>JACCDR010230563.1_pt1 | contig 11151 bp, 19 predicted proteins | sample 7446431 | NCBI WGS metagenome assembly JACCDR01 (sample SAMN15323443, study PRJNA562643) | freshwater metagenome | isolation source: river surface water | place: USA:Blue River Watershed | collected 2017-08-17 | reverse complement strand
GGTGCCGGGCGACAAACGACGTGGCTATCTGGCTCATGCCGTACCGTCTGAATTGGTCACGTGGAGCCTCCTAAAGCTCGTGGCCGATGGACGTCGCGGGCGGTTGCCGCCGCCGCCGTCCGTATGGAACGGGCCGCCGCCGCTTCCCCGGCGGCGGCCCGTCTGTCGATCACGGTAAGCCGGACCCCTACCCGAGGTCGCCGTAATCGCGGAACGGCTCCGGCTCGTTCTCGTCCGACGTGTCGCGGTCCGGCTCGTCGTCGCCGTGGCAGAAGTCGCACCGCTCGTCGTGGCACCCGGCGACGTGCTCCGCCGCCGCCGTCGTCCGGGACTCGATGAAGTCCGCGAACCCGGGGCCGGTGTTCGGGATGTGCGAGAGATCCGGGGTGAACCGGCCTCCCGGCGCCGCATTCATGCTGGTCACTTTCAGGCTCCGATCGTGGGAGTCGGCAGGTACCCGATCAGTCGGAAGAACAGGAACGCCGCGAGCACCCCGAGGATGGTCAAGACGATCACGGCCGCCGCGCGGCGGTTCTCCTGCTGGTGGGTCCGGCCGGTACGGTTGACGTTGCTGGACATGGGTTGTGTCACCTATCTGTTGCGGATGGTTTGTTCAGCACCGGCCCCGGGGCCTCACCCCCGGGGCCGATCTCATTCGGCGGTCAGTCCGACCGCGTGCCCGCCGTGGTCGTCGTCGCACTCCGTCCAGGTGCACGGCACCCGGAACGTGAAGGCCGGCTGCACGTTTGGGCGGGAGATCAGGATCAGCACCCGGGCCATCCGGGACTGTGCGACCGGGGTCGCCAGCTCCGCCGTGGGAATGCCGATCCACGACAGCCCGGCCGCCCGGAGCCGCCGCCGGTAGGCGTTGAACACCCACGACCGGCCGTGCCGGATCAGGACGGCCACCGCGTCCAGCTCCCCGGCGTCCAGCTCCACCGCGTCCAGTTCCTCCGACGTGTGCCCGGTCGGCCACGTCCAGGTCCCGGCCGCCGCCGCCAGTTCTCGAGCGCGCGGGGTCACGATGCCGACACCCCAACCGAGTAGTCGGAGTCCACGTCGTACCCCTCATATGCAAGGTCGTCGTCTTCCGCCGCGACCCACGAACCGAACATGACTTGCCGGTACCACGGGTCACCGATCCCCGCGACGAACGCACGAGCCGCCCCCTTGTCGTCGCCCGCGAGGTAGGCCGCGACGATCTTCTCTCCGGTGCCGGGCCGAATCTTGAGCTTCGATGCCGACAGGTCGCGGTCGGCGGTCCGGGCCGACCGGCCCTTCGTCGGGACGCCGGTCACGGTCCAGGAGAACTGATCCGCCCGCCACCGGGCCGCCGCCCCGGGCGTCATGATCTGCGCGCGGTACGCGCTCACGAGCTGGGGGAGTCGGGCCTCCTGTGCCTTCGGGTCGATGCCGCCTTCCCACCGCCGGAGGGTCGTCTCCGGGATGCCCGTCTGCCGCGACTGTGCCCGGCGGGAGATCCCCGCGACGGCCCGGTACTGGATCAGCTCCCGCACCATGTCGTCAAAGCTCGTCGCCGCCCGGTCGGTCCGGCCCGTGAGTGCCTTGTAAATCTCGCCGCTGACTTCGCCGCTCATGCCATCTGTCCTTTCCGCAAACGCGGTTCGTGGTCGGGATTCCGCTTCACCCGGGGGATCTCCCCGGTCGTCGTGATCTCTTCGATGTCGGCCACCAGCTCCGCCCGGCGGCCCCGGTCGAGCAGGGCCGCCAGCTTCCGCAACTCCCACCGATGGGAAGCGATCGGCCGGAGCCGCCGGACGTCGCGGGGCCTCATGCCGCCCGCCGTTTCCGCCGTGAAACCGGGAGCCCCGTTTCACGTGAAACCTCGCGCGTGCCGCCGGTCCGCCAGTGCCCCAGCTTCGCCACGTCGTCCAGGTCGGGCCGCTCGTGCGGCCACACCGTCCAGCCGGATTCGTTCTCGATGTCGGTCGGATAGAACACGTTGTCGACGTCGATCCACATCGGCCACGTCCCGAGGAACGTCCCCCCGGCCTTCCCCAGCTCCCACACCCGCCGCCAGAGATTCGACCGGCTCTGAGCGGTGATCGCCGCCGCCCAATCGGGCCGCTGCACGCTCGATTGACGGGACCGCATGTAGCCGTGCCCCATCCGGTAGGCACCCTTCACCCCGTCGCGGACCAGCTCCCGCACGACGGGCGATTCGATCCGGGCCGCCCCGTCCCACATCGTCCGGAGCTTTTCGGCGTACGTCTTCATGATCGGCGTCGCCGGAGCCGTCCAGGAATCGAGCACCCGGTAGGCGTAGAAGTCGGGGTCTTCGCGGCGGAGCTGGTCGAGCAGGGCCAGCGTCGGAGACGTCACCCACCGGACCCGCCGACCGTCTTCGGCCGACTCGTCGGGGGCGTAGCCGATCGGGTCCGGACAGAGCGCGTCCAGCTCCCACGGCCCGAACTCACAGAGCCACCACCCGGCCTGTTTCTTGTCGAAGGCGGTCAGTGCCGTGTGGGTCAGTTTCTCCGCCGCGACCTCCGTGCACGTCATGGCCGCGAGGTACGCCCGCACCCGGTCGTAGCCGAACGCGCGGTCGGTCGTCTGGTCGGCCCGGTGCCACTGCTGAGGCAGGTACGGCGATTCGATGACGTCGGCCGCCGGGCCGGACCAGCTCCACCATTCCGGCGTCGCGTCGTGCCTCCGGTGCCGGTAGCGGACCGTCCGCAGAATGGCGTTTCCGGCGTCGCCGGCCCCCCCCGTCCAGGGGTGCCCGCCTAGCTCGTGCCACTCCCGCAGAGCGGCCGTCGTCGCCCGGGGATCGTCGGCCAGTAGCGGGAAGTGGTCGGGGTCCAGGAACTCCGCCAGTGCCACGAACGCCGATCCGTAGGCGTCATGTTTCACGTGAAACCACCGGTGGACTTCCTTCACCGTGAAGCCGCCTTCCCGGAGCTGGGCCGCGACCGCGTGCCGCTTCGCCCCGTCGCCGGACGGGAGCTTGCCGGTCGGCAACCCGAGCAGCTTCGCGGCCGTGACGTCGATGAGGATCACGCCGAAGCCGCCGACGATCCGGAGCATGGTTGCGAACAGATCCACGATCGACACGTCGAAGATCCCCGGCGGGTTCGGCCGCGACTCCCCGTCGACCGAATGCCACGTGTCCGCCAGATAGAGCGCCCGGTAGCTCATGCCGCGTTCCCCTTCGCCTTCGCTGCCATGTCGGCCCGCTCGTCGGCCACGGTCCGGGCCGACAGCTCGTCTTCGCGCTCGACCGCCGCGAGTCCCTTAGCGACGAGCATCGTCACGGCCGCCTGCATCGACAGTCCGCCGTGGGCGTCCGCGACCGCCTGGCTCCGGGCCTCGGTGTGTGCGGTGAATCGGTAGGTGCGTGCTTTCGTCATGCACCGGATCTAACCAGATAGGTTCATAGACACGCATAGGAAACGCCGGTGTCCCACGAAAGAGATCACCGGCGTTTCACGTGAAACGGAATCGAGCTACTTGATTCCCATCTTCGCCCGGGTCTTCGGGCCGACGATCCCGTCGACCGCGAGCCCGTTCGCCCGCTGGTATCGCTCGACCCCGGCCGCCGTCACCGGGCCGAAGATCCCGTCGACCCGCACGCCCACCTTCCGCTGAACGACTTCGACGTCCGCCCCGGTCATGTGCGGGGCCTTGAGCGACAGGTCCCGGGGGGTAGCCGCCTTCGCCCCCGACATCCGGTCGTTCAGCTTCCCGGCCTTGACGAACTCCCGGATCTTCGCCCCCGGGCACGCGGTGCTGTCCAGATCGGAATGCACGCGCATCGCCAGCGTCTTACCGGCCCGCTTGCACGCCTCCGCGTACAGGGCTTGCAGCGACTCCGCCGCCGCCGTCGACAGGTCGTTGTTCCCGATCACGCACACGCCCCACCCGGAGCTGTTGTGCCCCGACGTGTGCGACCCGACCGCGTTCCATCCCCGGCCGACGTAGACCTTCCCCGCCTGGTCCACGAGGAAGTTGTAGTCGATGTCCAGGAATCCGCGAGAGTCCATGCAGTGATTCTGGATCTCCCGGACCGACTGACCGGCGGGGCCGCCGGAGTGGTGGACGACGAACTCCGTCCGCGACTTCGCCGCCACCGTCTGCACTCCGGACTTCGGGGCCTTCGCCCCCCACCCGGCACGACTGATCATCTTCACTGTCCCGTGTCCCCTTCCCTCCGCTGAACGTGAAGGCCGGCTACACGTTCCGGCCCCTCGACCGACGCCCGGTAGGCCGCCAGTTCCTCCCGGGCCGCCGCCGCTTCGTCGGCCGCCCGCTGTGTGGCCTCGATGAGCTGAGTCATCCGGCCGTTCACCTTCTTATCGACCGCCGTCACGGTCTCCGCAACGGCCTCGATGCCGGTCGTCACGTTGTCCTGAACTTCGTTGACCTTCGATCGCATGAAGTAGCCGACCGCCGCCTGTCCGGCGAGCAGCACGAAGCCGAGCAGGGCCGTCCGGCTCTGCGGCTCGTCGTCCGGGATCAGGACGAAGATCCCGAGCAGGAACGAGCAGAGCAACGCGAGTATGGCGACCATCGGCCAGGTGATCGAAGTCGCGCGGGGGGTGGACATAGGGTGCCTCCGATCTGAGCTAGCCCCGGTTGAACCACCGGGACGATCCGTACTGCTTCCCACCGTCGCCCCCGGGCACCTTGTCGGCCTCCCCGGTCTTCGGCGGCGCCGCATTCGCGGGCGTCTCTGGCTTCGGCTTCGGGGCGTTCGTCGGGGTGGCGTTCGCCTTCGCCTCCGCCTCCTGCCGGGCCTTCTCCTCCGCCTCCTGCCGCTCCTTCTCCTTCCGGGCCTCATACAGCCGGTCGAAGTCGGCTTCGGTCATCCCCGCCGGGGGAGTCGCGGGCGGCTCCGTGGTCGGGGGAGTCGTGGTCGGGGGAGTCGTGGTCGGCTCCGTCGTGGGCGGGGTCGTCGGCTCCGGACTGGTGGACATGACAGCTCCCAACGTGAAGGCCGGCTACACGTTTGGCCGTGAAACCGGCGACGATGTTTCACGTGAAACATGCCACGGCCCCCCGTCGTTAGATGTCGATTCCCCACCTTTGCCCGGTCAGCCCGGCGGGCGGAGCGGCGGTCGGCCGGAGCCCGATCGACCACGCGAGCGCGGTCCCCTCCGACGTCGTAGACGTCCAGGTCGTCGCCCTGGTCCCCGCCGACTTCGGCCCCGACTCCGCGACCGCGTACGTGAGGTCCGTCCCGGAGTTGGAGCCGAAGCGGTTCGGGTAGGTGAGCCCCGGCCCCGGGTCGTCGCTCGACCACTGCTGAGGCGACCCGACCGTCCCGTGTCGGCCGGACGCAAAGTCGACCCGGTACCCGCCCGCGAGCAACGCCAGCGACGGCCCGACGATCGACGTCCCGGCCGTGGTCTGCACGGCCGACACGATGTCGCCCGGGTCGATCGGGTCGGCCCCGGAGTAGGCGAGGATCGTCCCGCCGTTCTTCGTGCTGCTGCTCATCGTCCAGGTGGGATCGACGCCCTCACCGGCCGCCGTCTTCGTGTAGATCCACGACCGCATGTTCGCCCCGGCGTCGACCGTCCCGGCCAGCGTCCAGCCGGACGGGACGACGTTCATCGTCGCCGTGACGATGGCCGACATGAGCGCGATCATCCTCGCCCCGTCCGGCGGCACGACCGACCACACGGGGGTGATATTCGCGTTGCTCGTTGGGTTCTGAACGGTTGCGAGACCGACCCGGGCGATAGCCATCTAGGCCGCCATGAGCTGCACGACCGGATCGGCTCCGGCCGTCCCGGAGCCGATGCCGGTCACGTTGATGGCGACCGACTGACCGGCGGGCCATACCGCCGTGGTGAACGCCGTCACGATGGCGGAGTCCGTCGACCCGGCCGCAACCGACACGTCGGCCGCCGTGATGGCGGAGCCGTTGAGTCGGAAGCTGAACGTCGCCGCCGCCCCCGTGGGCGCGGTGCCGAGCTGCACGGCGAGCGACCGGAAGTCCAGGTCCACACCCGTGATGTTCCGGAGCCGATGTGCCCCGTTCACGACCGACAGATTCCCGTTAGCCGACCACGCGAAAATGTGCCCGACGTTCGGCCCCTTAAGGTGGCCGCTCTTATTGAACACAGAAACGGGGTTATTGCCCGTATCCGTGATTTGGAAAATGTCGACAGTTTGTGTCGGCTGTCCCTTAATGCGGACCGCGACGCTATTGCCCTTCGCGGCGATAACGCGCAACTCTCCCTTTTCGTTCAGGTAGAAAGTCCGCTGTCGCGCTCCGCCTTCGCCCGTGTCCGTGCCGCTGTACGCCTGCACCAGGTCGGCAGTCTGCCCGACCGCCGCACAGTTGAGCACGATCGCCGTAAGGGCTGCTGAGGCGTGCTGAAACGTCTTCGTGGCCGTGAAGGTCTGCGCGGTCCCGAGCGTCGCGTCTCCGCCTCCGCCGCCCCCGCCGGCTGCGGTCAGCGTGCCCGCGATCGTGAGGTTTCCGGCGGTGTCCAGCGTGAAGACTTCCGGCAATCCCTCGATGCCGAAAAGCAGGCGTCCAGGTGCCCGGGGATTGTCTCCCGGCTCCATATCGAAAAGCGGCACGACGCCCCCTTAGACGAGATCGGTTGCCCAGTCGTGCGTGACGAGATCGCCGCAATCCTCAATGAACAGGAACCGGTTTCCGCCCGATACCCGCTGCTGAGTTGTGTTCGCCCCGCCGTCGAAGTTTTGGAGAGTGAGCACGATAAAAGCGGTGATTCCGGCCGCCGTACTGTTCTTGAAATAGAACTCACCGGCGGCATGGCAGAAATTGCCCGCGACCGGGGAGTTAGCGTCGATGCCCGTGAAGCCGAGAATCTGCCCGGCCGCGTTCGTCTTGCGGAGCCGGAACCCGGCCCGCGCGTTGACGTTGCTGCTGCTGATCAGGTTGCCGAACGACGCCCGGTAGGCACGGCCCGGCAGGTAGGTGAACGACGTCGCCGTGAGTACGACCGTCTCCGCCGTGACGGCCGCGGAATCGGCCGCACTGAATGCCCGCGCGACCGGCCCCCAGCCGATCCCGTTCTGACCCTGCCCGACCGTCACCCGGTCCGCGATCAGCCGGACATTCGACGGCTCCGATATCGAGGCGTTCTCGCCGTAGAGCTGGATTCGGGCGACGTCGCCCCCGTCGATCTGCGGTGACTCGACCCGCATCCACGCATCGCCGGACGGGTCCGAATCGCCGTAAATCAATGCGGCGCCGAAGGTGTGGCCGACGACGTTCGGGGGGTGCAACGCCTGCACGGTGTACCCGGCCGTGAGCGTCGTCTGTGCGTAGGTGCCCGTGGTCGGGTCCTGCACGAGTAGCCCGGCGTCGTCGAGCTGCACGACGAGCTGGTTGGCCGCGTTGTAGATCCGGATCACGCCCGTGTTCGTGATCTCGACCCGCTCACCGGTCGGGTTGCCGAAGACGCCGGAGCCCCGGATCGTGACCCCGTTGAACTCCGCCGTCCCGTCCGAATTGATAGACCAGCCTGAAACGCCGGCCACGTAGTTCTTCGACCGGATGGCGTCGCGGATCAGGGTCGAGCGACCGCCGACGAGCGGGTTACCCGGGGTGCCCATACTCGAGATCGTCACGGTGCCTCCCCGCCCCCGCGTGCGACGTCGTACGAGCCCACCAGGTCCATCCGTACGCCCGCCCCGGGCGTCCCCCCGGTCCACTGCACGGTGATCGACTGACCGGGCGTCAGCGTGGCCGACATCGGCACGTTCTCGTTGTTGCCGCTGAACGTCCCGGCGACCCGGCGACCGGCGACGTAGACCACGGCGTCTAGGTCCTGGTCGCCCGTCCCGCTGATAGCGACGTTGGCGACCTTCCACCGCTGCCGCTGTGTCTTCGGTGCCAGCGACAGCGTGCAGCTCCCGGCCGCGTTCAGGGTGCCGCTGATCCCCTCGTCCAGGTCCCCGCTCTGCACGTCAGTCCGCCCACAGCTCCGCCGTGGCTCCGACCCGCGTTTCGACGCCGGGCGTAGCCGACTTCACGAACACCCCGTCGGCGTGCTCGACCACGTACGGCACCAGGGCGGGCCAGATCGACCCCTGAGTCCGGCCGTCGCGGGAGATCCAAATCGGCTGTTCGATGCTGATGAGTACGAGCCGGTTCCGCTTCTCGGTACCGGCCGCGATCCCCACGAAGTTGTCCTTCACGGTGTCCGTCGACAGCACGGCCCGACGAGCCGGGAGCCGGTAGACCCGGGCCGCACCCTCGACCGTCACCGGGACGGTTGGGATCTGCGGTTCCTCCTGCTCCAACTCGTCCAGGTCGGGAGTCGGCCGCGTCTCCGCGTAGATCGAAGAGTCTTCCATGTCTACCCCGCCGCCTTCGCTGCCTTGGCCGCTGTGCCCGCGACCTTCGCCACCTTGCCCGTGGGAGCGACCGACGTCGCTACCCCGGCCACCTTCCCCACAACGCCGGCCACCCGGCCCTCAACGAGCAACTTCGCTGCGATGAGGATCAACACGCCCCCGCCGACGACGTACGCGATCCGCTCCCACGACTCCGGCTCCGATAGCCACTTGAGCATTCGCGTAGGGAACTCGACCGCGTTCATCACGGCCCCCGCGACGTCCGGGACGTCGGGGAGCTTGTCGGCCGCGTTCTCCTTCGCCGTGTCGGCTAGATCCCTTGCTGTGCCTACGATCGGGGCCACGGGGTCGCCCTTGTGCTTGGCGATCACCCGGGCCGCGATCGTCCCCGCGACGAGCCGTGTCGGAAGGTCTTCGTCGCCCGCGATGTATCGCACCAGGTCGATGACCTCGGTGTGACCCGCCGCGTACCCGGCTTCGGCCTTCTTCGTCAGTTCGTCGATGGACTTCATGGGCTAGGCCGCGAGCCCCGTCACGCCCGTGACGTCCATGTCGTCGGTGGTCTGCGGCTGCTGGTCGGACGCCAGCGACGGCAGGAACGACGCCAACGACGGGTCGTTGTGGTTGGCCGTCCGGGTCCACCAGTCGACCGCGACCACCATGCCGCCGCCGATGATGAACACGGTCGCATCCTTGGCGATCAGCGACACGGCCGCGACCACTCCGGCCGCCGTCCAGGCCGCCGCCTTGCGGGCCGCGTCGATGTCGTCGTCGTCGCGCGTGCCGACCCGCAGATCGGCCTGTGACGGCACGGCCTTCGAGTAGACAGCGATCACGAGGGCCGCGCACGCGAGCCCGGTCGTGATCGACGTTTCCGGCTTGAGTCCCATCGGTCCCCCTAAATCCCCATCTTGGCTTGCGTCTTCGGGCCGACGATGCCGTCCGCCTTGAGTCCGTTCCGTCGCTGCCATGCCTTCACGGCCGCGACCGTCTTCGGGCCGAAGATCCCGTCGACCGTGGTCCCCACGATTCGCTGAATGATCTTGACCGCGTTCCCCCGGTCGCCGCTGTCGACCGTGGCCTGTGTGACCTTCGGACGTGAGGCCGGCTTCGGCTTTGTCGCCGGAGTCGCGGGCTTCGCCGGGGTCGCCGTCTTCGGGGGTGTGCCGGGCGTCTTGACCGACAGAGCCGCCGACTTCGCGGACGTGCCGTGCGAGTTGTACGCATCGACCGTGAACGAATACGACGTGCCCGCCTTGAGCGTGCCCGTGGTGAAGGCCGGACCCGTCGCGTTCGTGACGATGCCGCCGCCCCAATAGACGTGATACCCGGTCGCCCCCTCGACCGGCGTCCAGCCGATCCGGACCGTCGTCCCGGTGAGGCTGTCCACCCGGAGGTTCGTCGGGACGCCCGGAGCCTTCGACGTCCCGGGGGAGCTGGTGTCGGCCGCGAGCCTGATCGTCTGGTTGCCCGGGGGCCGCCCGATCGCCGCCCATGCCGCCCGGATCACGGCCGCCTCTTCGGCCGTGAGCGTCTGGTTGGCGAGGTACTTCCCGAGCACCCCGTAGAGGTATTCAGGCTCGTAGCTGGTCAGCGTGGCGACCACGGCCGCCGTCCACTGCTGGTCCGTCTGCGGCGTCTTCGGGAGGTTGTCGTAGTAGTCGCTCGACCCGCTCCCGCTCTTGCTGTCGACGGCCCCGGAGTAGGCGTCGTCCCCGGTGTCGCTGCCCGTCCGGAGATCGGCGTAGTAGCTCGTCTCTTCGTCGCCCCCACCGCCCGCGGCGGATCGACGGAAGTACGCATAGCCGACGATCACGGCGACCACGGCCGCCGCCCCGTAGACGTAGACACGCTTCGTCTTGCCGAAGACGGGAAGGTCGACCGACTTGGATGCGGCGCCGCCGGAGCTCGACGGGGCCGGCTGTTCCTCAGCCATTGATCAGAGCCCCCACATCGTGAGTCCGAAAGCCTGCTGTGCCAACGGATTCGGCTCCGTGCCGTCCGTCGTCATGCCTTCGTCCCACTCGCGCGGGGTCCGGCGTTCCTGTGGCGTCTGCCAGTTGCGCGGGTCCGTGATCAGGTTGCCCGCGTACGGCGAAACGGTCGGGCCGCCGGACAGTGCCGGAAGCTCCGGGGCCGTCTTCGCGTTCGCCACGGGGAGCGGACGCATCTGCTCCGACCACCAGTGCATATCGATGGTCCGGTCCCGCCACCGCTGAATGCGGACGTTCCGCCGGGCGTCCGGGTCGTACGGCGACCCGGCCCCGATGTTGGAGCGGATGTCGACCGTGATCGGCGACGCCCCGTCCATCGGCACGTTCTGCACGCGCGTGACTTCGTAGGTGCCTTCCCGGCGGCCCGGCGACTCCCACTCCCGCTGTGCGACCGCCCCGAAGTCGAGCTGGTGGACGTCGCCCGCGATCTCCCGGGCCTCCGCGTGCGAGACGCCCGGGAGGTCACCGACGCCGAAGTTCGGGTCGAGCGGCGTCCGGTCGAGAAAGAGCGCGGGGACGTTGCCCTGTACGTACTGGCCGTCCTCGATCTCACTCGGCAGGTACGGAGCCCCGGTCGTGTCGACGTAGTTCGCGTCCTGCTCGTTCTCCGGCACCAGGTGCCGGGGGTCTGTCGGCTGCACCAACGGCACGTCGGGCTGCCGTACGGTCTGCTTCCGCCACGCTCCCGCGAACGCCATGAGATCCCCCCTCCGGGGCTAGATGTGAAGGCCGGCTACACGTTTGCGGTCAGCGACCCTGTGCGGTCTTGAGCGCCCCGTTGAACACCCCGCCCGCCGCCTTGAGCACGTTCGCCGTCTGCCGCCCCGGCAGGATGAGCGTCGTCGCCATAGCC
>JACCDR011157891.1_pt1 | contig 11152 bp, 12 predicted proteins | sample 7446431 | NCBI WGS metagenome assembly JACCDR01 (sample SAMN15323443, study PRJNA562643) | freshwater metagenome | isolation source: river surface water | place: USA:Blue River Watershed | collected 2017-08-17 | reverse complement strand
TTCAAAGCCAAGCTGCCAGAGCTTAAGAAGTAAACGCTGATAATCATTTTAAAAAAATGCTGGATCTGAAAGGCTTGCTCAATTTGGAAGGAAGTCACATAGCCAGCAATCGCAGAAAGGACGACGAAAATGACAATTCCAAATTTAGTCAGGTTAAAAAATGTTTTCACTTGCCATCAACCCCTATCAAGATGCTCGGTCAATGACAACAAAAAGGGCCATTTGCTAAGCAAATGACCCTTTTGAGTTTCAAAACAATGAAAACTTAGATTGTATTCCCTTGAAAAACACGTGTGACGATGTCGAGGGCGCAGAAGAACAACAAAAGAAGCAAAAAGAAAAACCCTGAACCAAAGATCACTTTATTGAGCTTTCCTTCGTATTTCAAATGCATGAACCACCCCATCACCAAAACCGCTTTGATGGAAGCAATCAAAAAAGCCACAGGAGCCTTCAACATGCCAAGCTCCAGCTGATGCGCACCGACTGTGAGAAAAGTCAGAACGATCAGTGCAATAGCCACATTTAAATAGGTTTTCAGAGGAGTCACGTGGTGAATATTTGAATAATCACCTTCAAAAAATCCACTCTGCTCCTGAGACTGATGATGTTGCTGATGTGATCCCATGGTTTACCCCACTAAATATAGTAACGGAAAGAGGAAGATCCAAATCAAGTCGACGATGTGCCAGAAAATTCCGACACCTTCAACTGGAGTGTAATACTTCGAATTAAAATCACCGCGCAAACAGCGGAAAAAACACCAAGTAATCAAACCCATACCGATCAATACGTGGATTCCATGAAGACCAGACATGCAATAGTAAAAACCAAAGTACAAACCGAGGTTTTTAAAAATTTCTGTTCCTGAACCTAAGATATGTTGAACCTCAGCGTTCTGTCCGACAGCCGCCACATCCAAAAACTTTCCAGGGTAAATGCCCATATGAAATTTATGGGTGTATTCAAAATACTTAATCACCATGAACACTGCGCCACACAAGATCGTAGCAAACAGCATGGTGGCTGCTTTCTTCTTGTTGTTCAGCTGGCAGTAGTAAATTCCCAACGCCATCGTTAAAGATGAACCGATCAGAACCAAGGTGTTGATGAACCCAAGTCGCCAATCCAAAAACTTTGCACCCTGTGCGAAAACTTCAGGAAATTTTGCGTGATAAATCGAGTAAGCGACAAAGATTGACCCGAACATCAAAATCTCGGTCACCATAAAGAGCCAAATGCCCTCTTTGTTTGAAATGTACTGATGATCTGCACTTCGGAAATGATGGGCATGATCTTCGTTGTGATGTGCTGATGAATTAACGGTATTCATAAGGCCCCGCTGTGACCACTGGGTCAACGTCAAAATTAGAATGTGGAGGTGGAGATGACGTCTGCCATTCCAGGGATTTGCCACCCCACGGATTTGCAGAAGCTTTCTCTCCAGAAAATAATCCCTGTAAAATCACGAAAAGTCCAACGAGAAACCCAAGACCGATCAACCAAGACCCCACCGTCGAAATGGTGTTCAGTTGATGATAAGGTTCGATGTAGGTGAAATAACGCCGTGGCATCCCCATGGCACCTAAAATAAACTGAGGGAAAAAGGTCACGTTAAATCCGATAAAGATAAAGACAAAAGAAATCTGTGCCCAGAATTCGTTGTACATCTTGCCAAACATTTTTGGAAACCAGTGATAAAACCCACCCATGATCGCCATCAATGTTCCGCCAACCATCACGTAATGGAAGTGGGCGACCACAAAATAGGTATCGTGAAAGTGAACATCAACTGGAAGAGTTGCCAGCATGATTCCCGACACACCACCGATAGCGAACAAGAACATAAATCCCAGTGCATAAAGCATCGGAGCATTCAGCTGAATCGATCCTTTATAAAGGGTTGCAAGCCAGTTAAACATTTTGATCGCTGTTGGAACACCGACAAGCATTGTGATAAATGAAAACACAATCCCTGCTGTCGCTGACTGACCAGACACAAACATATGGTGTCCCCAAACAAAGAAAGAAACAGCAGCAATACCGATTGAAGAATAAGCAATTGCCGTGTAACCAAAAATTGTTTTTCGAGCATGGGTTGTAATGATCTCAGAAATAACACCCATCGCAGGTAAGATCATAATGTAAACCGCAGGATGCGAATAGAACCAGAAAAAGTGTTGGAACAAGACCGGATCACCGCCCAAGGCAGGATCAAAAATCCCCACACCCAAGGCTCGCTCTGCAACGAGAAGTAAAAGTGTGATTCCCAAAACTGGGGTCGCTAAAACCTGCAAAATCGCCGTTGAATAAAGTGCCCACACAAAAAGTGGAATTCGATACATTGTCATTCCAGGTGCTCGCAGCTTATGAGTCGTCACGATAAAATTCAGACCCGTTAAAACAGACGACATTCCCATGATAAAAACTGCAAGAACCATCGTTGCCGTCGCAGTTCCGGTTCGAATGGAATAAGGCGTATAAAATGTCCAACCTGTGTCAATGCCTGAGGTAAAAAGTGTAGTGAACGCAAGGAGCGCCCCACCCATCAGCATGTACCAGCTGAGCAAATTCAATCTTGGGAAGGCAACGTCCTTGGCCCCAATGTGAATTGGCAAAAAGAAATTCCCTAGAATAGCTGGAATCCCTGGAACGATCACCATGAACACCATGATGGCTCCATGATATGTGAGCGCGCGGTTGTAGGCATCTCCGCCGGTTTTTTGAAACAACCATTTCATGCTTTCGGTGAAAACCTGTTCACCTGGAGCCATGAGTTCCATTCGAATCAGAAGGGCCATTATCCCGCCGATTAAGAAAAAACCCATCACTGTGATGAAATACATCAAACCGATGCGTTTGTGATCAAGGGTTGATAACCATGACCAAAGACCCTTTTCATGATTGATGTAATCAGCACCATGAGCATTGTGTGTTGCGTGTGCGGTTCCCATATTTTATTCCTCTTCAATCAATTCTTAGTTTTTCAAACTTTTAATAAACTCGACCAAGGCGCCCAACTCCACTTCGCTAAGCTGCCCCTGGAAGGACGGCATCACGTTCGGATTGTAGCCTTTCACGATTTTGGCATTTGGGTTCAAAATCGACTCACGAAGATAGTTTTCATCAACAGGAACCTGTGATCCATCGGCTAACTGTTCGGTTGCTCCGAATTTTCCATACAGTGAAGGAGCTGTTGCCGTGCTTTTTGCATCAACAATATTGTGGCAAGAGGCACAGGCCTTGAGCTGAAATAATTTACGACCGCGTTCTGCAAGCGGAAGCAACTCAAATTTTGACTCTTCTTCGAGCCAAGCATCGTATTCTTCTTTGGTCACAACTTTCAAAGTTCCAATCATCGTTGAGTGCTGAGTTCCGCAAAACTCGGTACAGAAAATATGAAACTCACCCAGTTTATTCGCATTGAACCACAAGTTTGTGTAACGACCAGGAACAGCATCTTGCTTGATTCGAAAGCTCGGGACATAGAAAGAATGGATGACATCCACAGCTGTCAAAATCAATTTCACATCTGTATTGACAGGAACAACGATCAGGTTCGATGTTTTGACACCTGATTTGTATTCCATTTCCCAAGCCCATTGCTTTCCGTAGACGTGGATTTCAAGAGCATTTTTCGGCATGGCACGCATGTCGTGATAAATGATCCAGCCCCAGCCAAAAACCCCAAGAAAGATCACCAGCGGGATAAATGACCACAGAAATTCAAGCATTGTATTATGAGAAATGTACGCCGTTTTATCTGAATTCGTTTTCCGTTTATATTTCCAGACAAAGTAAATCATCCCACCAATCAAAATCGCACAACCAATCGTGCTTGAGATCAGCAAAAAACCATACAAGTTGTCCACTTGCGATGCGATTTTTGTCCCCTCAGTCGGCATAAAAGACTGAGCGTTGGCCACGTTCCACCAAATCATGATGCACTCCTTACACTCGTATCCATTCGTCTGTTGCGAATCCAAAACGGAATCATCCAGATCAACATCAACAAAATTGTCATTAAAGCTGCTAATTTTAAAACGTTAAAAATTGCCAAGGTATATTTCCCCTGGTGTGGATTGTATTTGAAACAGTACAAAACCATGGACTCCACAAAGTTCCCGATTTTTCCCTGAGAAGATTCATTCAAAGCGAGCTTGATATCGCGTGGTTCAAAAATGATCCCTGGCAAATACCGAGTTAACAATCCTTCTGTATTTGCAATGATCGCCGTCGAAGCATGGGACCATTCCTTTTGCTCCTCATTCCAACTGAATTTAAATCCAACAGAATCCGTGAGCCGGCGAATCGTTTGTTCATCCCCAGTGAGGTAGTGCCAACCCGAAGCCGCCTCTGGGCGTCCGTATGAATTCATGTATAAATTCTTTTTATTTGCCGCATCCTCAGGCGTATTGGTTGCATCAAAACTAATTGCTAAAGCCGTGAACTGTTGACCGATGGTCCAATCCATTGCCTTCAGAGCCTCCGTAAGCCCATTGAGATGAAAGTTACACAGTCCAGGACAAGTGAAGTAAACGAGGGAAATCAGAACTGGCTTTCCCTGGTGAAAATAATCAGAAAGCCGAACGGCCTTTCCGGTTTCGTCTTTAAACTGCAGATCAAGTGGAAGCGTTGTTCCTAATTTTTCTTCGATTTTGACGTCTTTGAGTTCTTTCGGAGTCTCAGCAGCTGTTGCAGAAGCTTTGTGACCATCGCCCATAGGATTTCCATACTGGGCCCGAACTGGCAGAGATAAAAAAACACTCGCAGACAAAACCATCAAGGCTTTGACCAAAGTGAGATTTTTATTTTGCAGCTCGTGTTTTACCATGATTTTTTTATCTCTATTTAGTTTGCCGTTTTTGCAAATTCTGCAACCTTCGCCGGATCATCAGTGCTCTTATTCTGAGTGATGGATTCGATGAAGTGGATGATCGCCCATCGCTCTGCTGGCTTAAAGTGAGCATAAGAAGCCATTGAAGTCCCGGTGATTCCATTTTTCAAAACATTAAAGTGCGCGATTAAACCACCACCTTGAGTCCATTTTCCTTCAACCAAATTTCTTGGTTTTGGATTAAGTCCTGCACCCGCTGAACCGTCACCTTTTCCACCTTCACCGTGGCACATGGCACAGTTGTTTTTGAAAAGCTTTGCTCCATGAGCAATCAAAGCATCAGAGGAAACCCATGGTTCGGCAACCGTTGCCAGATCAAGAGCCTTTGCCGCTGGTTGATTCATGAGAGCCATTGGATCTTGCACGTTTTCTTTTAAATCCACACCTTTGTTCACAACAACGATATAAAAGAAAAATACAAAAACAAAAGCCATGCTGAACATAAACATCAACATTCCTGCTTTGTTGTAATCCTGGGGTATTTTCTCCGACATAAGACAACCTTTCAATTCCGAAAAAAACTTTTGGATTTGTTAAGATGCTGGATTCCAGCCAATAACTGACCGCTTGCTTTTTCTCATTATGTTTTTATGTTGATACATGATTTGTAGCGTAAAACAAAAAACACGGCAATGAGTTTAATCGGGTTTCCCAGACGAGCAGAATTCAAAAATTTGCCTGAACAGCTCTTGGGGATTTTCAACGTTTAAACTGTGCCCAACTTCAGGAATAAAAACGAGCCTTGCTTGAGGGATTATTTCACAAATTTTTTCGGCGTGTTGTTTAGGCAACACAAGGTCCTTTTCTCCGAACAGAACTAACTCTTTTTGCGACACCTGCTGAAAGTCCTCGCTAAAATCCTTTTGCATCATCGATTCAAGGAGCCTGCCCTGGATTTGATCCAGGGCGATGTGCGCCTCTGGAACTGCAACGCTCTCGACGAAATCTTGAAACTCTTCGCGATAATTGAGCGTTGTCGTCATCATCAGAAAAAGCTGCTGAGAATCCCGACTTAAATCTTTCATTTTATCAAGGAGCGATACCCTTTTAAGTCCCTGGGGCCCAACTGCGTTCACCATCACGGCCCCATAAAATAAACTTTCTCGGTGTAAAACTTGATTTGCATGGGCCATCATCAAATTTGCAATGAGCCCGCCAGTGCTATGACCCACCAAACAAAAAGGTTCATTTGACCAACGTGATTCCAGCGAGAGAACAAGCTCCAAAAAGCCCAATGAATATGCTCGAACATCAATCCATTCGGGAGTTTTTGGAATCGCACTTAGTCCACAGCCGGGAAAATCCACCAGGATGGCTGGAAAAAGCTTTGAGCTTTGATGAGAGTTTTTCTTTGCAGACTCAGCCCGCTGAAGCAGCGGCCCCCACCAACGCCGAGATGCCATATTACCATGCAAAAGAACCGTTGGTTTGGGAAACAACGGTTCTGTGATTTCATAGTAAATTAAAAATTGATCTGATTGAAAAAAAGACACTAGTAAAAGACGTTACTTGCTTGTGCTTTGAGTTGCCGTCAAAAGCGTTCTTTGCGTGGAATCAAAAGCACGGACCTGAAAGGCCAAAAGAGCCGCACCAATAAAGATCCCAACTGAAATAAAAATCTGCCGAAGAGTCACTTGTGTCATAAAACAATTCCACCATCTACACTTAAAGTTGTCCCATTAATATAAGAAGCTTCATTAGAAGCCAAAAATAGACACGCATTGGCAATATCTTGAACTTCCCCCATGCGTTGAACCGGAACTTTAGATGCCATCTGATCCAAGACCTCTTTAGGCATTTGTTTGGTCATGGCTGTCATAATAAAGCCAGGAGCGATGGCATTCGAAGTAAAACCTTTGCGGCCAAGCTCTTTTGCCCATGTTTTAGTCATTCCAATGACCCCAGCCTTAGCAGCTGCGTAATTTGTTTGACCAAAATTCCCATACAATCCAACAACGCTCGAAATATTGATGATTCGTTTTTGAGCTGAAGCTGCATCAAATTTTTCAAATAACCCTTTTGTCACATTAAATAAGCCTGTCAAATTTGTGCTAATGACCGCATCCCAATCTTCAGGAAGCATTTTAGCAAAAGATTTATCACGGGTAATCCCAGCGTTATTAATCAAAACATGGACGGGCCAAGGTAAACTTTGAGTCGCTTTAGCCACGGATTCTCGCTGAGTCACATCGACCTGAGTGAATTGCACCTGAGAAGCAAACTGAGCAAGTTCCGCCCGCGCTGTTGAGAGAGCAGCCTCGGAATAATCCCAAACGGCAACTTTTGCGCCGGAAGTTAGAAACGATTTTGTGATTTCAAAACCAATTCCTGCTGCCCCGCCAGTAACGACGACATTTTTATCTGAAAACGAATACTTTACAGTTGCCATTTGATATCCCCCAACCAAATTTTAAGTTCCCGGGATATCATCGCTCCGGATGACAACTGTCAATTCTGTTTCAATCTGACAAGGCTCCAGCGGACGGTTTTTCGCAATTTTCTCTCGTGTTTCGAGCAAATACTCGAAAAAAGATCATGCTGTTTTGTATTTACATTCAAGGACCTTTGCGCATATTTTCGGCGAATGAAAAATGGTGATGCTTTGAGAGTTTCAAATTCAAGAATCATTTCAGAGGGGAAAAAATGACAGAGCAAACAAATCCAACACAAACTGTAAGACTTGCAACCATTGCCGGAACAGGCATGTACGCGCCAGAGAGAATCATTCCAAATTCTTACTTTGATGAAATGTACAAAAAAGACATCGGGACTTTTTTGCGCGAGCAACGAAATATCCGCGAGCGTCGCTGGATGAAGGAATCACAAAGCACTTCTGATCTGATTTTGCCCGCAGCCGAAATGGCCATGAAAAATGCTAAAATTACTGCTGCAGATTTAGACCTGATCATTGTGGCAACGGACACTCCGGATTATCTCTCACCTTCGACAGCGTCTGTTGTTCAGCATAGATTGGGAGCCACCAAAGCCGGAACATTTGATCTCAATACGGCATGCGCAGGTTTTGTGACCGCACTTGATACGGCCAACAAATACATTGCTGCAGACAAAAGATTTCAAAACATTCTTGTTGTGGGCGCCTATGCCATGAGTAAGTTTCTTAATTTTGATGATTACAAGATTGCAAGTTTGTTTGCAGACGGAGCCGGAGCCGCCATCGTTCAACCCTCAAAAAATGGCAAAGGCTTTATGGCCTCCACAATGTACACCGATGGACAGTACCACGATTACATGGGGATCTATGCTGGCGGGAGCTATCAACCAGTCAACAATGTTGATGTGCTTCATAAAAAATCGCACCTTCTGGCGTTTCCAAAACGCATTCCACCAGAGACAAATGGAATTCACTGGCCACGTCTCACGAAACAAGTGCTTTCTGAAATTGGGAAAACTCCCCATGATGTAAAACACTTTTTTATTACCCAATTTAACGTTCAATCGATTTATGAAACAATGGACCGACTCGAGGTTCCACGCGAGCGCTCGCACAACATCATGGATCGCTTTGGCTATACTGGCAGCGCTTCGATTGGGATGGCCCTGGCAGACGCCGCTGACCAACATCGACTCAAAACCGGAGACTTAGTTTTCTTCATCGGTTCCGGTGGGGGAATGAGCATGTCCGTTTTGGCGATGGAATGGTCCTATGACACTTAGTCCTCAAGATACTCCCGTTCTTGATTGGCTCGCACGGTGGAGTCTGTATGCACCTGCAAAACCTGCGCTCATTGATGGTGATAGCGGAAAATCGCTTTCATATTTGAATTTTTTTCGACAGGCGAGTGCTTGCGCGGCTCGACTTCAGAGAGAATTTCATGTTGGGTTTGGCGACCGTGTTGCTGCGGTCTGCACCAATGAACTTGAATATGTGGTTTTGTTTTATGCCCTCCAAAGAATTGGAGCAATTTTAGTTCCCGTGAACTTTCGATTTACAGAAAAAGAAATCGATTATGTTCTTGGAAATTGTGAGCCTAAACTCGTTGTGACCCAGCCAGCGTTCAAAGAAAAAATTACCTCTGTCCGAACCAGTAACAACAAACACTTTTTCCAAACCGAGGAGCTCCAGCAGCTCATCGATCTTGAACAAAATCATCAAGTGAATTTTGAATTTACCCCTCAGGCCACAAATGAAACGCCGACGATGATTCTTTACACATCAGGAACGACGGGATTTCCGAAAGGAGCCATCCTCCATCATGGAATGATGTTTTGGAATGCAATCAACACCAGCTTGCGCCTGAACATTTCACAGAATGATTGTGCTGTCATTTTTCTTCCGCTGTTTCATACTGGTGGGTGGAATGTTTTGATGACTCCTTTCTTTCACCGCGGGGCCACCGTTGTTCTCACGAAAAAATTTGATGCAGACCAAGTTTTGCGTCTCAGTGAATTACACCGATGCAGTTTGCTCTTCGGAGTTCCAACAACCATGGATATGATGGCTCGCAGCCAGTCCTTTTCGTCATGTGACCTGAAGAGCCTCCGCTATGCGGTCGTTGGCGGTGAGCCAATGCCCGTCGAACTGATCCGGACATGGGCTGATAAGGGAGTTGCCATCAGGCAAGGTTACGGACTCACCGAATTTGGACCCAATGTCTTTTCCTTGAATGAAGAAGACTCGATTCGAAAAATTGGCTCCATTGGATTTCCAAATTTTTACATCGATATCAAAATCATGACCCACAACCGAGAAGCAGCCCCCAATGAAGTCGGAGAACTGTGGCTCAAGGGCCCCATGTGTATGCTTGGCTACTGGAACAATGACAAAGCAACCGCGGAAACCATTATTGATGGCTGGCTAAAAACCGGCGATTTGGTGAGACGTGATGATGAGGGTTATGTTTACGTCGTTGGACGAATGAAAGAGATGTACATCAGTGGCGGAGAAAATGTTTACCCTGCTGAGGTAGAAAAAGTTTTGCGCGGCCTTCCCATCATCCGGGAAGTTGCTGTCATTGGAGTTGCAGATGAGAAATGGGGAGAAGTCGGAAAAGCCTTTGTCTCCATTGAAGAAAATATGGCTCACCTCGATAAGGAAATTTTAAAGGGACAGATTCTTGAATACTGCACGTCTCATCTTGCAAAGTTCAAAATACCTAAATACATTCAATTTATAAACTCTCTGCCAAAAGGAGAGAGCGGAAAGATTCTGAAAAAAGATCTTCGAGCTCTGTCTTCAGATCTTTAAACATGAAAAAAGCCGCAAGATTTTGCGGCTTTCTACTATTATTTCTTAGTTTTTCTATTTCTTAATTTCTCATCGCAGATCGCTGTGCCATGACTGCACGTCGCTGTTTTTCTTGAGCGTCGCTCAATCGTTGACGTTTTTGCTTTAGACGTTCTTGGATTTGTCTTTGCTTTTCACGCAACATTTCTGTTCGCTCTTCCATTTTTTCAGCGTTGTTCGTTGCAATTCGTGTCTGTTGATCCAAACGAGCAGATTCTTTTTGAAAATAAGCCTCTAGCTTTTGCATATAGGCCTGTTGTCTTCGAAGTTGCTCTGAGCTCGCCTTTTCTTTTTGTTTGGCGATTTTTAATTCGTGCTGTGCACTTTTGTGTTCGCGATCGATTTGAGCTTCGCGAGTTTTTGCTTCTTGCATTGCATTTTTATTTTGCTGATACTGTTCAACGCTTTGTTCCTTGTCAGCTCGTGCGGCTTCCATTTTTGAAGTGATGGCATCTGTTTTTGCTCGAACTTTCGCAGCTTGTTTTTCGAGTTTTTGTGTTTCCTTTTTATACTTCAATGCATCTGTCGCATATCGCGCACTTTGGGCTGCGTTGACGACTTGAATTTTCTGCAATCTCTTGATTTCTGACTCTGTGTTTTTAGCTGTTCGATGATATTCATTTTTCCGGTCATTGTATTGAGTCTTGTATTTTTCAAGATCTTTGCGAGTGAGCTCGACTCCGCTTTCAGCCTCTTCAAAGCTTGCGTTCACAGCTTCAACATCGGCCTGAGCTTCAACCATTTGGCCTTTCACGATATCGAGACTTTGAGCTCGAACTTGAGCACTAAGAACCAGGCCGAACACAAGAAATAAAGCGTTGAGGTTTGTTTTCGTCATAATACGTCCTTTATGGTGATTTCACAAAAGTCTGCTTCCACCATTCCACTTTTTATGCCGAAATCAAAACCCCCTGGTTTCGTCCTTAAGGGAAAAACAGGGGGATTTTGGAAAAATCTACAAGACACTGTTCAAAAGATGTCTCCCAGTTTACTGCAGAGCCAATATGCGG
>JACCDR010464464.1_pt1 | contig 11153 bp, 5 predicted proteins | sample 7446431 | NCBI WGS metagenome assembly JACCDR01 (sample SAMN15323443, study PRJNA562643) | freshwater metagenome | isolation source: river surface water | place: USA:Blue River Watershed | collected 2017-08-17 | reverse complement strand
CCGACATGGGGGTTTACCTACGCTTTCCTGCTGCCGAGCAACATGCTCCAGCTATGGGACGTGGGTGAGCCACACCACAGCCCCCGCTACCGGATGGAGAATAAACATCTGCTTATCGACGAGAGCAGTATAGACATCCTATACAGCGTGGAAGTGACGGACCCCGACTACTGGAGCGCCTCATTTGCGGAGGCCTTGGAACTGAAGCTAGCCAGCAAGCTGGCGATGCCTTTACTCCACAAGCCCGAGCTGATGCAGCTCTACGAGGGGATGTTCCAGGATAAGGTGGCTGACGCCATCTTCTTGAACGACATCCAGAGCGACGACTTCAGTGCCTACTCCTCGATCCTAATGAGTGCGCGGCGTGGGTTCTCCCTCCGCGACATACCGCTTGATCTACCATAACCTTGAGGTCCGAGATGGCAGGTAACCAGAGCTATTTCAATCAGAATAATTTCAATGCCGGGCAGTTGAGCGAGAAGTTACATAAACGCTCGGACCTCACATCGTACCAAAATGGTGTCAAGGAGTCGGTGAACTTCTTGCCCCAGCTCCACGGCCCCACCTACAAGCGCCCAGGCACCAGGCGGGTAGGGACGGCACGCAGCAACGTGAGCGTGCGCCTCATCCCCTTCGTGTTCTCCAGTGACACCGTGTACGTCCTCGAATTCACCCCCCTCAAGATGCGGGCCTACAAAAACGGCGCACTGCTGGCTTTCACGCTGACCACGACCATTACCGCGAGCATGCTGCCCGACCTCCAGTACGTGCAAAATGGCGACACCATGTACTTGACGCACGAGGCGCTGGCCCCGCAGCAGCTCACACGCTTCGGTGATACTACGTGGACCATTCATACCATGGGGTTCACCCCGCCCGCTATGTATGAGGCAGGCACCAGCGTGGCTAACACCATGACAGCCGCCGCTGCCAGTGGCACCAGCGTCCTCTTCACAGCGGGCGCCACACTGTTCCTTGCTAGCGACGTGAACAGGTTTATTGTGGAGAAAAACGGCCCCGGCGTGGCAGTCATTCTGTCCATTGGTTCAGTGACCCAGGCCACATGCAACATACTCGTGACCTTCAGTGATATCACGCTAGCTAGTGGGGACTGGCTCATTCTGGGCAGCCCCAGCGCTGATATATGGATTAACAAAAGCGGCTTGCCAGGTACAATCGTAGAGGTGGATGCCTATCAGGACATTGACGTCACGACTAACAGTGAGCAGGTCGACAAGGGTGATTTTAGTACGGACTTCGCCGCTAATGACTGGGACAACCGCAGTGCTCCCCAAGTAACCAGTGGTACGATGGACGGCGCCACCACTGACGGTATCGTGATCGAGACAGCCGCTGACTACTTTGTCGACGGTGTGCAGGAAAACTACTACATCCACAATGATACGCAGGGGCATAGGTCTTACGTGGCGCGTGTGCGCGCCGCCAATACCATCGACTCGGACAACGTGGATGCAGTCATGGTATCAGGCGACAGTTACCGCATCACCCAGACGGGCGCCGCGTTTATCGACACCACCAACAAGAAGTGTTTCCTCAACGGGGAACGTAACGGTATCGCGTGGATTGAGCAGGCCCTCAGCCCCCTCACGCAATTCCGCGTGTGGTCGTGTAAATTCCGTGTGGAGGACAGCCCCGTGTCCATGCAGATTGGAGGCACATCCCGCTTCTCCAATATCTATAACGAGCGGCTGTTTGAAATCGGCGAGCACGAAATCTACTTCTGGAGTGACTCGGCTGCTATGTACCTCCAGTTCCGCAACAACCAACAGACTAACGCAGCCGTGGCGGACGTGTCCCTCAAGGAAGTAAGCGTACCAGCGTTCCGCGCGGCTGACGTAGGTAAGTACATCCGGGTACTGGGTGGCGTCATCGAAATCACTAGTGTCGAGGCCAGCGGGAAGCGCTGCACCGGCATCATCCGTAGTGAGCTGGTGGGCGCAGAGACGACAGAGGACATTGAGGTGGTGGCGGGGCTGTGGACGCTGGAGTCTAGCGCATGGACCTCTACCCTTGGCTACCCCCGTGTGGTCGCTCTCCATGACCAGCGGCTCTACTTCGGTTCCACCCCTGAGTTTCCCACCACGCTATGGGGCTCCGTCATTAGCGACTTCACCAACTTCAACCGGGGCGAGAATGACGATGATGACAGCGTAGTCATCACCCCCACGTCTACGGAAGTCAACCAGTTCCGGTGGCTCATCGCCGAGCACAACCTGGCCGTCGGCACGGGACGGAATGAGTTCATCGTCAGCCCCGGTTTAGGCGACGCTACGATAACCCCGACCACAAGAAAAGTGGACGTACCCAGCCAATGGGGCTCTACGGCGCATCGCCCCGTCAGAGTGGGTGAGGCTGTGGTCTTCATTGAACGCAACGCCACCGTTATACGGGAAATGGTCACTGACGCCAGCGCCAATGTGGTGCGGAGCCGCGACTTGACGCTGCTCGCTGAGGGTATCGCTGCTGCCGGCATCGAAGAGATCGTGTTCCAACAGCGGCCTACCCCCACCATTTGGGCACGGCTCAGTGACGGTCTAGTAATCTCCGGCGCCTACCTCCAGGACGAGGAGGTGATGGGTTGGGTGACACACGACTTTGACGGGTTCGTATTCAGCCTGTGCGTCATCCCTACGGACACCACGGATCAACTGTGGATCGCCGTAGACAGGTACGGCGGTACCAGCGTGGAATACATGCAGGAGCGTGACGCTTTGTATGGTAACCTCGTGACGGACAGTACCTACGTGTACAGCGGGACGGCGACGGACACCATTGAGGGGCTCTTCTGGCTTGAGGGCAAGGAAGTAGCTATCGTGGTGGACGGCATCGAGTACCCTAATCAGGTCGTCTCGTGCGGCCAGATTAGCGGCATTATCCCCGACATCACTAACGCCGAGATCGGGATGCCCATCGAGGCGCAGCTCATCTTGTTGCAACCAGAGAACCCGCAGGAGATGACCACGGGGTACACCATCAATGCAGTGAAGCTGGCGGTCTCCGTCCTGGACAGCAGCGGTGGGCGGCTTAATGACCAACGCTTCTATGATGTGTTCGAGTACCCCTTTGGGCTAGATGATGACGCCCTCTTCACGGGGACGCTGCCCTTCCACGGGGTCAACACAGACGATGGCTTCATGCCTGAGATCGTCATTACGCACCGCGACGCCAAGCCGTTTAAGCTGCGTGGCGTCACCCACTTGATTGAAAGTAGTAGACTATGATGTATAGCTGGCGGGTCACACAGAAGGGTGATGTACCAGCGCTGAAGCTACGCCCGTGGGATGTCTACGGGCTGGCTATGCAGCCTAAGTTCGATGCTATCTTGCACCACTACAACTACTGTTTCACTGCACTAGCCGATGGCACTCCCTATATTGTAGCCGGTGGCTACTTATCATTCCCCGGCGTCCTCGACTTGTTCATCATGAGTGATGAAAGCGCACCTAGACACGCCTGCCACGCTGCTAGAGTGTGCGCCCTTTGGCTTGAGGTGACGGAGGAAGAGGGGGTGAGGCGACAACAGAGTATGGTGCCGTCGACTATAGGGCCTTCCTGCCGTCTCTTAAAGTATCTCGGATTTGAGCTTGAGGCGCAACTAAAAAACTACTACCACGACTCAGACGCCCTACTATTTGCAAGAGTGAGTAAGAAGCATGGCGGGATTTGTACTACCTAGCAGCACCGCAGCCCCCACGGGTGCGGGCGGGTTCATGGGCAGCATGGGCGGCATGGGTAACTTGATGCAGGGCCTGGGCGCGGGTGTCAACTTCGGCTCAGCGCTGGGCACACTGTTCAACGGCGGCGCCACCAAGAAGGCCATTCAGGCAACCATCAGGGGCGGTCAGGCTGACGCAGCAGCGGCGATGCTAGCGGGCGAAATGCAAGGGGCGATGTACCTTGATAACGCCTATAACGCCAACTTCGACGCCACTATCGTGGGAGCCGTCGCGCGCGATGAGGCGGCACGCACCCGGCGTGAAGGGCGCGCACTCGTTGGCCAACAGAAGGCAGCCGCCGCCGCACAGGGAGTACAGATTGACCAACCCGTTCTCGATCTGATACAAGAACAGCTCGTGGACATCGAGACAGTGGCCGTGAAACAGATACATGCCGGGGAACTCCAGAGGCGTAGCCTGGAACAGCAGCGTGATGACTTTCTGCTGTCCGCCCAAGCCTCCCGGCGAGAGGGCCGGTCAACCCATGACGCTATATTAGCACAGACCAAGCTGGATGTCTACAAATTAAAGCTCCAGCGGCGCCAGGAAGTCATCAATGCCTTTGGCACCATGATAAGTGCAGTGGGCCAGGGTGCCTCAATGTTCTCGGGGCTGAAGTCGATTGATAGTGCACCTACCCTTACAGCCAACCCAAGACAGTACGATTCACCCATAGGGCCACCTGCGCCAGCACCAGGTACTGCGCCGCTTATCGAGCCCCAAGAGTACATGGACTACGCGCCTTCTCTGAAGGTACCACTGGTTGAACCGCAAGAGCAGATTGACTACGGGAGAAGATAGTATGCCTCAGATACCAAGGCAGTTTCTACAGCGGCCCCAGCAAGGCAGCATCGGTAGGCGTGAGCGCCAAATAGCCCGTACCCAGCCCGGCGTGGCCGACCAAGTCAACGCTGTCATAGCCGCTACACGTGGTCTCGACATGACGCCCATTGGTGAGGCCCTGTACAAGACGGGTTCCCACTTTGAGCGGATGGAGAGGGAGCGCATAGGGGCTGAGGACGAGCTGCGTAAGATGAAACAGATGAGCGCGGCTCGCTCTGTCATCATCAACACCACGCAGAAGATTCATGACGCCTACGCCGAAATCCAAACGCAGAACCTGAGCGACCCCGAGCAGGTCCGTAACCTGTTCCACCAGCGGGTGCAGGCTGTAATGGACGAGGATCAGGAGTCACTGGACGCCATCGGTGAGTACGCCTTCGAGCCTTACACGCGCCACATCACCGAGACGATGACTACCCTCCAGCCTAAGCTGACGGCACAGGCCATTGGTAATAGCCGGACCATGCTGGAGGAGCAGCTACGGGAGCAGCGCCGCTCGGCGGTACAAGTGGCTGCCACCATTGAGGACGATGACGAAGCGGCTAAAGTGGGTGACATGGTGCTTGGCGGCATCCTTGACGAGTCCTACCCGTTCCTCTCGGATATGGATAAGATGGCGCAAGCCAAGGCGTTCATGGCCGAGCTGACGACGGCCCGCTTTAGGAAGAAGTGGAGCGACAACCCCAAGGGTGCGCTGGCCTACCTGGACGCACAGACGGGCGTAGACCCCGAAGCGCGGCACAAGATATACGCCGAGGTAGTGTCAGAAGCCAGCCAGTTCAACGCGGCCATAGAGAACCAGCAGCAGGCGCAGGACAGGCAGCAGGACCAGCTCCAGGAAGACCGCTTCCGTGAAGACTTCATGGCCATAACGGCAGCCATCCAAAACAAGGACATCAACGCGCAGGTTAAGGCACTAGGTGATCTCAGTAAGAACCCACACGCCTACAAACCCCAACATTTGACCATGCTCACCAGCATGGTCACTGACTCGATATCGGGTAAGGGGGATGGGGATGGTGGGCCATCGGACGCCTATGTGACGTTCAAGCACCACCTAGCCAGCCAATCACTGCACCACACCGAGAGCTGGTTCTACACCAACGTTGGGCAGTTTAATAACAAAGAACGCATCATGGCGATGGACGACATAGCATCCATGAAGACCAAGGAAGGGCAGGCTTCCGTGGCTCTGGAGAAAGGCATACACTCCCGCTTAACAGATAGGCTACTCGCGCTCCAAATACTTAGCCCCGATGCGCTAATACAGGCAGACGCGGCGCCAGGGGGGCGCGAGCAGTTAATGCGCAACCTTAGCAGTGATGCTAAGGAAAAGCTGGCGATGATGGAACGTGACCTGCGCACGGCTGTAAATGGTGAGCGGTACCTGGGCAGCCAGAACGGCAATAACTACGCGGGGTTGCAAAAGAACGCAGGTATCATCGAGGACCAAATCTTCCGCCAGTACGAGCAAGCCTTCAAGAACCCCAAGTCGCGACCGCTGCCCTTTGCTATGGACCTTAGAAAAGCGCAGGGGATGATGGTTGCAGGGCAGCTACCACCAGCCGACTTCCAGAATATGTACGTTAACTACCTGACAAACCAGAAGGCTAAAGACCCTAACTATGATCCGAAAAATGACCCGCAACTGGTTGAATTTGGTGAGGCGTATAAGCAGTCCAAAGAGGGTGCGAAGGGTGCAGCCGGAGCGCGTGACATGGAACCCGCCAAAGAGCAGCCAGAGCCTAAACCCGTACATGCTGGCATTATTCCAGACCTACCACCAGTAGGGCGGATGGAACCAGCGCGCACCATTGGCAAGCGCATCGACACCGACGAGAAGTTCCAGGGGCTAGTGGACCTCGTGGGTATCGGCGCTCAGTCGGCGGCTGAGGAAAGCGGGGGCAACCCTGCCATTATAGGTGACGAGCCAGACGGGACGAAGAGCTACGGCATGTTCCAGATCAACCAAGTGAACATACCCGAGTTCCTCACCTTCCTCAAAAGCCAGGGCGGCGAGAGTGAAGCGCGCAAGCTGGCCAAAGCCAAACCAGGCAGCCGTGAGTTTGGGCAGGCGTGGCAGAAGGTTGCCGAGGGTGAGGCGTTCAACAAGGCGCAGCGTGCCTACGCGGAGCAGGAGTTCTACGGCCCCGCACGCGACGAGTTTGAGCGGCGCTTCAGTGTGAAGGCGGGCGACATGCCCCTAGCCATACAGATGGCGCTCTTCTCCGCTGGCATCCAACACGGCGGCGTCAAGAAGGTCATCAAGTTGGCCGCTGACAAGATTGGTGAGACGCGTGGCGCCAGCCCCCAAGAGATACTCCAGGCACTCTACGAAGCGCGCACCGAGTACGTGCAGGGGTTGGGTAGTCTGGATGAAGGGACGAAACAGAGTCTGGTGGCCCGCTACCAGCGTGAGTATAAACGCGGCCTCAACTATTTAGGGTAACGCATGAACAACCAGGACCAGAGCTTTCTAGACGACGTCCGCAGGAATGACCCCGCGTACCGGGTAACCCGTGAGTTCCTGGCGGCGCAGGGTATCAACTTTGACACCCTCCAGCCCATGATGCCCCGTGCGGCTAATTTCGACCCCAAAGACATGGAGAAGCTGGGTGTCCCGTTGCCGCTCCCTCCTGGACACGACCAGTACAGCGAGCCCGCCGGGCCGCCCTCCATCTTCAACGAGCACGGGCAGCCGGTTGGCAGCGGTGGCTTGTACAGGCGTGCAGCCAACACAGTGGCGCGCGGCGTGGGCCATGTAGCTAGGCGGCTGGCCGGACCTTTCGCATTCGGCAACGAGCAGGTGCTCCAACAGGCATACGAGACGGGGGAAGGTCTTACCCGCAGTATCCTTACCCAGGCAGTACCCGCAGCACTAGAGCAACCCCAGCGTCTAATGTCCTTCAAGGAGGACATCGACCGCAAGATGAACCTGGACCTGGCCCAGGTTGTGAGGCAGATGGGGCAGGAAGCCGGTAAGCGTGGGGATGCAGAAGGCGCAGCGGTTTTTGAGAAGTCCGCCGCAGAGCTGGAGGCCACGCTGGAAGACCCTCGCGGGAGCGAAGTTGCTGAGCGGATAGTAAACAGCATCGTGAACCAACCAGCGACGGAAGGCGAACAAGCAATGCGCGACATGCTAGCAGTAGCTGGCGCATTTTTCGCTACCAAGCGGGTCAGCCCCGTGGCGGGGCAGCAGATGACCAGGGCGATGCAGTACGTGGAAGCGGCGGCCCGTGGCTACGCAGCCGACAAGGTGACGAGTGACCCTCGTCGCGATAGTGCGGTTGAGGGCATACTCGAAATGTTTGCCCCCTCTGTGGCGCAAGGCGTCCGCAACTACATCAGCACGGGTGATACAAAGGAGCTGCAAGAGCTGAACAAACGGCTGGGGCGGCGCGAGCTAGAAGGCGTGTTTGGCCTTGTGGTGGGCGGCGGGTTTGACCTTGTTCTCGGCATGGCCAAACATATGCGCCTCTCGCGGCTGGCCGATGACTGGGTATCCTCTCGTGCCGCAGCGCCTGAGCCAACACCCGACAAGGCAGCGGAGACGGCCACCTTCCTTTCGCACCTGGAAGAAGTCGTCCACGATCCTGGGCTGCGCGCCGAGTTGGAACAGCTCAAGACCGCGCCCTTCGAGCAGCAGATACAGCGTATTGACGAAATGATGGAAGGCGTCAACGATGTTAGCCAGTTGGGGGCGCACCTTAACGAGCAGACTGATTTCGCCTCCAAAATGAGCGGCGGCGCGGGTGAAGCGGAAGAAGTTGGTGGCGGGTTGGATGAAGGCATGGGTGACATCGCCTCGTTACAGGACCAGGCGCGATCGCAGGGTACAGCCAAGCGGGTCATGAAGGAACGCGAAGACTTCATAGAGTCACTCCAGCGCGGTACTGCCATGGAGCGCGATGTTACTTTCGAGCAGGGCGCGGGCCTAGACGAAGGTATGGCCGAAATCGGCGCCATGCAAGAGGAGATGATTAGGCTTACCGATGACGAGCTGTTCCAGATCGAGGAGCTTACCGCGAACCCGCGTGGCGACGGTGACAGGCCCCTAGCCGCATCCATCACGAAGGGCAACGAGGAGCTACAGGCTAAGGTAGAACAGGTGGCGCAACAGCCCATGCACGAGCAGTACCCCGAGGTGGCGCGTGCCCTCAACCTGCCAGTGGAACAGTCGGCGGTGGAGATTGCGCTGTCCATGAACCCCTTTCCTGCGTCCAAAGTGATGGACGAGGCAGGGCAGAACATGGCGTTGTTTCACGGCGGCACCAAAGCGTTCGACCAGATGAGCGACGAGTTCCTAGGCACCGGCGCAGGCACTAACCGCTACGGGAAGGGCCACCACTTCTCAGACGCCGAGCTGGCTGGCGAGTACGCCAGCAAAGGCGAGGGTGGTAACATCCGCAAAGCGTACCTGGACATCCAGAACCCCATAGACATGGACGCCCCGGTGAGTGACGAGATGATGCAGGTGCTGGAAGCCGAGGGACGCGCCATGGACGTGGATCCCGACGACGCCATGAAGGACGTGTACGATAGGTGGGTACAAGACCTCACCGACGAGCAGGGCATGGAGATAGGCGCCGCTAAGGACTATATCACCAAGAAGTTTGAAGAGGCGGGTTTCGACGGCCTAACGTACAAGTTTGGCGACATGGGCGAAGGAAAAGACCACAACGTGTGGGTTGCCTTCCACGACACCCAGGTAGCTAATGCCTTCGGCGGGCTTGAAGGCGCGGTGCAGCAGCTTGCGCGGGTTATGGAGCAGCCAGCCGCCAAAAGTGCACCAAAAGCGGGGCGCAAGCCACGTGGGCAAGGTGCGGGTATGCGGCAGGCTATCCTGTCAGTCGAACGCCTAGAAAAGGGTGAGTCCTCTGTAGAGTCGGCTCTCAAGGCCGGTAAGCAGAAGGGCCACCAAAACGAGCAGAAGGCGGCGGAGATGCTGATGAATGTACTACGCATGAAAAACTCGCCTATCCTGCAGTCTGTGGCCAACCACCCCGAGATACAGCGTATCCTGGGGCCGTCAGCCATGGCGGTGGTGATGACGTGGGCGCTTAGCAACCCGTGGTTCATGAAGGCGATAGAAGCCGACAACGAGAGGGATGACGCATGACGCTTCCAATAGACGACCTGTTGAAGATGATCGTTAAGCACAATGCGGGGCAGGCCGTTGCCCAGGGTGCCAAACAGGTGCTCACAGACACCCTGCCAAAGGTGGCCAAGGAGGCCGTTGAGGGCGTGGGCTTCGTCAAGTCCCTGCCCAGGCAAACCTTCGCCCAGGACACCCTGGCGCAGTTGCAGCGTGTGCAGAGCAGTGCTGATGCCACAGCGCTACTACAAAAGCACACAGCCGCCAACTTCGCCCACATCCCGGCGGAGCAGCTAGTAGATGAAACCCGCGTGACGCAAATGCGCGACTCGTATGGGTACAACACTAGCTTGCTGGGGAACGCGAAGGAGCAGAACGCAGCGGCAGCACTGGACCTGGCCGAAAAGAGCATGGGTGAAGTGAAGCGGCTGGCGGGTGAGTTCCTGGACGGTAGACCGGGGGCACGTGAGGAAATGCTGAGGATGTTCGACACTGGGTCCGAGTACATGGTCCAGTCGAGCGGGCACACTGGGGGGACCGGGCGCTCCTTCCGACTGTTGGCCGCTGGGCCACAGGGCAGCCTGGAAGCCCTTAGAGATGCCGCCAGCAAAGACTCGCTGTTGGCCGCTAAGCTGAAGACGACAGCCAGTCTAGAGGATTTTGCGCGAATAGCTGCTGACATTGAACCTGACCAGTTGATGAAGATTGCTAACCACATGCAAGACCCAAGTTGGAACGGCGCCCTGCGTGAGTTCTATTATAACAGCATGCTTTCGCGGGTCAAGACCCAAGTTAAAAACGTGGTGGGCAATGGGTTCAACATTGGTGTCAACGTGGCTGAGCGGTACATACACGCCGCAGTCTCCACCGCTTTCGGCTCCAAAACAGTGACCTTTGACGACGCCAATAACCTCGTTAAAGGCTACTGGCATGGGTTCCGTGAGGCCATGAGCAAGGCGGCGCCAGCCTACCGCGGCCAGATTGATGCCAGGTGGCAGGGCAAGTCGATTGTGGATGACCCCCGTGGCGGCCAGATGGAACAGATGCTAGGGAGCCAATTTGGCAAAACGGGCGCCTTCATCGGCAAACATCTGGCGGCGCCCACTAAGGCCCTACAATCGACGGACACTTTTTACAAGGAGTGGACCTACTTTGCTGAGCTGTACGCGGAGTCGGCAAAGCGGGCAGCCACAAGTGGTGAGAACTTCGACGAGGTGTTTGAGCAGTTCTACCGTAACCCCACCACGGAGTTGACTGAGGCGGCGCGTGTCAGAGCTGAGACACAGGCGCTCGTGTTTACGCATACGGAAGACCTCTGGAACAAGTGGGAGAATACAGCGGGTACCCAGGACTTCCAGAGTATAGGCCGAATTGCTGACGCCCTCAACAAGGCTAAGCAAGGCGGCGGTCCTGGAGGATGGCTGCTCACGATGACCATGCCCTTCGTAAAAACGAGTGCCAACGCTCTCCGCTTCAAT
>JACCDR010284250.1_pt1 | contig 11155 bp, 10 predicted proteins | sample 7446431 | NCBI WGS metagenome assembly JACCDR01 (sample SAMN15323443, study PRJNA562643) | freshwater metagenome | isolation source: river surface water | place: USA:Blue River Watershed | collected 2017-08-17 | reverse complement strand
GAGGATCCCGCCCACCCACGATCTTCCTCACCCTGTTTACCCGGGGCACGCCCTCATGGTGGCTCTGCACATCATGAAGGTCTTTCCGAAGGCTTCGGAGGCGCTGAAAACCTCCTCAAGTGGTTCTTGGCCGGCCTGTGTGGGTCACATTGAGGTTCCTGGTGCTGGTTGTGGAGCCTACGCGGGTGCGGATCTTATTCGTAAGCTCCAGGTAGCTCGGCGGGAGGCCGAGAAGACCTTTCGGATGCGGATGCGTCGCCTGCCCAAAGGGGTCGCTGGCGGCTACATCGAGCGCAGCCAGCTTGGGCTGCCGATCCTCGAGGCACCACGTGGCCACCTCAGTTCGGAGATCAATGTCTTGGGGTGGCTCGAAGCCCACATTCAGTGGTCCCATATCAACTGGGAGAGGCGTGTAGGGCCCAGGACTGGGAACCATGAGAAGGAGTTTCTTCCGGGATTGAAGGAAGCCCTGAACTTCGAGGATCGTTTCCGCGACGCAGTGATGCGTTACGATTGGACCTAAAAAAAATTCCTTGAAAGCCCTTCTCTTGGCTTATAGAGTGTAAGAAGGCATTCAAAGGCAATATGAAACGCTAACTTAGCCTAACTTCTCAGAATGGGTACTTCCCATTCTAATCAACCTCAACTTTCTGGGAGGAGAAATACCTGAGCGCGTGGGACTGCTCCAGTCCGCCGAGATCCAAGTGGATCGGTCTGTGGGGGATCTAACCATCGGTAACGCGTACCACTCAACTTATCGCAGTCCCTTTTATTGAAGGGATACTTTTTTTGGAAGCGAATCTTTGAGATTCGCCTTGGTTGGTGGATGGATGATCCACTGTCATACCAACCAAGTAAAACTGGGGGAGGACCATTCCACGGAGGTGGAACAGCGAGCGTCCTCCAAACTATCCGAGCGAGCAAACCTCCTTTGTAAAATCATTTTACAAAGGGAGGGCTGGGCGATCAAGGCGATCGTCGGGCGGGGCCGATAGGGTGGATCCACAAAAACCTCTTTCAAGGGGCACCGTGCAAATGGTGCCCCTTCTTTCTTTGGGGCGTATGATTTTTATCATGCGTACTCTCATCCTCGACCAAAACTGGCAACCTGTTCAAATTCTTCCGTGGAAGAGGGCATTTTGCCTTCTCTACACGGAGCGCGCCCAAATGCTTGAGAGGTACGATGCTCAGGCGCGGAGCGTTTCAAACGCCTTCCCCATTCCTGCCGTTTTGCGCATTCTGGGGAAGCTTCCCGAACATGGTCGTGCTGCCCGGTTTTCTCGTCTGAACGTGTTCACTCGGGATAGGGGGCGTTGCCAATACTGCGGTACAAAGGAAGCCTTCACCAACCTCACCCTGGACCACGTGATTCCCAGGGCTCAGGGTGGGAAGTCGTCATGGACGAATGTGGTCTCTGCATGCTTCCCTTGCAACCACACCAAGGCCGATCGAACGCCTGAACAAGCTGGTTTTCTCTTACGAACAAAGCCGGTTCGTCCCTCGTGGGCGGCGCTCACAGCGATTCGTGGATTCCTGTGTGCCGATCCCCATCCAACGTGGACCAACTACTTGAGGATTGCGGCCTGATTGGCAGTGCGGCGGTAATGCGCCGCACTGCCAATCAGGTGGTTTACCGACGCATGGCCTGGTGAATGCCATCCACGATCCGCGTCCAGTCGGGCTCGAATTCTGGGGCGAATTGGATTGCCTGGGCCCACACGCGGATGGCGTCTTTGCTAATGGCAACCTTTGGGAGATTGTCGAGATTGTAAAGTCCTCGCGCGCCGAGAAGCATGTGTTCCCGCCACAGAAGGCGGTTGCCGTGTACCCAAAAATCAAGATCAGGATTGTAGCTGGGAAAGGTTTCCTCAAGCCAGCGTCCAAATCGTCCGGCCAAGACCAGGCTTGCGGGATACGGGGCCAACAGCGCTCTCCGAAGTTCCCCCACGGGCAGTGATTGAAGGTCGAGGTCCGAATCTTCACTCACTTCAAACTCATCCAGGACAACGCGGAGGCGCAGCTCCATCTCTTCTTTGTATTCTGGTCTGGGGGGTCTCGCTGCAACGAGTAGGCTGTGAACCCACGGTAGGTCTTGGCAACGTTGGATGGCTTCCGCAAATTCCGAATCGAAGCGATTGGCCGCGGAAGGCCGATACAGGGAAATCCCCACTTCGGATCCATCCAAGGGAATCGTCCAGGCAATGTTTTTATGGCGAAGCACGACATCTTCGTCCGAACTTGTCTGAAGTTGGCAGGGACTTCCCAGCAATGCAGAACAGGTTTTCAACCATGAAACGGAAATTTTGGATTGATCCGTGACATCAAAGGGAACTCCCCAAGGCGGGAACTTCGTCCAAGGTAGCCCATACTCTTCGCCGATCCGAAGGAGGCACCGAAACCCCTTTTGGGACAGAGAGAATCCCGGATTTTGCACGTAGCTCCTCGCCGCGTGTTGGGCCGCCTCCCAGGGGAATTCAAAACCTACGCTTACCGCAAGAGGTTGTGCATCCTGAGCCGCACAAACAGTCCAGTCCGCACACACAGTCACAGTCCAGCCTTTTTCAAATTTGGCAAGGACAATGTCTTGCTTGCCCACAAAAAGTCCATCTTGCAAAAGTCCCTCTTGCAATCTGAAGCGATGTCCCTCTTGGACAAATCCCCAGCGAGTCACAAGATCCACATGGGGAAGGCCTTTGATGACTCTCGGATCCTTGTGATCTGGGGGATTGAATTCCAGGGATTCCAGGCCACTCCAAAAGATCTTTGCTTCGGCCAAAAACAGATCATTTGGCGTGGCGATGGTGATGGTTTTTCCCTTGAGTGTTCCATGAAGGAGCATAGGTCTCAAATTACGCCCGGGACGTAATTGAGTGCGCTATTCCCAGGATTGAGTATGGATCCGCAGGAGCATGCGCGAAAACAATACGACGCTTTCTTACGCAGCAAGAGGGCTCCTGCACTTGCCATTTTGGATCTTGAAAAACGGCTGGGGAAGAAGCAATGGCCCTTCGTAGTGTTTGGGGGAGCGGCGAGGGACATTTGGCTAGCCGGATCGAGTGCTGAGCCACGAGATTTGGACATCGTTGTGGACACCACGAAGGATATTCGGGCGGCTTTCCCCGAGCTTGGGATCTTGAATCAGTTTGGTGGGATTCGCGGCACCCTTCATGGCATTCCGGTGGATGTCTGGCCACTCCATCAGCATTGGCAATTCGTACAACAGGAAGCCAAGCAGCGAACCTTTCAAGATCTTGTTCGATCCACCACCTTCAATTTAGAAGGGTTGGCAATGGAACCTACGTTGGACGTGAAGTTCTATGAGGGTGGCTTTTTGGAGTGCATGGCCTCCAGAAAACTCGAACTGGTCTCCAGTTCAATCCCATTTCCCAAACTCAATGTAGCCAGGGCACTCTCTTTTTGCGTTCGCTTCCAATTGGAACCGGGTCCGCGGCTACAGGAGTTCTTGCGAAGCTGTCCAGAAAAACCTCGAGCGGTACTCTCCATCTTGCAACACCAAGGTCTTGGTGCCCAAGATATATCTGAAGACCTCGTGCGCCAGTATCTTGCTCAGAGGCAATAGGACGAAGGATCCCCAAAAAAGATGTTGGCCACGCAGCTCATCCCTCCAGGACAATCCTCGGTTTTCGTGCACAAGAGAGCACAAATCTTTTGATTGGGTGTTGCAAACACGCAAACCTGGGTAGCTGGGACATTGGGTTGCGGACCACATGCGACCACGTCATTGCAGAGGACTGTGCAATACCCATCTTGGGGCATCTGTTCCTCGTTGTAAACGATGAAGCATCCATCCGTCACGGGCAAATCGCAAATACGATTGCTGAGACAGTGCTCGTAAAGCCCACTGTCTGGTTGTGGGTCATTGGGTCCCATGTTGCCCGTTGTCCCACTCGTCGTTTCCATTTCTCCCGATGAGGTTTCCTCGGATCCTGTAGTCGAGGTAGTTTCCGCGGGATTTCCTTCCGAAGAACTTACTTCCATTCCCCCCGTAGACAGGTCTGGTCCTTCGGCAAAGTTCCCAGTAACGTTACTCCCCGTAGTTGGTATGGAGGGACCAGTCGTGGGAATTGGAGGCGTTGAACCCATACCTCCATCATCTTCGGAGGAGGCGTGAGCCCCCGTGGTTGGATTTTGAGGGTTCGTGGCTGTGGTGATGCTGGCATTGGTCAATGTAGTTAATGCCCCATCATGACCAAGACCAGATCCTTTGGCGCAAGAGATGAAAAAGAAAGCACAGAACAACGATCGGGGCAGGTTTGGCATGACTTTGTCCATTCTACCTGCAATAAAACCAAAAGGTCGCGCACGAGTTGCGTAGATTTCAGGACGGATTGAAATCGGATCCTGGAGGTGTTGAAGCTGGGGGTCGGTAGGACCCCAATGTTTCGCCATTCGTTTCCATTTGGCGTACAAAGTCTTCGTGCCCGTATAGCTCAGTCGGTAGAGCACCTGCTTTGTAATCAGGGGGTCAGGAGTTCGATTCTCCTTGCGGGCTTTGGTGAATGGACACGTTCGGGAACCTAGAAACCGGTCGTCAACTTGATACCCAAGAGATCCAGAATTTTGCTGAGCTGGTTGATGGCATTGGTGGTATCTCCGGGTGCCTTCACGAGTCCAATAAATCGATTGAGCGCTTGTTCAACCTTTTCGTCGGGTGTGAGTCCTTCGATGAGCACCACTTGCACATTGCGAAGTAACTTCTCGCCTTGGCCGCTCGTGTCCTCCCTCAACTTCTTCTGAAGATCGAAGATACGGGCACGGTCCACGTACCTGTATAGAATTTCTTTGCCCAACTCCTCAGCCTGGCGATTCAATTGAGCAAGACGCAAACGAAGTCGTGCGCGGCGAAGTTGGGCAGTTTGAGCGGACTTCATGAACACGCTTGATTACAAACGAAAAAGGAGATTCCTCGTGTCATCATGACGCCTTTTGGTTGGGGATGGTTGGGGGCGCCCTTGAAAAATCGCAGGCCTCCTGCGCTCGCAGAATGAGCTCCCCCATCTCTTCCGCCAAATTCAAATCCTGGTGATAGTCCATCCGCAGCTTCAGCTCGTGGATCAGGGCCACAGGCCAACTTGCAAGGATTTCTCGCTGTTCGCAGTTGAGTTTAAACCATTGGTAGGACATGACTTGCTCCGCAAGCTCCAGGCCGGAATCATTGACTTCCAGGACTTCATCTACGCGTCCAGGAAGCCGCAACGCCGGGGTCAAAATCTTCGCCCGATTGCTCGTGGCCAGCACCAAGGGCACGGTGCGGTGCATCATTTCAAAAAGATCGAGCAAGGAATCCCCAGATCCCAAGCGATCCACATCATCCAGAAGCACGACATCTGGTAAAAGGAACAAAAGGATCGTTTCAATCGTGCTTGTGCTGATCGAGCCGAAAAGCCCAAATTCCGGCAGAGGGATCCTCAAAACACGAAATTCTCGCTTCAGTTCGGATTCCGCCAACAACACGACTTGTCTGGCGATGGTGCTCTTGCCCGTACGTGGCACCCCATTGAGGAGCACAGAGCGGTGTTCCCCAATGCGGACCATGGACTTTATCCTCCCCCAAACTTCCTGCGCACGACGTGATGGCAATGCGTGAAACGCCTGTGAGGGCTCAAAGGCCAAACCTGTTCCGGATGGAGAGATAGTGGTTCGAGGGCCATATTTCTTCCACATCTGCTCGCGGACCCAAGAAACCACGGCTTTTGGGTCTTTTTCCGCAAAAAAATGCCCACTGGTCCAACCATAATCCATACAGGCGATGACATTCTGATCCCCCAGCCTGCAACATAGCCATTCATTCTCACGGTGTTGAAGCGTGGGAAGCAAAGCATCACGGAACTCCTGATGAAGTTCCAAACGCAAGGGGATTCGATGCCAATGCGTGACTATCTCCGAATATTCCTTGGAGACGGAGGAAGCCAAGAATCCAGCCGCGTGCGCCACCAATCCAATCCCGGAGAGCAAGGAAGGCCGGCCTCCCATGGTTGCGAGAACCGTGGCCAGATCTCTCACCTTTTGTAGGTATTCGTTCGCCCTACGCAAAGCAAACATCGTCCGAAGCTTCATCGTCCCATGCTACAAACTTGACTATGAGGTTGTTGAGGTAGCAAATGAGGAACCAACGAATCCACGATCTCCTGCTGCGTCTTGCCCACTTGGAAATGCGTAAAGTCGCCATGTTTCCAAAGGGAACCAAACTCTACGCGCCCCACCCTTCCAAAATGACTATCGTGGAGGGGGTGGTCGAAAAAGTTGGGCCACAAACAACGGAAATACTGTTTGAGGTTGATGGTCAGGAAATGCGGGTCAAATTCAAGAATCGGACCCGAGAACCTGTAGGTCCGAATCCTTTCGCAGGATTTTCTACGGACCAATGGTATGCCAAACGTATTTTGTGGATTCGAGACGTTAAAGGAAAAATCGCGGAGAGTCTAGGAAACGCAAGAGAGGAGGCGTTGACCTCCTCTCTCCACGAATTATATGTCCTGGGCAATGCCGTTGGTTTGGCATTGCCCAAGCCTCCCTGATCTCTCAGGCCGCGTCTTCGAGCGCCACGACATCCTTGCCCAGCGAAGCGAGACCAGCCTGCGTGGTGTACCACGCCACTTCAGGACGAACCACCAGCACGCGGTGGTTGTCCGAGAGCACGAAGAACGTGGCCTCCTTGAGTTTCGCGCTGAGCTTGACAGAGAACTTCTGCTCGAAGCTCTCAGGGGTGTGCATCATGGCCTGAATGGCATCCGGGAGGAAGCCAGTCGCTCCCATGAAAATCACGGTGGGAGCGAGAACCTGCGAGAAGGTGAGATCTGCGTAGATCGAAACCTTCTTCAGAACCTCCTCAAAGAGCTCAACCCGACGATCGGAATCCAGCTTCTTCCAACCCAAGAACTCGGCGATGTCCTCGTCCTCGATGCCCACGGAGGTCAGGAAATCATTCCACGGACCGGTTTTCACGAGACCCATGAACTGATCGAACCACGGCTTTTGGGCCTCGTCCTCGTTGTTGGGCGTCTTGGGGGTCTTCCCCTTGAATGCGGAATCCGGATTCACCACGTCAAGCATGGTCGGCTTGGCCACCTTGACGCCCTTCACGGACACCTCGAAATGCCGCTGGACGAACTCGTTCGCACCATAGAGCTCGGCGAGCGTGGGGAGCTTGGTGCTCCCCACCTCGATCTTGAAACTCGTGTACGAGTCGATCCAGCCCTTGCGAATGGCTTCATCACGGTCCGCGTAGTGATTGGTCGTGGGAATGGTGGCATTGAGTGCCGGGGAGAGGTAGTGGTCCTTCAAGAGCGCGATCTGGTCCGGCGTGTACTTGCTGGACTGGCCCTTGCTGGCCGCCGTGAGCATGCTGGTAACCGTCCGAATGGCCACCAGCTTGTCCACGATCTCCGCGTCTGCCACGAGCTCGGCACCCACATCCGTCACAGGGACCACGTCAAGCTCTCCCAGGGGTAGATCCACAATGCCATTCACGGCATCGAATCCCATCCCCGCGAGGGTCTTGGTGAGCCGCTTGTCCGTAACCCGGATTTTGAGGGAGGGAACATTGATGTCCCCATCCCCAATCAAGGTGTAGTTGTTGAAAGCCTGGAGCTGGAGGGGGATCCCTCCAACTTCCCTCACTTCCTCGCCAGAAGCCGTCAGGAGTTGCTGGGAAGTCGTCACCATCATGTTGATGGTTGCCGCATTCCGGTTCATCTCGAACCTGGCAACGGAGACCCAATCTCCGTACTTGCTTGCGGTCTTGTACCGCGGTGGGGTGAGATTCCCGTTCTTCTCCCGGATTCCCGCCACGCGCTTGATGGAGCGCTTCTTGTAGGCTCCCAAGAGCGTGGGCATGTGGACCTGAAAGTCAGGGGTGCTGGCATTCAGGAGCCGAACCAGCTCCACCGTGGTGGGACGTTGGGACGCAATCCCAAACTTCTCCACGAAGTTGTGCTGGCCCGTCCACAAGGACGTCTCGAGGGCTGCAGCGAATTCCCCAATCTTGGGACCCGTCAAGGCCCGGCGGTGTGGATAGAGCAGAGTATCCCGCAACCCCAGCATGGCCTGCTTGGCCACATTGAGCTGGCCCTGTGCGAGCTGAGCCCGCGCATAGGCGAGGATGGCCTTGGGCGGCGCAATCTGGTCCTCCCCCAGATTCTTGGGGGAGGTGGGCTCGCCCACAGCCCAAACCTCGAGGTCATCCTTGTCTGAAAGACCCCGAAGCAAAAGTTCGTTCTCCCCCACCATGACCTTCTTCGCGGACTGACTGACACCAAGAATCATCCCCTTGGCCTCCACGCGAAGAGCTGGCGACTGCTTGCCTGCCATGACAGCGACCGAACCATGGATGGCGGTGAACACATCCTTGGTCGTCTTGGCCTGGACGCAGACCCCGCCGCAACGGGAAGCAATCATGTCGAGGAGGGCAAAATCCCCCCACGAATACACGATGGTGTTGACCACCATCGTGGGGATCTTGGACATCCGATCCACCACCTGGGCAATCGTTCGCTGTTCGGCATACGGGGATGGATCATTGGCGTACCCGTCCGTATGGAGCAGAAGACAGGTCGGTTCACCGGCCTTGATCAGCTTCTCGGCGGTGAGAAGGCCACCCGAAATGCAGGTGAGGAAGGTGGCCTCGAGTCGGGCGATCTCCTGCCGCTCCTTGGAGGAGGGCTTCATGATGTCCCCTACACGGACCCGAGAAAAATGGGTGGTGGTATCGCCCGTCGAGCTGTAAGAGATCAGGCTGACAAGGAGATCCGCGTCGCGGAGATCTTCCACGGTGAGGATTTGCGCGATCATCTTCCGCATGGCGTCCATGTCGCCATACATCGACCCCGAACGATCCACCACCAAGATGAGGTGGGAGAGTTCCGGGGCCTTGGTGACTTGGGAGCGATCAACCTGGAGGGGATGAAGGGGAACGGCGGAGAGAAGGGCGCCAGAAAGAGAAATGAGTGGAATGAGCTTCATGGGGGTGAAATACGCTTTTGGGGGAGCGTTGAAGCCCTACCATGACGCCTTGATCTCGATGGGATCAAGGCGCCAAAACGAACCCAAAATCTTTTTGAAACCTGCAAGGTTGACTTATGGGGTGTCTGAGCGCGAAGATCGATTCCCTGGGGATCGCCACACACCATATTCTAAATCACCCCTATCCCTTCAACACTCTAACCCGGCACCTCGATATGGGGTGCCGGTTCTTTTGGTTTTACCGCTCGGAAGTGCTCACCTGCGCACGGAGGGTTTGGACCCACAACTCGATTCGTTCTCGTTGTGTTTTGAGCTCCCGATGATGATCCCAAGGAATCCGGACAGGAGCTTCGTCTGCCTGCAGTTGATAGATCGAGACTTGGTCGGGGCGAAGCCGGCAACGAACGGGTGGCAGGCCCCGAATTTCGCGGGCGGGCAACTCGGAGGCAAGAATGAAATTGTGGATGGCCTGAATGAAGCTCGTGGAATTGGTTCCAAGAACCACAGCATGGCCATGGTTGACCCAACTCGCCAGGAGTTCGGCTTCTTCAACTTGTTCTGCTGGACTAAGAATCAATTCAGGAAGCTCCACCAACCGAATCTGGGGTTCGGGGGAACGGAGCAACCGCTGGCTTGTTTTGCCCTGCAAAACCTCCATAGCCAAGCTGAGGGATGCCCGACCTACGGGGGACTTCACTTCTCCCAAGGCAATTCGCTCTTTGGGAAAGAACAAACAAGGCGGATCATCCCCAAATTTGCTGCGAAGCGTGATGGGATTACCGCACACGATTTCTCGATCCTTCCACGACAGCACACAACCTGGATGAATCTTGTGGAAGTGTTGGCCTTCCATGAGCGCTTGGAAGGCTGCGGTAGCCATCAATGCGCGGACTGTGGGCGATTCCTCAAGGGTGACTGGCGTGGGATCTCGGTCCCATAAGATCCGCATCAGGCGGGATAGATTCGAGAGGAAGAAAAAGCCCCGAAGAAGGAGTCCCATACCAGCCCGATCCCCGCCCGTGAACACTGTGAGGGGTGAGACCTGCAGATTGCAGGGGGGGATCGGACCAAAATAATCGTTCCGGATCTGGAAGTGGGACATACCATCTCATGATACGCAAGTCCCTGGGCAGATCCCTAGCTGGTTTCTTCCGCGCGGCGCAGTGGCTCCGGAAGACGAAACACGAGGGATGCCCGAAGGACCCAGTTGGAAGCCGTGTCGAGATCCATCCAGTGTCCCGGGCTGATGTATAAAGGATCTTGTCTGTCTTGTGTCCACAACTCGTGGCCCACCACCTCCTTGGTGAGCTCATGTTGGAGGCCGAACTTGTAACCTCGTTTGTGTTGCCCCCTAGCAAGCATAACCTTGCTCTTTGTGCAGCCATTGGGCCACAAGACATCCACACCTATCGTGGGTCTTTCAAGGGCCAAACCAACATGACAAGCCACGCCGAATTTCTTGGGGTGGGCACGACCAGCACCAGCAACAAAGACGACATCTGGCGTGTGATGAAGTTTTGAAAGTGCTTCCAACATGAGGGGAGCTTGGCGAAACCCCTCTGCATCTCCCCACGTAGAGCCCGAAGGTGGGGGCCCTTCTGCGACTTGTCGCTCCACAACGCTCCAATTGGAGGAACTGACGCTCACCGCGATGGCCCGGAGGCAATCTGATTTCCGCTTCACAATCACCCCGGAAAGAAGACCATGCTTCTGGCCAATATTGACTTCCAGGGCCAATTCGGCCTGAAGTCGTTCCGCATCGCGTGGGGAGGAGGGGATGGGAACGGTGTGCCTGATTTTCAGGGGCATGTATGAGGGCTCCACAACTCCACCTCATCTTCTTGATCCAAAATTCTGGATAGATCTTCAGGGTGAATGCCCCACAAATGGGGTTCGGGAGGAACAATCCGCAAGATCGGACAAGGTGGAAGAATTATTGGGCTTGGTTCGACGGCTTCCTTGGGAATGGGCAATCCAAGCCGTATACAGGATATACGAACCATCCGTGGATCGATGTCCCCAAGAAGAAAGACTCTCCCAGCATTCCTGGCTGCTTCCCCAGTGGTTCCTGAGCCCGCAAAAGGATCAACGATAAGATCTCCCGGATCACTGGAGGCTTCAATCGCGCGTTGAAATAATCCCACGGGTTTCTCTGCGGGCATGCGTTGCTTCT
>JACCDR011679349.1_pt1 | contig 11158 bp, 17 predicted proteins | sample 7446431 | NCBI WGS metagenome assembly JACCDR01 (sample SAMN15323443, study PRJNA562643) | freshwater metagenome | isolation source: river surface water | place: USA:Blue River Watershed | collected 2017-08-17 | reverse complement strand
TGTCGGCTGGTTTTAGCCCTAAATCTTTCCATCGCTTAAGTAATTCCTTACGCAGCACCGGATTCTTCCCTAGTATCATCTTTGTAGTCTTTTGATTTTTTAATAATATCAATAATAGCGCTATTGATTGCTTTTTCAGGCTCACCGGCCGCTGCCTTCACTTCTTTCATTAAGTCAACGTCGCTAAATTCTTCTCTGTATAATGCTTCTCCTATTTTATATCCATTAACGGCGTATAGGAACGATATACGTGAGTAAAGCTTTTCATCCGCTTGGGGGTAGATTGGCTCGTTAAACACTTCTCCGATTACTTTAATAGGTAAACCGTGATAGTTTATTTCTTCTTGGTATGTGATTACTGGTGTCATTTTTTAATAATTGTTGAATAATGTGTTATGTGATATTCTTCCGGTGATAAAACATTTATTCCTAATTCTGAGCAATGGGCTAATACTCGCTCCATAAACTCAGCCATTTCGGATGTTGATAATTCTGACAATCCTCTGTGTTTCTTAACCTCGTATCTTTCGTTTGGCAGGATCACCATCCGCCGATATGACCGGAACTTATCCTCAAAATACACGTCGATGTCTTCTGACTTATCGAAGTGCGAGAAGTATTCCGATTCGTGACAGGCTTTTAGTATTCCTCCAAAGTAGTATCCGAATTGGTCGAGGGATGCTTTCTTAAACCTTTCCTTAATTATAACATCAACCTGCTTACCTTCCAGCTTGTATAAGTGGCTAGAATAAAGCTCTTGGTTATAGTAAAGTATTTTACCATTCACCACCTTGGCTTGATGTTTAACCTGGGCTTTCATACCTCTAAATACTCCACAAAATCACCTTGCAGCACTCCATCGTTGCGGTCGGGGTCATCTGAGTGTATTGGTTTAATTGATTCATTAATACATACTGAGGTATCGAATAAAACATAATCTGCCGTGTCTTGCTTTTGGAAATCCTTCACCTTCACTATCTCGCGGATGTATCCCCAAACTTTCTTACCAACTAAGTCCTTTTTCTGTATTTGAGAATCGGAGTCTAAGTCGATTTGATTAAGCATTTTAACAAGCTTTTTATTGCCTATCTTAAACACTTGTTCGTGGATGCGTCCGTCGTTAATGAATGATAAAAAGATATGCTCCTCATCAACAGGCTTTGCGTTGCGGATAGTCATTAAGTGAATACCGGCAGGCACCTCCTTACGGCAGGTTATCTTTGTATACGTGCTTCTGCTCATGTCTAAAAGGGAAGATCCGAGTCGTCATCGCCTAAATTAGCAGTTGTAATATCAACCTCTTCTGTTTTAGCCTCAGCTTTTGCTTCCTGTTTAGGTTGTTCTTTTGCCGGTTCCGCTTTAGTTTCAGCTTCAGGTAATGTTACAGTTGATTTATTCTTTAAAAGGTATCCTGTAAGGTATTCTTGTAATACCTTATCGAGTTCAACGGCTGCTTGATTAGTGCTGTCGCTAACTTTCAAAGCTTCAAATACGGGTTCGTAATAAACAACCTTGCCTTTTTTCTTTTCATTTGTCGATTTAACCTGAACGCCAATTTCCATTATCTTGTTTTCTTTACAGAACGCGAACCAATTCTCTAATGATGCTCCTGACATCTTAATATTTCCTAATGTTGGCTCTTTTCCAATAAAGAACATTACGTAAACTGATTGGCAATAAGACGCTCCTTTAGCAGATAATTTAGCCTTCACGTCTTCGTATGTTCCAACAGCCTCTATTCCGTTTTTAGAGCGAACTGTAAGGATGTCGTTTTTAATGTCACGGATTTCATTTGAATAATACCCTATTTTTTCAGGTTCGTTAAACCCAGTAACTGTTGTCAGGCGGTCTAACACTAGAAACTTAAATGGCAAAGGTGTGATGATGTTTGTTTTAGTTTCTTTGTCATAGCGTTTAAAGCCTTGACCATCACCGCCATCCCATTGGAAAAAATTTTTACATGGATTTACGAGTTCTTCATTTGGATTACTTCTGCTCATGGTTTTTGTTTTTATGGTTTTTAATTGATAATTTCTTTTTATTTTTTGTTTTATAAAATGGGCGTTTAGGCGCATCAGAATATTTAAACCTATATCCTTTTATTAATTCCTGACCTCTTCTTAGTCCCGAATGTATAGTGCCGCTATTTAAATTTAAACACCTTGCTGCTTCAGAAATACTTTCATAAGTGGTATCGTTATTGAAACAATACACAGGTCTGCTAATAGATATTATGCAGTTAAGTGATTCTGCTATGGTTCTAACATGTTTTTTGTGCCCATCCCTAAGCTTTTTCATAACATCAGGATTAGATTTTCTTCCAATATGTGATTTTGATATTTTTAGTCTGTGCTCTTCCGAAAGGGTTTTGCCGGTATTGTATGTGCGTAATTTTTCTTTTGTTATTTCCGTTCTTGGTATTCCTGGCTTGCCTTTTAATCTGTCACTAATTGCTTTTCTTGAAGCATCACTTAATTTAGTTTTATCAGACACTCTTCCTCCATTGTTTAAATTAAGCATTTCATAATTTTTGGATTTATAATATGCTATCCAAAAAATTTCTTTTTTACATAATGATTCTTGGTCAGATGCCATATCTATCATTTCTACAGAATGGTTTTCCCATCCATGTTTAGATATTGAATAATATAGCCGTTTTTGTGATTTACAATCAACTAATTTATATCTAGCAATTCTTTTAGTTGCATTAGCGCTTTGCCCTATATATACAGCGTTTGAAGGAGATGTTATTTTGTAAATAAATCTTCGTCCATTCGAGTTTTCAACCTCATTCATCTTTCTGTTGTAGAAGAAATATGCTCCGAGCGCTCCGCCGTCAAAATCTATCCCATTACTTCTACTCATGATTTTTGATTTTTAATTGTTATTACTGGTTATTTATTTGTACAAAATTACAACATTTGATTTAATTGTCAAAATAAAACATTCTCTTTTTTTAATGCTTTTACCTTTGCCATTCTTCTTTTTGTTAGCCGATCGGACTTTATTCTGTTCCTTTTATTTCCTTTCACTCTTGTTCCGTGGGTTTTAAATCTACCTAATTTTGGGACAGTGAAATCTAAGATGTATGCTCGTCTCATTTTGCGGTTTATCGGCCGGATTATTCCGTGGATAATGAATCGGAGTTGTTTGCGAGATTTACCCGGAAACATTCTTAACATATAATCTGTTATTTCAACTACGCGCATTAATACTTCTTGCCGTGCTTGTATTCTCTTGTGTGATTGTATTTCATTTTGGCTTTAATGTGCTCTTCAAGGTTTATTCCCTTAAACGCCGCTAAATCCATTACGCGAATCATAACATCAGCAAGCTCATCCTCGAATGTGTCTTTAACTTGATTTTTAAAGTGATGAACAAAGTCCTCATCATTAACATAGGCATTTACCATTTCTATGTTTGTTTTTGTGTACCTTCCTTTACGGTCAGCCTCCAGTGCTTCCGATACTTCTGAATGTATTAAACAAAGCATTTCGCCAATGTTTTTTTCGCCTTCATAAAAACCCTTGTTCTTATTATTGGCATGAATTTTAGTAGCTAATTTATTTATCATATTTTATTTGTTTATTATTATGCGCGCACACTATTCTCTTGCCAAAACTTCACTCCGTTGATTATTCCCTCTTTCACTTCTCCGTCCTTTGTAAAAGCTTTAACGGCCGTTTCATCCATTGTAATCCATTCGATTGGCAGTTTGCTCTTATCCACTAATTCAAATCTCCAAATCTTTCTCACGCCGGATACCTTTTCAGCTTCTTGTTTTTCGGCTAAGGCTTTACGTTCTTCTTCAGCTTTCTTTTCGGCGGCTTCGCGCTCTCTTTTTAAACGGGCTTCTTCTGCTTTAATGACAAGAGCTCTTTCTTCCTCGGCAAGCTTTTCTTTATCGGCAGCAATTTGTTCTTTTTTCTTAGCAATTTCTATTTCTTCTTCGCTTAACAAATCGGCGGATATGAGTAGCTGTTTTTTGTTCTCAATCATTGCTACATAATTATCGCGCAATTCATAAGCTAAATCAGCGTGTTGTAAGAATGTTTCTCTTTTAGGGTAGTTTTGGTCAATGTAAGCTAATATCTTATCAGCATCGGTCGGTGTTTTCACTTCAGCTAATTTGTTCTTAAACCACGTAGTGAACTTACCATTAATTGAGGCCAATATCTCCTGAGATTTCTTTTGTTTTTCTTCTAATTCTTTAGCCTCAGCCGCGGCTTTCTCCTCCAACAATCGTTGCTCTTCTTTTTTCTTTTCTTCCAGTTTCTTATCCCATTCTGAGATTTGGGATTTAATGTGCTTAATCCCATCCTCGATCGGTGTTTTAAGTTCGGCACCAATACGGTCAATTTCTTTTCCGGCAACAAGGTATGGAGCTTTTAATTGCACTCGCTTCTCTTCAATAAACTTAAGAAGGTCGTTGGCTTTGGATAGGTTGGACTGAGCCACGGCAAGGGTGGTGTCATCAGTGATAATGATTTGTTCGCAATTGGCTTTAATAGCTTCTGTTTGCTCTTTAAAAGCCTGTAATGAATCAAGTGATGCTTGTAGATCACTGCTTAGCTGTATTACAGCTTCTTCTTTCTTTTTTGACATGGGGTTATTTATTGGTTATATAAATCCTTTTTTCTTAGCTTTTTTATCGGCAGTTTTTTGATTAAGCGCCCAAACACTATTTTCTCCGTAGAAAAATTCTTTTAGCCCGTTAGCTTTATTGCGTTCAATTTCCGCTTTTGATAATCGCTTTTTGAGCTCCTCTTCTGTTTCTTTAAGTTCAGGATGTATTTCTCTGTTACCACCTCCCGTATTCCCGTCCATAGCGACTGCCGCCAAGGCGTACATTGCTAATAGTGATTTCATTTTGCTCATAATCTTATTATTTATTGGTTATGCAAATATAGTTACTTAAACGTAATATTTTGTAAAAAGTTACAACAAAAGTGTTAAATTGTTTAAAACTCAGGTTTATCATCTCCCCTGTCTAAGAACTGAGAGTATTGCTTAGCGAACTTAACATACGTAGCTCCAGTGCTTCCGTACCGGTTCTTAGCTCTATTAATCTCACAAAGTCCTCTTAAATCGTTCCCTTGTTCGTCTACGGGATTTTTATCGTAGTAGTCGGGACGGTATAATAGCCAAACCTGTCCTGCGTTAGCTTCAATGGCTCCAGACTCTTTTAAGTCGCTCAGCATCGGCCTTGGTGGTATGCGCTTAGCAACATCTCTGCTTAGTTGAGAAAGTTCTATTAAGTGCACATTCCATCGTTTTGCAGAGTTTAACAACTCGCGGCACCGGGTAGCCATTTGTTGTTCTTGGCTCATCATGTATTCTCCATCCGCCAATCCCATAATCTGTAAATAGTCGATTATGGCCATTATAGGTGTGGAGAGGGGCACTTTCTTTCTTATCTTTCTGAATTGACTATCCACGTATTTCCAGTTAATACCTGGAGCATCATCAATAATCAAATTGCTCTTAAATTTATTCTTAGCCTGTCTCACCACCGCCAATTCATTATCATCAATTTGTCCGGTCCGGAGGGCAAATGAATTAATACTGTACATATTTGCAAGTAGGTTAATCATTACCTGCTTTGCTGGCATTTCAATACTAAAGAATATCACCGGAACATCCGAATCAACCGCGTTCTTTTTAATAATACTTACAACTAATGAAGACTTACCTGCACCTGGAGGAGCGCCTATTACTGTTACGCCCGAAGTAACACCGCCCGACTTAGAATCGTGTTCGGTTAATCCTGTAGGAAATCCCGCCTGTTTTTTACCTTCTCTTAATTCAATGATTTCTTTTAGGGACTCTTCGTATATGTCGGTTATAGATACTGTTTTTTGTACGTTGTTTACAGTGGCATCAATGTCCGTGATCTTATTGCGCACTTTTTCTATTATCCCCCAGGTATCTCCGTTTTCGGACATAAAATCCACGGCACCTTCATGAAACATCGGCGCGAGCACTTTACGAACATAGTTATCGAATAGCGTTTGGACTTTTGGTTTTGGGTCCATCTTAGTTATGGGGTCGGAGGTAGTTAACTTTATACACTTATCTTTTAATCCTTTTTCCGGAACGCCTATTGAGCGGAGGTGGTTGTGTAATAAGAAGCCTTCTGTTATAACATTCTTTTCGTGATTAGCTTTTATGAAATTGTAAGCGTTTTTATGCACTCCTGAGAACAGGTAAGGACCAACAAGGTGTTCTATCCCGTCGAATAATGAATTGTTTTCGGAGTATGTTCCGAGTAGTTTTTCTTCCAGTTCTAAATACATAATTCTTTGAGTAGTTTTTTGTCTTTACAGATTTCTTCTATTTGTTTTTTATACCTCTTTTGGTAAAATTGCACGCTAATATAATCATCCGCCGTTCTGTTTTCGTCAACTATCACTTTAAAGTCCCACCCATTAAACTTAGCGTTCTTAGCTATGCAACATAACAGGGCAGACTTGTAATAATCAACAGCTAAATATTTTGTCCATTTGTCTTTAAGAAAGTATTTAGAAACAAACACCGATTCCTTCCATATTTTAGTTTTCTCTTCCGGCTCCACGGTGATGTCTCCTTCAGGCGTTTTGAATGTAAGGTCAGGGGTGAATAAGTCATAAGCCATCGCTCCGTATTTAGGATTACGTATAACGTGATATATGTCTGACTTATTATCAAAGGCTGTTTCCAGAGCGCTTATCACTAACTTTTCTGTCACTGACATTCTAATCATTAATCTTTCTGAAAGAAGTTACTAACTGTAGTTTTATTTGATTGTGTAGGCTCTTTGATTTTGTGCTCAGGAACAAACCACACTTGATTTAGTTTAAGTTTCCAGTTCATAACCGGGTTTCCGCGTGAGTCTTTCATGTCTGCTGCAATATATCCTTTCATTTTCTCCCACATAAATTCAGGGTTATATCCGTTTTTAATGGCGTATTCCTTCACTTCTTGTTCGGTGGGTATTGCGATTTCTTTTTTAGGTTTAGCAGGTTTAACATCCGCCGAACCGATAACACGCAATTTGATTTTACCATCACTTATTGAATAAGAGAACACTTGGTCTCCCATTGTAAACTCTTCGTCGGGGTTAATCTTTTTTCGTTTCATATTTTATTCTAAACCAAAAGTGAATATCTATTCCAAATAAATGTATTTTATAGCAGTAATCAGAAGGGCTGCACCACCATTTTCCAACACCAAAATAAGTCCACGTACCGCTCCGTGAGTATTTTGGGGTAGTCCACCTGTTAATGACTGTTATATAATCAAAGTAATGTTTTTCCATTACAAATCTGTATTAGTTTTGATTAATTCAATTTCGTTACCGTCCTGTAACGGATTTTCTTTAGCGGCCTCGGCGGATGCTCTCATCTCCTCTAATTTCTTAAAAGGTTCATATAGAGTGAAGGCATAGTCACACAAAGCCTTTAATCCCTGCTTAGTTTGTATTGTTTTATTTAAACGAGCATTAATCTGAGACTTAGCCTTGCCTTCATGGTTTGACTTTTCTTGCTTCATAAAGTCTATCCATTGGTCAATAACATACTCTGTTATAGCCATTGCCGCCATGTCATTTTCTAATGACGTTTCATACTCCAAATTAGATCCTGTTTCCTCATCAAATGTGAGGGTGTACTTAATTGTTCCTTCGATTTTCATAGTTTATTTATTTTGTTTTTGTTTTACTTCCCACATCGCGGCGTTAACATCTCCTATTGTAATTACCTTACCTGATACATCATAGCCATGATACTTAAGCAAATTAATTTGTTTTTGATTTGCTGGCTGTGAAGATATAATCTCACTGCACATCTTTTTAGTGTAATGCACGTTTTCAATATCGTATCCTAAATTTTTTATCCAATTCAATTGAGCCTCCGTAGCCTCCTCCATCATTTTAATACTCTTGCTTATTTTTAGCTTAGGTATTTTTAATAGTGTTACTCTTTCATCCTTTTCTCTTTTGTGTTCTAATTTAGCCTTTCTTTCTGATATAAGTTTATCTCTTTTCTCTTTAGTTATAAACGTTCTTTCTTCCGGCGGTTTCTCTCTGTCAAGCTCCCAAGCATTAACTAAATTATGACGGTTGGTTGAATCGACAAAATCTAACACAACGCAGTTCTGTCCAAACTTATCTACAAATTCTTTTGACTTTAATCTTGTCCCTCTTCCTGTGCACTGTAAATACTTGGTTAGTGATTTAGTTGGTGTTGCGTGTCCTATCACTCCTGTATCCGGGTGGTCAAAGCCAGTTGTAAGCACCATCACGTTAGTAAGAATTGTGATTTTCCCTTGCTTATACAGGCTAATATTCTGAGAACGATTTGGTGTTAATTCGTCATTAGAGCTGATTGGAGCGCACTTAACCCCCATTTCATTAAACACGTTAGCTAAATCAATAGCGTGCTTAATGTCTGAACAAAAGAATATCCCCTGTCTTCCTTTGGCGTATTTAAGATAACTACTAACTACTAATTGATTTCGCTCAGGGATATTAATTTCATCCGCTAAGTCTTTTTGATTAAGCTCTCCGGCGGTTGTTCTTACCTTGTCTAAACTAACAGTAGTCTTAACCCGTATAGCATCAAGTTCGCAAAGGTATCCGTTATCTACTCCTTGTTTAATTCCGTAGTCAAACACTATCTCATCAAACACGTCACCAAGCTGGAGGTTGTCTTCGCGGCGAGGCGTGGCCGTAACTCCAAGAAGTAGTGTAGGGGTTAAGTGGTTTAATGTTTTTACGTATGTATTACTTGCTGCAAGATGGCATTCGTCAGGTATAATCAGGTCGAATAAATCTTGTGGTAGTTTATCAAGCCTTCTGTGTAATGTTTGTATTGAAGCCACAACAACATCTCCTTCTGGCATAAAAACATCTGCTTTTATAAGCCCCATCCGGAAGTTGTTAAGAGCAAATAAACCATTTCCTTTTACATAGTTTACAAATCCTATTTTTTCAACGTGGCTACGAAATGATTCATCAAAATATTCTGAAATAAAAGCTAGTGCTGATTGCTCGATTAGTTCTTCAGTGTGGGTTATGAGAAGTGTTTTTTTGTAATCTTTACTTACCTGGACAAATGTAAATGTTTTGCCAAGACCGGTGGCCATTGATATAATCTGCCTGCTAACGCCGCGCGATAGTGCTTCTTTAGACGCTTTAATAGCATCAATTTGATATGGTCTTAATTGTTTACTCACTTAATCAGTCTTCTTTCAGGGATTTGTTGAACAATGTTTTGTAACGGTGTTATAATTCCGCTTATCCGGTTGTTTGAAATGTGGCCGTATAAATGGGTAGTTTTAATGTTCTCGTGCCCCAGCAACTTTTGGAGAATAGACATGTCCAGCCCAGCTTCCACTAAATGTGTGGCGGCGGTGTGTCTGATTAAATGAGGGTTAACCTTCTTTTTTATTCCTGCAATATCAGCATATTTCTGTAAGAATTGAGCAATACTTCTTGCTGAATAAAAAGGTTCAAACTGTCCTTCAAATAAATATTCTTTCGGATTGTATTGTTCGATATAAACTTTAAGTAATTCGTAAAAAGAAGGGTCTAATGTAACATTTCTATCCTTACCTCCTTTAGCGTCGATTATGTTTATAACCATACGGGATGGGTCGATGTGGTTTACTTTTAAATTAATCACTTCGCTTACTCTGCACGCGGTTGAGTACATTAGACAAAGTATTGTTTTGTGTTTTAAGTTTGTGGCTGCAAATATTATGCTTTTCATTTCATCTATTGATAAAACAATCGGCAACCGGCGATTACGCTTGCAATATTCGATATACTTAAACTTGTTTGGCTGCTTAACTACATATTTGTAAAAGCATTTGATAGCTGAGTGGTAAGATCGCTGTGTGTTATGAGTTTTGTATTGAGACAAAAACGACTTAATGTCATCTTCTGAAATGTGCTTTGCGCTGTCTTTTTGCTTAAAGTGATTTAAAAAAACAGAAACACATGGCAAATATGTTTTTATAGACTCTTTTCTGTAACCTTTCCTTTCTAATTCTTTCTCAAAGGAAATTAATTGATTTGAGATTTCCATGTTATAATTATTTAATTTTTAATGTTTTATGCCTGTTGCAAGACATATTATATGTTAGTGGTCAGTTTGCGGAAATTTACAAACACAAGGCATTTCACCATGATTCATCATGTTAATTACTCCACTTCCTTTACAGTAAACACAAACCGAACCACTAACAACACCTTGTTTCAATTTATTAACCTCACTTTCGTGGTAATCTTTAGCATACTTTTCCATAATATCGCTTGTGTAAATTCTATCTGTCGGGTTCATTCCAAATCTATCATTTAGAATTAAGTTATCGCAGTTGTTATCTAATAAATATTTTTGTGCATTCATATTTGTTCTTTTAAATCGGTTAATAAACTAAAACAAGCCGCAAACCGTTATAAGTAAAGCCCGCCGGAGTGTGGATTTTAACAGATTTTTAAGATAATGTAAAGAACGTGTGGATCTCCGACGGGCTTAGAGCTACAGGAGGGACTCGAACCCCCGACCCCCTCATTACAAGTGAGGCGCTCTACCATCTGAGCTACTATAGCCGTTAATAAGCCGGATTAAAGCACCGGCGCCTGAATATCAGGTGGAACTGGAGTTAAGGGCTTCCAGGACCGCTATTTTAATACGTGCGGAGTACCTTTTATTATTAACGTACGCTAATAAAAGGGTTATTTTTTCATCCACCTCCGCCTAATGGAAATTTTAATAAGTACTGTCTCTATCCATTTCTAAGTGGAATATCAGCCTATACGTTGTGGAGTCTAAGCCCATGCATAACTTTTAGGTAACTAATATCTTACAATAAACAACGCCCCCTTAGCAGGGCTATAATAGTGCTAATACTTCATTGGCTAGTTCACAATAAGATTCCTAGTTTCTACATCGTATATCTATTACTGTTTATCTTCAGCAGAGACAATTTCATAACCCCCATCCCCCGGCTTAACTTATGCTGACTAACTATGAAAATATGCGGTTAGGGGATGGAAGGTTAATAAGATGCGGGGTGGTTGCTTAAACTTCTTATCAATAATAGCCTTTTTAAAAATTATTAATAATAACACCCGCGCAATAAAGTGATACGGTTTATCTACGCTTATAAGTGGGTC
>JACCDR012218928.1_pt1 | contig 11159 bp, 12 predicted proteins | sample 7446431 | NCBI WGS metagenome assembly JACCDR01 (sample SAMN15323443, study PRJNA562643) | freshwater metagenome | isolation source: river surface water | place: USA:Blue River Watershed | collected 2017-08-17 | reverse complement strand
GTGCTTTCGGCCGGCAAACTGCGGGTCCGAGGCGGCGAGCGCCCGGCCCTTTTCGACGATCGCGAATCGGCCTTTCTCGATCGCGGCCTGATTGGCGTCGGCGCTGCTGCGCTGCTGCCCGGCCTGATCGTGGAGTTTCTGGCGCTGGCGGGCAGCGGCGATTTCCAGCGCCCCGGCGCGGTCGAGCGACACGTCCTCGATCCGGCGCAGGAGGTCCGGATGGTCTTGCAGCGGATCGACGATGCCGGGCACTTCCTTGCCGAGCATCTTGCCCAGCGCGGTGACTTCGCCGAGCATCATAGCGTAGGCGTTTTCGAGCCTTACCGGATCGCCGGAATTGACGTCGGTCAGATAGCTCAGGGCGCTGCTGAATTGCTCCGCAGTCGCCTTCGTCGCAGCAATGGTCTCGTGCCACCGGCTCGCCAGACTGACGGCCTGGTCGCGCTCCTTCTCGATCTCCGGAACCTTCGTGCGCAGTTCGTTGCGTTCTTCCAACAGCTTGTCGAACCGCTTCTTGGTTTTCTCGCCTACGCCTTCCGGGAGCTTGTCGTCGTCGTCGGGCTTTTCCGCGTTGGCGGCAGCGGCGTCGTCCGCAGCCTTCTTGTCATCCGCTGCTTTCTTCGCAGCGGCGGCTTTCTCGGCCTCCGATTGCTCGGCGGCGGCGCCTTCGGGCGGCGGCGGGTCTGCCGGCTTGTCGCCGGGCTCGGCGGCCGGCTTTGCGGCTTCGGGGGCTGCCGGAGCCTCAATCTGTGCTCCGGCGCTTTGCAGGGCCGCGGATACGGCTTCCAGCGAACTCGTCGGGGCTGCTGGGGCGCCTGCATCAGCGGCTGGCGCAACGGCGGCCGCGCCGCCTTCCGCATTGGTGTTGTCTGCCATGGTTCCTCACATTGGTGCGCCGGGCGCCACGCCGGCAAGGGTTGAAGGGTCGACCGCCGGAGCGCCCATCGCGCCGTCAGCGGGCGGAACCGGGATCGGCTGCCCGGTCAAAGGATCAACCGCCATCGGCATCGGCGGCGGCGGGACGGGTAGGAACTTCTCCACATCTGCCGGATCGTCCATCCGGCGGAACGTTTCCTCAAGGATCGCGATCAACGGCTTCGCGGCCCATTCCTGACCGGCTTGGCGCGCGGCGCCGATCTGCCCGACGGTTTCCTTCACCAGCGGCAGAATCACGCCCCACGCGTCGCGGTCGCTGTTCGCCTTCGGCTTGCCCGTGGAGCCGGCCTTGATCGTGATGTTGAAGCACGACAGAGCTTCGTCGACGCTGAGCTTTTGCCACACCGCCTCGGGGCCGGCGTACTTCACGACATCCGCCGGCTCCATCAGCGTCATCGCCATCTGGCCGGCAAAGTTCGCCATGTCGGTCATCGCTTCCTCGATTTCATCGCGGCGCGCGTCGGTTCGCGCGGCGGCGCCAGACGATTCGATCTTGGCCTCAGTGGCGGTTTTCTCCGTGGTCACAGCAGATTGCAGCGCTTCCGATGCGCCGGTCATGCGTTCGATATCGGAAAGCGTGCTGGACTGGTCGTAGAGCCCCGGGTCGATGGGCGGGTATTTCTTGTGCTCGAACGCGTCGCGAAGCGGCATCGTGTCTGCGGTCATCGTGACACCAACGAATTCGCCGACCTCCGCCTTCATGGCCTTTTCGACAGACTTTGGATCAACCTTCGTCTCGTCAAACAGCATTCCCGGGATCGCGCGCTGGCGATGCTTGGCCTCCGCCGACCGCGACCGCGAGTATTCGTTCTGCAACGATTCGATCCGCGACGGGTCGGACTGCGGATACCGCGTTCCGTCGACAGCGTGGAACCATAGCCCGTGGATGTCGTAGAAACCCGACCACTGGCGCGGCGCATACGGCTGGCGCGCCCATCGCTCGGTAACGCCTTCGACCATCGTGCGCACGTTGCCATCGCGCAGACACCAGATTTCGATGATCTTGACGAATCCCTCGGTCGTCTCGGAATCCCTGTCCTGCACCATCGTGTACTGAACGCCGCTGGCCCCGGTGTGATGGTTGCCTGCATCATCACCACCGTTGCGCGGCCGCTGCGTGTAGAAGTTCGCGGCGTTCAATAGCCGGTCAGTGTCCGCGCCCCACTCGGGCGACAGGATCGCCTTGGCGTCCGCCTTGGACTTGTACAGGTCGAGCGCGATCCACGGCGCCGACCGATAGTCGACAATCTCGGCGCACTCCGGATCGACCGTCACGTCCTCGGGCATCATCACGTCGAGCGTGAGCCCCTGCGCAACCGTGCGTTCGAGCTTCGCGTTCAGTGAGACAAGCTGCCCCTCGATGTTCTGTTTTTCTTTCTCGGGGTCGGCGCATTCGCCGCTGGCGTAGCTCGCCATCGACGCTTGCAGCGACGCCAGATTGTTCTTTAGGTCGTTGATTTCCTGCTGAACGATCGGGTCGTTTTCCGTGCGCGTCTGCATGGTCACGCGCATCCACGCGATGCCGACCGTCATCGCACGACGGACCCAAATTTTCGCCTTTCGCTTGAGCCCCGCGTCTTTAAACAGGCGCGAAATCACGACTTCCGCAGTGTCGGCCATCGGCCGGTACAGCTTGATGCGCGACCGGCCAACGGACGGCGCCGGGCGCACGCTCACGTCGGGGTCTTTCGCGATGATGAAAGGCGCGATGACTTCCATGGTCGACGCGACGAGGTTGGCAGTGACGAGCCACGGCTGCTTGCCTTCTTCGGTCTTGCCGGCAGCCATTGCGCGATCTTTCGCCCACTGGTCGCGGTCGTCCTTCATGTGAGCGCGGCCGTGCTGAATCTTCTTGTTCCAGCGCTCGATTTCGTCCTGAAGATCGACCTTCTTTTGCGCTTCCGCATTCTTGGCTGCGTGCGCGGTCGCCTCCGCTTCCGCGTTCGGGCTGGCGGGATCGAATGCCTCGATTTTCTGCGTCGGAATCACGGCGTGACAGTCCCCAGACACAGCTTTTCTTCATCCGCGCGGCGGTTGACGAGCCCTTGGATTCGTCGACCGCCTGCGAACACCCACTTCCTGAACTCGCGACACCATGTCGCTGCCGGCGCACCTTCGTTGATGAGCCGTACCATCGTCGACTTGCATACCGGCTTCGGTCCGGTGTTGAACGCAAGCGACAGTACCGCGGATACCTCGTTTGTGCGCAACGGAACGTGGATACAGGCGTCGATCGCCGTCGCGGTGCGTCCGATGTCCGATGCGAAAAACTGGTGGCATTCCTCGGCCGTGTAGCGCTTCCCAACGACGACTTCGGGACCAGTGTGACCGATGCACGCCGTGGCGATGCCGATCACGTCCTTGTACCCAACCGACTCGTTGCCCTCCCACTTCACGACGAACGGCGCGCATACCGCGAGGACGACCGCGAACGCGACGCCCCCAACGGTTTTCGGGCCGGGGCCGGATTTGGCGGGAGTGTTCACGCGGCGACGCCAGCGGCCTCGCAGGCCGACTGGATTTGATCCTGAGCGCTTTCCAGCCACTCACGGGTTTCCTGCTTCTGCTTCCCCGTCATCGACGGCAATGCCGCCAGAATGCCGGCGAGCTTGCCTGTCTGGCTGGCACAGGCAGACTCGATCGCTGCCAAATCTTCTTCTTCCGACATACCGCCTCCTTACTGGCGTGCGCTCAATTCGTTGATTCGTTCGACTGTCTTGTTGTACAGCAAGCGATCCGTGCGTGCGCGTTCCTCGTTGCTGATCTTGTACGCTTCGAGCTTGATCGAATCGGCGTCGATGCGCGCCTGCAAATCCGAAATCCGCCCAAGCGTCGCAATGAACAACACGATGGAGCATACCGCAGCCGCCGACGACACCAGCGCCACGCCTGCCGCTGCCATCATCCATCCCGGCGCGCTGCCGTGGAATTGAATAATGTTCCCGGTGTTGCTGCTGCCGGGAACAGGGATTCGCTTTTCCAGCGACTCGGCTATCGCGTCAAAGCGACGAACCACGCCGCGCACAGACTCATCAACGGGTGAAGTCATGGTTCTTGTGCCCGTTTACAGGGAATGCGGCCTCAATGAACCGTTCGATGCGCTGCACCGATGCGGCAATTGGTGCGACGGCAGCATTCAATGCCTTTTCGAGTTCGTCGCTGTCGTGATAGTCGGTAAGCAAGCGGCGCTCAAGAGCGCCAACCTTTTCGTTGAATGACTTTTCCATTGCGGACAGCGCTTTCGAGTTTTCCTCCCTGTCCTCAGCGCGCTGCCGAGCTTGGCGAACGAACCATCCGATAACGCCAATCAGGATCGGGTAGATGACACCTACCCATCCGCTAAATCCGCTTCCGTCAAATTCCATCGCGCGCCCTCTGTTGGGATTCCCGGCCCGCCGCGAATATAGCGGCGGACGGGGCGAAATGGAATCTTACTCGGTGAACCGAAGTTTCAGGCCGGCGGCTTCCAGTTCGGCGTTGGCGCGAGCGCGGACGAGCTTGGTCATCGCCACCGCGTCGAACTCCGGGTTCCAGTCGCTTGACCACGCGCGGTCGCCGTCGAGCATGGCGATGTCCTGACCGACCCAGTTGTGCGTCGCCTTGGCTTCCGGCGGGCTGTTGAAGTCGTCCTTCACATCTTCGCGACTCACGGACTCGACGCGATACAGCAGCGCGTCCGTATTGAACACGCCGATCGACCCCGGGACGTGGTAGCGGTTCGACAGGTTGCGATGGCACTTCTCCCGCGCGATGTCGCTGGGGAAGCGCGCGTTGCGATAGGACGATTCGAGGCAGAACCGGCGCGGGAGCTTCGCGCGCACCTTCTCCGGCACCGCGGCGAGGATCACGCTCACCGCCGGGATGGTGACGAAGCCGTCCTCGTCAGCGACGGCGGAATGGCCGTTGACGATACCGGTCGCGGGGAATGCCGGCGGCAGCGGGCTGGTGGTGACAGGCGACTCGGGCTCTGCGCTCGGCTTCGCGGTGTCGTCGTCGATGATCTTGATCGCCGCGGCGAGGTGCGCGCGGAGCAGCTTTGCGGTTTCGGTGTTCATGGATGTCCTCGGCGTTACGGTTGGGTGAGCAGCGACACCGTATCGACGGTGACGACGCCCGGGGTGATGAGCCCGCGAATGCGGACTCGGGTGTAGACGTTGTTCGCTACGTAATCGTCCTCCCACTCGCCTTCCGAACCCTGTCCGGGAAGGATGTTCTGGAAAGCATCCGGCGTCACGGGGTCGCCGTTGAACGCTTGGAAAACGACCAAGGTTCCCTCGGGGTTGATCGTCACGGCAAGCGCCGCCGTGTACGTCGCGCCATTGACGGTTGGGATTTCAAGTTCACGCCACAGCGCGGACGCATCACCGGGGCTGGTCGCCTCTCCGCCGTCAATCACCCAGCCAGACAGGTTCCAGCCGGCGAAACTGTTCATGTCGCCATTGGCGATCAGTTGAATCGGCCCGGGCGGCGTCGGGTCGCCAGACGGCCGAATCCCCGGGCGCGCGAGTCCGCCAGACGCGATACTTCGGGCGAAGGGTGCCGCGATGTTCACGCGTCGCCCACCGTGCCGCCGTCGTGATCGACGCCGAACGCCTGCGTCGCATTGATTCTTTCGACGACGTAACTGCCCTCGGCCTGAATCACGATGACGGGGTTGCTGCCGTCAAGCGCGACGTTGGTCGGACAGTTCTCGGTGTTGCTCGCGACCTTCTTGACCAATGCCATGCCGCAGCCGATGTTGAGAGACTCGCCGCTAGTGCGGAAAATCGAAATCGTCGCCTGCTCGCCGGCCGCAAGCGTGAGCGGCGCCGAGGTTGAAGCCTCAGTGCCTTCGGCCAGCCATTCGGTAGTTGCCATTTTTCGTTTCTCCTTGGATTAAAGTGCGACACCAGTTGTCACGTTGATCCAGTCGCCGCTTTCGTTGCTGTAGGCGAGAATACCAAAATCCTCGTCGCTGACGTAGATAATCTGCCCAGGCGGCGACGCAGGGGGTAGCGCCACCGCGAGGTGAGTCGGCGGTTTCGGAATCGTGAGAAACGTCATCACCGCGTCCGTGGAGTCGATGTAGCGCGATCCGTTCGCGCCAAGCACCATCCGTCCCGATGTCGCGCCGGAGAACCCGTCGATCCCGGCGCCGATGACGGTATTCGCTCCGCCAGTCGTGATTCCGCCGCCGGCACCGAGCCCGATCAGGACGTTGTTGGCACCGGAGGTGACGGCGCTGCCCGCAGCGGTTCCGATCAACAGGTTGCCGGTGCCCGACGTGACCGCCTGTCCCGCCGCCGAGCCAAGGCCCACGTTTTCGTCACCTTCGACTTGCAGCAGCGCACCAGCGCCGACCGCAGTGTTCGACGACGCATTGGGTCCGCAAGACGACATCGCGCCAGCGCCGACCGTCACGTTGTCGAGGCCAGCAACGATGCCGCTTGCGGCGTTCAAGCCGAGCATGGTGTTTCCGCTCGCGGTCTCGATGGCGGTCGCGCCCGTATTCGTGCCGTACAGCACGTTTCCGGCCTTCCACACTTCCGCTGCGAGGATGTCGACGCCATCCGACCACACCTTGCCGATTTCGATCGCGCCGACCGGCGCACCGCCCGGGTTCGGGTCGTTGTGCGGTACCACGTCGGAGCGGACCACCTGCGGCACCTGCCCGTCCATGTAGCAGTGAATGTAGGCGTCACCGTTGAAAGACGCGCTGATGAGCCCGCCCGGCCAGTCGACGCGCAGGCCGTCCGCATAGGCAACGCCAGCGCCGATGTACAGGTCGGGCGCCATGCCGAAGTCGACTTCGAACCCGGAAATCACCTGGTCCGGGATCACGTCCTTGGTGGTCAGCTTCGGCAGCAGGTCAGCAGTATCGGCCGACAGCGTGCCAGCGGAGAGCACCAGTCCGGAGCCAATCTCGATTTCCTCCACGACGCCCGTGCCGCCGGTCGTTCGCCCGAGCAGTCGGCCCGTCGCCATGGATGTCGTCACAGTGGTCGACGTGAGCGCCAGCGGTGCCACAACGGTCATTTCTCGCGCGACGCCGGGGCCAGCGTCACCGCGGCCGAGCAGCGACGGGTTGTCGACACGGGTCGAAAGGTCAGTACCGGTGACGATCAGCGGCAACTGCGGCAGAAGCTCCTGGATCGTCCCGGTGCCACCAGCCGATCCGCGACCGGCGACCGTTCCGGCCGCGAAGGTCAGCGAAGATGCCGCGGCCGCGCCGATCGTGGTGCGCACGGCTGCTGCGTCTGCGTCATCCAAGATGGTTCGCGCGAACGCAGTCAGCGGCGTCGAAGCGGCAGCGTCCACGCCAGTGAAGTATTCCATTGTGTCCGCCGCAGTCGTCACGCCAGCCAGCGCGGTCAGCGTGGCGTCGAGCGGCTGCTTTCCGGCGAACTGCGCCTGGATCGGCGACGTGACCCCATCGACATAGTTAAGTTCGGTTGCGGTCAGCGTGGCGGATAGGCCGTCCAGCAACGTGTTCTGTGCCGGCGTCAGATGCACCGACATGTCGGCGATGTGCGTCGCCAGTAACGACATTTCGGCCGGCGTCAGCGGCTGTCCGCTGTTGAAGAAGTCGACGAATTGATACGAGCCCGAGCCCGACGGCATCGACCCAAGGAAATCCTCGAACCCCGGCGCGCCAACCTTGCACAAATACTGCGTGGTGACATTCCCGCGGTCGTTCGGCCACAGGTTGACCGAAAAAACGCCCGATGTAGTCAGCGCAGAAACCGCCCCGCCTACGCGCTCCCCGGTTTCCGCGTCCCAAGCGTCCGCAAATCGCTTGGCGCCTGGTGGGCGCACCAGAATGAACGTCAACTGCGTCCCATCCGGCACAAGACCTCCGCCCGGGATGTGTAGCGGATCGCCGGCATTGGTGAGCGAGCGGACGGTAAGCGGCATTTTCGTTCCTATGCGATTTTGACAGCCGTGATGCTAACGTAAACGCAATCGATTGTGCCAGCCCCCAGCGCCCCGGAAATCTCGCCGGCCGCAACAATTTCGTCATCATCGTTTGAGGTGGCGTACACGCGCGCCGGCAACGGGTATACGCCCATCGTCTCAGTGATTCCGAGCGTCAGCGGCAGCCAGATGGTGAACCCGATCAGCGATGTCGGCGTGTTGTTCTGTCGGTACAGATTCAGCGTGACTTGCTCGCCCGACGTGCTGGCGCCGTTGGCGTCGAGCTGCACCACCGCCGAAATCAGCCATGTGCCCGCGCCCAACGTCACTACCGGCGCTCCGCCGCCGCCCGGCAGCAGCGGCGTCAGCGAGGTCGTCAACGCCTGCGGCGACCCGTTCCCTTCGTCCTGTTCGAACGCCAGCGCTACCGGGGTCGCGGTCCCGTCGCCCGGATCGGCGCCACCAATCGGCGTCGGCCCAGGCGCGACCGTCTTTTCGACCACCACCACCACCGGACGCTCTCGGCGCCCGACTCCGGTAAGATTTCCGCGGTTTCTTGGCATGATTTGTGCTTAATCCTCAATCACGGCGTCGCCCTCGGTCTCTTTCTAAAACGTCCGCGGCTCCACGTTCTCGTCGCCGGGCTCGGTGCCGTACTTCAACCACGCCATCGACCCGAATTTCAACGCGGGCTCCGGCGCAGGCATCGATTCCTCTTTCGACCATACCATATCCGACACGGCGCGGCCGAACAATCCGCACACGTCCACGGCGTCGTCCTTGAACCGTGTGTCGGGGAAGTTTTCCAGCTGCGTCAGGACGCGTTCCGCCCAGGCGCAGGTATGGTCCGGGAAATGCACCATCCCGGCCGAACACATGCTCAGGAACGCGTCGAGCTTCGCCTGCTTGTCGCCGATGTGCGGCAGGTATTCGATTTCCAACGACGGGCTGAAACGGCACCCTTCCCGGCCGCGGCGCTCCCTTTTCATCGTCCGGAACTGCGGCTCGATCGCCCGGCGGATCACACCGACTTCGCCGAACCCTCGGCGCACGCCGTGCTTGTCAGCCAAGTCCAGCAACGCCTTGATCGTCACGTCGGACTCGGCCTGTTTCGACCACCAGTCCAGAAACCACAGATGGCCGAACTGGTCGACGCCGGCAATGCCGTGTTCCGTGAAGTCTGGATCGTTTTTCTTCTCGCGATCTTCTTCGGTGACGGCGTAGTCGGAAGCGGAGTATTTCCGCAGCCATTTTGGTTGCGTTCCAGGAACGTATCGCTGGACCCATTCACGCCGGAAGCGCGTATCTTCCTCGATTTTCGGCCGCTGCTGATAAAGGGCGGCCCAAGTGCGCTTTTGCAGCCGCTTCGGCGCCCAGTGCTGAGCGTCGAAAAAATCCTCCCACAGCATCGACCCCGGAACGCCGCCTTTTCCGTCGCCAATCGGGCGACCCAACGGATCGTCAGCGTATTCGCACTCTGCCGGAAGATTTACAATCTCCCATACCTGGCCATCGCGGCAAATTACCGGCCCTGAGCGGCCATCGTAATCTTCCGGAAGGATTCCTCCCGCCAAGTCCTCGGGATGCCATCGGGTTTGGATCAAAATGACGCATCCGCCGGGCAGCAAACGCGTCGTCAAATCGTCCTCGTATGCCTCGCGGATTTTCGCGCGCACCGTGGCGGAATTTGCTTCCTCTCGGCCCTTCACGGGATCGTCGATAATCAGGCAGTTAGCGCGATTACCAGTTACACCAGACAAAATACCGCCTGACATGTACTCCGAACCGTTCGTCAGCGTCCACATTTCTGCGGCACCAACATCGGACGACATCGAGCAACCGAAAGCCCCCTGAAAAACATCCTGTTTCACGACGGAACGCGCCTTGCGACCGTGCTTTTTCGCAAGCTCCGTTCCGTATGATGTCAGGATGATTCGCGATCCCGGAAATTTCCCCAAATACCATGTCGCGCCGACCACTGTGGCGTAAGTCGACTTAGCGCTACCCGGCGGAGCGAAAATCATCAGCCTGCCGTACCGTTTTGTCATGCATTCTTGAATCTTCTGCATGAACAATTTGTGATGCAGCGCGACGCCCGATCCGACAGGCTCGAAAATCGCCTCGTTTTCTTCCTCGGATACCGGCGCGCCGGGGATCGTGATCGACTCCGCGAATCCGATCAGTGATTCACGCATCCGACGCCGCTTCAACAGGAGCGCCGCGGCCTGGGCGGGCGTCAGTTCGGCGAGCTTTTGCGGCCCGAAACTCATTCTTCAGTCGAATCGACGGCCGGGAGCGCCGGCAGGTCGGGAATCTCGGCGACGCCAGGCGGAATCGCCCCCGCCTTTCCCGACATCGCGATCTGCATCAAATCGTCGTCCGTCGCCGTCACCACCGTCCCCACCATCACCGGCCGCTTTCCGTCGCCCAACAACGTCCGCGTCGGACCCATCCGGTCACGGTCCAGAATCTCCGCCATCCGGAACCGGGCGGCAATCTGATTCTTCGCCTGGGCCGGCAGTCGAGCGCTGTCGTCGGCGATCTCCACCGTCTCCTCGGCCAGCGCCAGCCCGCGCGCGCGCTCGCACTCCGACATCAACGCGTCGAATCCGGGCTTCTCTCGCCGCCAACGCGCCACCACCACCGGCGGCGGGATCGTGTCCGGCGACGCCCAGTGCATCGCCCGCAAGGTCGACTGCCCCAGCGAATACTCGTAGGCAATCTGCTCGGCCCGGTCCTCGCTGTACGTGTCCCGCGTCACCCGCGGCAGCACGTTCCGGGCCGCCATGCCGCGGTCCCCGTCATACGACGAAGGCGCAGGGGCGGACATCGCGGTTTCGGCGGGGATGACGGTCGCCAGCCGCCGCATTACGGCACTTCCCAGCCGTCGCCAATCCAGCCGGACTTCGACACCAATCCGGTCTTGTCGACCGCTTTCGTCCCGTTCTCCATCTATATACGCCTCCGGGCACCGCGCCCGCGGCCAGATTCTCGCATCGCCCCGCCATTCCGCGCAACTGTCCGGCCGCGATTCCTAGCCTCCGCCGATCCGTGCCGGACTCCGACCGTCCGTCCGTCGTCTGTCTCACCGATCCGTGATACTCGGATATTCAGGCCAGATTTTTTTGGGGTAGAGGGGTGGGGTGCCGGTATTTCCACCACCCGGGGCCTCAAGCCACAGCGGGGGTGTGCCCCCCCCTGCCGGGTTCGGATTATGTAAAGACCCGGGCCGACGGGCGCCCGGGGTTCCGCACCACTTCGATTAGCCCGTGATCCTGCCCGTCACAGTTCTACCCGTCAGCCTCTCGGCTGTCGCGGCGACTCGGGGG
>JACCDR010012706.1_pt1 | contig 11159 bp, 5 predicted proteins | sample 7446431 | NCBI WGS metagenome assembly JACCDR01 (sample SAMN15323443, study PRJNA562643) | freshwater metagenome | isolation source: river surface water | place: USA:Blue River Watershed | collected 2017-08-17 | reverse complement strand
GGCCGTTGAGTCCCACGCCCGGCACCGGCGCGATGTCCGCCTTCACCGCGCGGTAGCGTTCGCGGTGGCCGCCCATGACGTCGAAGCTCTCGAGCGCGAAACCCGGCGGATCCATCGTAGCATGGCACGAGGCGCAGCTCGGATCGGCGCGGTGCTTTTCCAACTGCTGGCGGATGGTGACAGCGCCGCGAAAGTCGTGCAGGACCGCCGGGACCGGCGGAGGCGGGGGCGTTTCGATTCCGAGGATGCGCTCCGTGATCCAATAGCCGCGGAGCACCGGCGAGGTCGTGGTGCCGTTGGCCGTCACCTTCAGGATGCTGGCCTGCGTCATGAGCCCGCCGCGCACGCTGTCAACGGGCAGCGCCACGCGGCGCAGGGCTGCGCCGGTCACGCCGGGGATGCCGTAGTGGGCCGCGAGGCGCTCGTTGACGAAGGTGAAGTCGGAATCGATCAGGCTGCTCGCGGGCAGGTCCGCGCGGAGCAGCTCGGCGACGAAGAGCCGGGTTTCCTCCAGCGCGGCCTGTTTCAGCGGGTCGTCGAGCTCGTAGTCGTTGTAGAGCGTGGCCGACGGCGAGGTGTCGTCGATCTTGCGCAGATCGAGCCAGTAGTCGGTGAACGCGTCCACGAACCGGCGCGACTTCGGGTCGGCGAGCAACCGCTCGGTCTCGGCCCGCAGCACCTCGGGCCGGCGGAGTTCACCACGGGCCGCACGCGTGCGCAGCGCCTCGTCGGGCTCGGAGTTCCAGAGGAAAAGCGCCAGGCGTGTCGCCAGCGCATGTTCGTCGAGCCGCCCGGGCGCTTCCTCGACGAACACGAAGCCGGGCGAGGCCAGCACCGCCGTGTAGGTCGCGAGCATGGCCTTGCCAAAGCCGTCGCCCTTTTCCGTCTGGCCGCGGAAGACCGAGAGGAACAGCTGCACCTCCTCCTCCCGCACCGGCCGGCGGTAGGCCCGCGCAAGGAAACGCCGCAGAAGGCGCTCGGCGTCCTGCGCAGGGTTGGTGGAGAACACCTCGACCGGCACCTGTTCCATTCGGAACGACGGCGGCCCGGGCGGCCGCGGTGTTCCCGGCGGCGGGGGCGGCGGCACGGTTTCGAGCATCACGCCGCGCGCTCCGGGCTCGAGGCGCCGGAGCGGCAGGTCGTCGAACAGCAGGCGGTAGCCGGCGCCGGTGGTTTCGTCGGCGAGCGGGCCCTCGACCTCCATCCACTGCACGGCGTAGCCGGGCATGCCGTCGGGTTGGGCAAGCGGGTTGACGTATTGCTCGTCGGTGCCGTTGACGCGCGTGCGGAAGAGCCGCGAGCCGTCGGTCTGCATGACCTCCCCGGCCGCGAGGAGCACCTCCAGTTCGTTCACGCTCGGCTCGGGCTGGAAATCAAATGCTCCGACCTGCCGCCGCATCCCCGGCCCGGCCGCGGCATAGACCCCGATCGGCTCGGACCGGCGACCGGGCCAAACCTCGTCGAGGTTGGGCCGGTGCCAGACGGGCCGCCAATAGACGGGCGATTTCTGGTCGCCCTGCCCCTCGAAAAACCAGCGGCCGATGCCGCCGCCGCTCACCCACACCGAGTAACCGGCGAAGCGCAGCCTGTAGCGGCCGGCAATCGGCGCGCGGAACTGGCCCCAGCTGTAGGCGCCCGCGTCGCTGAAGGTGCTCGAGACCTTGCCCACGGCCTCGCGCTCGCGGGTCTCGGGGCGCGTGACGGGGGCGCGGCCGGCGCGGACCTCGGGCTGGGCGCGCCCATCAAGCACGGGAAAGGCGAGGCGGTCGGGCAAGGTGCCGTTCTCGCGCGGCATGAAAGCGCGCAGGCTCGGCTCGTCGCGCGCGTAGTAGCGTCGGACCGACGGCTCCGGCCGGTCGAGCTGCTGCCGGAGGGCCTGCTTCATGGCGTAGTCGGCAGCGCTCAGGTAACGCGCCATCTGGACGTGAGACACGTCGAGCGCCTCGCCGCTCTTGTTGTAACGGAAAGCCTCGCCGTCCTGCGGCAGCTGGTTGCGGATCTGCGCCCAGGGCACGTCGAGCAGATCGCGGAGGACGTTCTCGTATTCGTAACGGTTGAGTCGGCGCTGGACGGTGCGGCCGTCGCGGTCGATGAGCGCCTGTTCCGATTCCGTGAGCGTGGACGCCAGCGCACGGAGGAATTCCGCGATGGCGGCCTCGTCCGGACGGCGCTTCTCCTTCGGCGGCATCTCGCCGGCCTTCACCCGGTCATGGACCTTCACCCACTGGGCGAGGTTGGCGCGGCTATCGGGGTCGTAGGTGAGCGTCTCGAGGTCGAGCCGGCCCTTCAGTTCGTCGGCGTTGTGGCAGCTCGAGCAATAGCGATCCAGAAACAGACCAACCTCGGCCGGCGGCTCCGCGGCGCGCAGCGGCACACCGCAGGCAAGCGCGGCCAGGGTCAGGGGTAGGCAAAGCCGGGGTAAAGGCACGTGGATCAGGGGTATGGCGGGAGGAAATCCGGCTTCGCACAATCCGCCATCGGTTTTACCGTCCCACAAGAGACCGCTGGCAACGAAAACAGAAACACCCGCCCCGGGTTTTTGTCCAGGGACGGGTGTATCAAGTGGTGGAGGTGAGGGGAGTTGAACCCCTGTGCCCCGGGCCTTCGCGCACGGCATCTACCTTTATAGCGTTGGTTTGATCTCGCCCGCCGGGGCGCTTCAACGCGCGCTCCCCGGCCGGCCAACCGTGATTGAAGATACGACGGCGAGGTCACGATGGCCCTCACCGCTATTTCCTGCTGTCGTCGTTCTCAGCCCCTAGCAGGAGTCAGAGTGAGAACGTGGCGGGCATTAAGCCGCCATGAGCATTTCTTCGTTGTTGCCGTTTGTTTTTTCGAGGGTGGATTAAAGAGAGTCCCCCGACTCTCCAAAGGCAGCCGCGCACTCCAACCAAGGGTCGAATCCGGAACACCCCCGAAAGGGAAGAGGACCAGGTGACCAAGAACTGAGTGCACCGTCAAAGAACAGGATTGGTCAAGGTGCCACAGCCCTCGCGTAATGCAAGCTCGCGGCACAGATGTGACCTGATGCGGAACACATTCCGTATATTCCGTGTTTATTTCGCCCCGGACCCGGAGCTTGCGGAACCCACCCCGGCGGACAGAGACTAACCCCGGCACCCACTCACCCTGATGAAAACGAAATTCTCCCTCCCTGCGCGGCTGCGCGCATTGTGCCTGGTGTTCGTGCTGGCGGGCCTGCCCGCCTTCGCCGCCGATGTCGCCGCCAGCGCCCCGGACGTGATCGTCTCGACCAACCCGATGCAACTCGTGGCCGAGGGCGTCGGCGTGCACGGCCAGCTCGCGGTGGCCAAGGAGGTCATCAGCCCGGAGACCGGCGGCGACCTGATCTACACGATCACGGTCGAGCCGGTGCACGGCCGCGTGGGCCTGGCCGGCGGGGACGACGAGGATTTCTACCAGAACAAGAGCGGACGACTCGGCTACTTCGCCTACCAGCCCCGCGAGGCCTACGTCGGCGAGGACTCGTTCACCTACACCGTGCGCAACGAGACCTCGGGCCTCGTTTTCCAGAACCGGGTCGTGATCACGGTGAAACCCTCCGCCCCGCTGCAGCTGGAAAAGATCGTGGTCACCGCCCCGCGCGAGCGCGCCCTGGCCGAGCACGCGGTCACGCTGCTGACCCGCCCCAACACCGCCGTCTCGCACAAGGTCCCCAGCCACGAGGATTTCATGAAGGCGGCGGACCGCACGAACATCACCAACCCCAAGGTGGTCTATGCGCTCGCCGACGAGGCCAAGCCCCGCCACGGCTCCGCCCGCATCGACCGCGCCACCGGCCAGCTGACCTACGCGCCCAACCCCGGCTTCATCGGCGAGGACCGCTTCAACTACTACACCAGCGACGAGAACAACCCCGCGCTCGGCGTGGAGAATGTCGTCATCGTCAACGTCGAGCCCATCCGCGATCCCAAGCACATCGCCGCGGACCGCACCAAGAGCCGCGAGGTGGACCTCGTGTTCGTGATCAACAACTCCCCCTCGATGGCCCCGCACCAGGCGCGCATCGCCGAGAACCTCCGGCGCTTCCGCTCGCTCTTCGACGAGCGCGGCCTCGACTACCGCATCGGCGTGCTCACGACCGACTTCGTCAACGCCGACGCGGGCCGCCGGGACCGGCTCTATTTCAAGAAGGTCCGTTCCACGGCCATCGACGCCGCGGGCAATCCGGTGCTCGACCGCAAGCAGCGGCCGAAGACCGCCACGAAGCAGGTCGCCAGCAACGGTTCGCTCGTGACGCTCCCCGTGCTGGCACAGCCCTGGGTCACGCCACAGACGCCCGACGGGGTCTTCGCCGAGCTCGTGAAGGTCGGCACCAACGGCGACAGCAACCGCACGGCCTTCACGTCGGTCTACAACTTCGTCGCCCGTTACCACGGCAAGGAACACGCGTTCCTGCGTCCGGACGCCACCACCATCGTCGTCTATTTCATGGACGAGGAGGAGACGCGCATGGCCGTCTGGAAAGAGTCGGCTAAGCCCACGGCGGAAGGCACGCGCGAGGCCGAGTGGATCCAGAACGGCAAGCTTCCCGAGCTGCTCACCCAGTTCAACACGAAGCATCCGGAGAAGCGCCAGACGCTCGACGGCTACATCAACTACTGGGTGCTGCGCCCCTTCATCATCGTGAAGGGCAACAAGCGCGGAAAGATCGAGATGCACGCCGTGGTTTCGCCCGGCAACGTGTCGCACCGGCGCGCAGCCGAGCTCACCGGCGGCACGGTGCTGCACATCAACAGCGATTTCTCCGCTCCGCTCGCCGAACTCGGCGACCGCATCGCCGACACCGTCGCCGTGGCCCTCGACCCGGTTCCGCCCGGCTCGACCCTCTACAAGAAGAGCCTGCGCGTGCTGGTGGACGGGCAGGAGGTGAAGCCCGACCCGGCCAACGGCTGGATTTACGACGAGCTCACCCACAGCATCCGCTTCCAGGGCGCCGCCAAGAAACAGGCCTTCGCCGCCAAGATCGACATCCGCTACGAAGAGCACCGGTGAGCCGGCTCCCGGCTTCACAAGTAACAAGGTTCAGGAGTCCCGGCGGCCTCACGCCGGGCGCTTGGACTGTGATAATCGGCGCTCCTGGCGCGCCGCGATTGCGGACCGGTCCGGCCTAAGTTCCGGGGGTTTGCGGCGGGCGGGTGTAGAATTTGTCGTGCGCGAGGAGTTTGAGCCGGTGCACGGCCAGGCTCAGGTCGGCGAAGAGGGCGAGCGTGGCTTCGTCGGCGGGCTGTTCCTCCATGCGGCATTGCATGCGGAAAAAGCGCTCGCCCAGGGCGCGCTGTTCCTCGGTGTCGCCGAGCCGGAGCAGGAGCTTCCGCACCTTGTCGGCCAGGCGCCGGGCTTTTTTGACCTGCCGCAGCGCGGCGGCGAGGTCGGTGCGGCCGGCCTGCATTTCCTTGAAGACGCCGCACTCAAAGATGCGGCATTGGTGGGGCCGGTCCGCGTAGAGCCGGCAGGTGCGGTCCGCGCAGAGGGCGCGGCACGGCTGGGGAAAACGCCCGACGGGATTCCGGCCGCGGGAGAAGGCCACGGGCAGCCCCAGCGATTTCAGCCGCGGCGCGTCGTCGCCGGGCTCGAGCTGCACGCCGTCGAAGAGCGTGCCGTCGCAGCACAGGCCGCAGGCAAGGCAGAGTTGTTCGCTGGAAGTCACGCTCCAGCATCCGGCAGCCGCAGGGCGGAGGGCAAGCCCGCGGCCCGTCAACCTTTGCCCGCGCGCCGTCGGCGGGACCGCGTCGCCTCAGCCCGCGCGACGCACGAGCGCCTTGAAACGCCGTTGGGCGTGGGCGGGCCAAGTTTGGCGCAGACGCGCGGCGACCAACAGCACCAAGGCGGTGTCACCGAGGTCGGGTCCAAGCAGGCGCACGCGGGCGCGGACGTTGCCAAGGGGCTTGCGCAGAAAGCGGGCATCCCGCAGGTGCGCCTGTTGCGCCGGCGGAAACGCAAGGTGGCTGAAGAGGGAGTCTTCGGCGTTTTCCAGAAAGTCCGCGACTTCCGCCTGCCCGTGCGTCCGCAACCGCAAGACCAGGGCGGCCAGCGCCTCGTGCGCGGCGCCCGTGGCGGTGACCGCGCGGAGGGCCGCGAAGCCGTCCGCCACGACGTGCACCAGCGCCGGCGGGACCTTGTAGAGCAGTTGCTCCTCCAGGGCGCCGAGACAGATCTGAAACCGGGCGCCGGCAAAATGGCGGCGCACGGCACGGGGCAGTTCAGGTTCGCCGCTGCCCACGAAGATCTCCGCGGCCGGCAGCCCGCGCTGGCGCAGGCCGGCCAGCAGCCCGCTCCAAGGCGCCGCGCCGGTCGGCACGGCGGCGACACCCAGCACCTCGGGACCGCCGCGCGGATCGACGCCAACGGCGACCTCGACCGTCGTCTCGCGCTGACCGTGCAGCTGTTTCTGGGTGAAGGTGACCGCCTGCAGGAACACACAGGGGCGCGGGCGGGCGATCGCACGCTGGGTCCAGGCGGTGATCTCGTGGGCGACGGTCCGGGCCCGCGCGGCCAGCTCGGGCAATCCCGCGTGGACGCCGAACAGCCGGCGGGCCGCGAGTTCCGCCTGCGCGGGGGAAACGCCGCCATGAAAAAGCGCGAGCACCGTTTCCTCGAGACTGGTCCGTCCCTGGTCGTAGCGCTGGAGAATGTCGTTCACCGGACCCGAGACCGGGCCGGCCGGCGGCGGCTCGGGCACCACGGCCACGACCGCCCGGGCGGGTGAGGCGGCGCTCACGGGCAAGGTGGTCGGACGAGGGGAAACGGTGACCGGCGGCATGCCACGAGTCATGCGCCCTCCCTCCGTCGCGCAAGTCGCCAGAGGTCCTAGGCGCGCGTATAGCCTAGGTCATAGCCAGGACGGGCGAAACATCTTGCACCGGGATTCCGCGTGCGGGATTTTTTTCCGTATGCCCCTTCCCCGTGCCAGGCCATGCGCACCCGCAGGCAGAGCACACGAGCGATCCGGAACACCGGACCGAAGCGCCTTCCGTCGTCCCGGCCGGCTGGGTCTTGGCCTCGTCGCGTTGTGTCTGGTCCTGACCGGCGGGCGGGCCGCCGAGGCCGCACCGGGCGGCGAACTCGGCCTGCCGTTCACGCGCTTCTATTCGTTCGAGGAAATTGGCAACGCCTCGCGCGGCATGCGCCTCGACTTCGACCCGCTGGGCCGCATCGCGGTGACGCGCGCCGGCTCCTGCATCGTGCTCAACGACACGAGCTGGATCGACATCGCTGACCGTGTGGGCAACGGCCGGGTGATGGAGCGGCTGGTCTTCAGTCCCGCCAAGGACGCCTTCTACGGGGCCTTCGGCACCTGGGGCTACGCCCGGATGGAAACCGGCCGGCTCCGGCCGCAGGCCCTGACGCCCGCCGATGCGCCGGCTTGGGCGCTGAAATCGAACTTCAACGAGCTGCTCGCACTCCCCGAGGGCACCTATTTTGCGAGCCTCAACGGCCTCGTGTATTGGGACCGCGCCAGCGGCCGCCAGAGCTTTCTCGAGATCCCCGGCGTGGCGCGGCTGTTCCACCACCGCGGGCAACTCTACGTCTCCTCCTACGCCAAGGGCCTCTGCGCGGTGGACGTCGTCCGCGGCACGGTGCAGATGATTAGCGAACCGGTGCCCGAGGGCGCGGAGGTGGATCAGGTGGCGGCGTTCGACGCGGGGCGGGTGATCACCGCGAATGTCGCCGGATTGCTGCGGTTTTTCGACGGCCGGGATTTTTCCGCCTTCCCGGGCCCGTTGGGCGAACAGGCCCTGGGCCGCGTGGGCGCCCTGGTGCGGCTGCCCGACGGCAATCTGGCCGTGGCGGTCAACGGCAGCGGCGTCCACATCGTGGCCCCCGACGGCCGCGTCCTGCTGGCGCTGACGACCTCGGAGTATCAGCGCGTGACCGATCTCGCCTCGCGGGAGGACGGCGTGCTCTGGGTGGTGACGGAGACCGGCATCGAGAAGATCCTCTACAACAGCCCGCTCACCGTGTTCGGCCAGCGGCAGGGCCTGTCCCTGAGCTGGCCCCAGCTGGTGCGCTGGAACGATCGCATCGTGGTCGCCTCCGGCGGGCGGCTCTATGCGGCGATGGATGGTCGCCCCGGCGAGACCACGCGTTTCCAGCTCATGGGCGAGCAGCCCGCCTCCGCCGTCTGGGCGGTCGCCACCGTGGGCGACGAGCTGATCGTCGGCACCTACCAGGGCATCCACGTGCGCCGGCCGGGCGGGAACTTCGAGACGGTGCTGACGGGCATGGACGTCGCGCGGCTGGTGCCGGTGAACGACGTGCTCTACGCGATCGGCGCCACGGAAATCACCGTGTTGCGCCGAACGGACGGGGTCTGGAAGGAATGCGCCCCGCGCGTGCCGGGCGTGGGTTATCCGATGATCGTGCACGGCTCCCGCCACGCCGCGTGGATGGAACTGGGCCCGAACCGCGCCGCGCGCGTGCGCCTGCATGACGGCCGCCTGCACGTGCGCGTGTTCGACGAATTTCCCTGGAAAGCGTCGCGCTGGATCAATGTCGGCTGGGCCGGCGACACGGTGGTCCTCACGGGCCTGCCGGACGGCCGCGTTTATTTTGACGAGGCGAGCGAGACCTTCATCCCGCGCCCGGAGCTGGGCCGGATGCTCGACTTGGCGCCCTTCCCGCTGAACCGCTTCCGGCAGGACGAGGCCGGCACGATCTGGGCGACGCATGACGACGGGTTGCTGACCCTCCGGGTGGAGAACGGGCAGCCGGTGTTCGACACCGGCAGCTTCGGTCGCATCAACGACCGGTTCCCGCTCGTGCAGCTGCTGCCCGGCGACGACGTCTGGCTGCTCACCGGGCAGTCGATCTACCACCTCAACCGGCATTTCGTGGCCGAGCCCAAGCCGGCCTTCCGCCCCGTCCTCGTTTCACTCGCCGCGGGCCGGGCCGGGCGCGAGCTGCTGGAGCGGCCCGGTCCCCTGCCCGTGCTGCCGGTGCTGGCGCATGCGGACAACAGCCTCGTGCTGCGGTTTTTCGCCGGTAGCTACGCCTCGCGCCAGCCGCCGGTCTACGAGTTCCGCTTGCATCATGGCGCCGAAAGCACCGCGGTGGTGGGCAACGGCTCCCTGCTCACGCTGAACAATCTCCCCGAGGGCCGCTACCGGCTCGAAGCGCGTCTGTCCGGCGCCGTCGTTCCGGCCGGCCCGCCCCTGTTCGTCGAGTTCGCCATCGACCCGCCGTGGTATCGCACCTGGTATGCCTATGCCGGCTACCTGCTCGGCCTCGCGACCCTGCTCCGGCTCCTCCTCCGCTGGACCACCCAGCGGGCCCGCTCGCAGAACGTGATCCTGGAACAGGTCGTGGCCGAACGCACCGGCGAGTTGCGGATCGCCATGCAGCGGCTGAACGACGAGACGCGCCAGACCGCCACCCTCGCCGAGCGCAACCGCCTCGCCGGCGAGATCCACGACAGCGTGCAGCAGGGCCTGAGCGGTCTGATGCTCCATCTCGACGCCACCCTGAAGCTGCCCGACCTGCCCGAGCCGGTGCGCTCGCGCCTCAGCGTCGCGCGCAACATGGTGTCGTTCACGCGCCACGAGGTGCAGCACGCCGTGTGGGACATGGAATCACCGATCCTCGAGGGCACGGAGCTGGGCGACGCCCTGAAGAAGATCACCGCGCTGATCGACCCGGGCGCGGCCGAGATGCAGGTGCTCATCGAGGGCGAGCCCGCCGCGCTGCCGCCGGCCACCAAGCACCACCTGCTGCGCATCGCGCAGGAAGCCATCACCAACGCCGTGCGCCACGCGGCCGCCCGCACGATCACCATCACGCTGATCTACGAGGCGGGCGGGGTGGCCCTGCGTGTGGCCGACGACGGCAACGGCTTCGTGCCGCAGTCGGTGCTCGGCAGCGGCTTCGGTCATTTCGGCCTGCGCGGCCTGCGCGGCCGCGCCGAGAAGATCGGCGGCGAACTCCAGATCAACAGCACGCCCGGCCTGGGCACCGTGGTGTCCGTCGCGGTGCGCGCCCCGCTGCCCGTCGTATGAGCCACGCTCCCCGCAAAATCCGGATCCTGCTCGTGGACGACCACATCGTGCTGCGCATGGGCCTGGTCACGGCCGCCAACGGCGAGCCCGACATGGAAGTCGTGGCCGAGGCCGACAACGGGCTCGATGCGCTCCAGGCCTACCGGCAACACCGGCCCGATGTGGTGGTGCTCGACCTGCGGATGCCGGGGATGGGCGGTCCCGAGGTCATCCGGCGCCTGCAGGAGGAGTTCGGCAACGTCTGCGTGCTGGTGTTCAGCAATTACGCCAGCGGCGAGGAAGTCTTCCAGGCGTTCCGGGCCGGCGCACGCGGCTTTGTCGTGAAGGACATGCCGCTGGAGCGTCTGCTCGACGCGATCCGCCGGGTGCAGCGCGGCGAGCAATACATCCCGCCGGAAATCTCGGCGCGCATGAGCGGTCGCGTCATCTCCCAGCTTTCCTCCCGCGAGATCGAGGTGCTCTCGCTCGTCGCGAAGGGGCTCAGCAACAAGGAAATTGCCGCGCGCCTCGACCTGGTGGAGGGCACCGTGAAGGTGCACCTCACCAACATTCTCGGCAAACTGCGCGTGGCCGACCGCACCCAGGCGATCCTGGCCGGCGTGAAGCAGGGCATCATCCAGCTGGAGTGATCCGATCTCGCGGGGCCGGGGCCCGCTCTTTGTTCAACTGTTGATATGACTTTGGTCATGCCGATGCATTGACCACCGGTTGGTTGCCCGGAAGTGGCTGATCTCCGGAAGTGTGGGCCGAGCCTGCCCCACTCCGCCATGCCTTCCGTCCGGTTTACCCCTGCCGCCCGGTTCGTCCACCGCCTGCCCGCGTGGGTGCGCACGCGCCGTCGCCCATGAAGGAACGGATCACGCAAACGGACATCGCGCGCGCCGCCGGGGTGCACAACACCACGGTCTCGCTTTCGCTGCGCAACTCGCGGCTGATCCCGCTGGAGACCCGCGAACGCATCCAGACCATCGCGCGCACCCTCGGCTACTCGCCCGACCCCGCCCTGCGCGCGCTCGCCGCCTACCGCAATGCCTGCCGGCAACAGCGCCGCGCCGAGACGCTCGTCTATCTCACCCGCAGCGACACGCGCTGGGGCTGGCGGCAATCCCCGGCCGAGGAACAGTATTTCACCGCCGCCGAGCG
>JACCDR011817177.1_pt1 | contig 11160 bp, 11 predicted proteins | sample 7446431 | NCBI WGS metagenome assembly JACCDR01 (sample SAMN15323443, study PRJNA562643) | freshwater metagenome | isolation source: river surface water | place: USA:Blue River Watershed | collected 2017-08-17 | reverse complement strand
GTTCATCCCGCACGATTTCCTTCGGCGCGGTGACAGCCGCCACAACCGTCTGGTTGCCCCGCTGGATTTCCTGCATGATAGCCGCCAAGCCCTGCTCTTGCTGCGCCTGCAAAGCCTGCACAATCGGCCCGACAGCCTGCGCCAGCATGGCCGCAAACTGCTCGCCCATGCCACCCAAGCTTGCCACGACCTCGCCGCGCTTCACGTTGTTGTCCACGTCCGCGCTCTCCCGGCTGATTGCGATTTCCTGCGAACGAAGGGCCAGTTCCGCCTCTTTTAGCCCGATTTCGCGCTCCTTGAGGGCAAGCTCGGCAGCGGACAACTGGCCTTTTTGCTGCATTTCCGCCTGCTTGATCTGCAGTTCCTGGCCCTTGACCTGCATGTTAGCCTGCATTTCCTGCGCCTTGGCCTCTTGTTCGGCTTTCATCGCCTCGGCTTCCGGGTTCGGCTTGGGGTTCTGCGCAATTTGCTTCGCCATAGAGACGAGGCGGTCCAGCGCATCCTCGGCCTGCTTGCCAAGGTTGAACTGGCGCGCAAACGACGAATAAATCTCCACAACAGGCTCGGCGGCCTCTGCGTTTTCCGCGATGATCGGAGCCATCGCGCTGTAGTATTGCGCCGTGCCCTGCAGGAACTCGGCCATCTCCTTGCGTCCGCTTTCCAGATCGGCCCGGATCGTGCTGTCGCTCTCTACGTCAATCCGCAGGTGATCAAGCGGCCTCTGCAAGAACGGCATGGCCTCTTGGGGGATTTGCATCCCGGCGACCTTCTGCAGCGTTTCCGGGCTGAAATGCAGGCTGATGATTTCGGCGGTGAGGATGAACAATTCCCGCACCTGGCGTTCAATCAACCGCTGCATCTTCTTGATGCGCAGGCTGCCCCATTGCGTTTTGATCTGCTGCGCCGTCGCGGTTTCCGAGGCCGACGATTGCCCCCGGATGATGTCCGAAATCCCGGTGATCTCGTAGATGGCCTGCTTGGTCTGCTCCCGCTGCGCCACCAGCTCGCGGATCACGATGATGATCTTGTCAACCGGCCACCACATGATGGCCCTGTCAATCCCGCCTTGGGCGACGATGCCTTCAAGGTCCGCCATGCCGACAATCTCGCCGTCGTCAGCGTCGGCCAGCTCGTCCAGGTCTTCCAGCTTGCCTGCGTAGATGCCCTTGGCCTTCAAAACCGCAGTCAGCCCGCGAATGCGGCGCGTGATGTCGTCCAGTTCGTCCGCCAGCGCCTTGTAAACGTCATAGGGGCAGACCGGGGTCAGGCCCTTGCTGGCCGTGATGGGCTGGACCGGCGTTGCCACGGGGAAGAACTTCCGCAGCCGCAGCGGGTCGTCCTTGATCGCCAGGACCTTGTGATTTTCCGCGACGATGAAGTAGACCTTGCGCGTTGCCTTGCACCAGATTTCCCACAGGGTCACGTCATCCGTTTCCTTGGTCGCCACTTCCGGGTCAACCTGCAGGTCGGCAAGCGCGGGGTCCTCGATCTCCTCAAGCGCCTCTTGCGTGATGCAGTGCCGGATCGCAATCCAGGGAACGTCCTTCCACTTCTTGGCCGGACCCTGGCGGAAGTCATCCCACGCGACGACCTCATATTCCACGCGCTCGTTTGCAACGACCTGCCGGACTGCCCCCAGCCCCGTTTGGGGGTCCATCACATCTGGGTTCGGCTCTTCGGTCACGTCCGCATCAAACTTGATCCGCACGACCCCACGCCCGGCGACAAACACGTCCTGCGCCGACGCCTCGACTTCCGCCGCCATGGCGCTGTCGTCCACCATCGTCAGGATAGCGCGCTCCAAGATGTCAGAAACAACCTTGGCGACCGGATCAGCCACGTTGTGCCGGGGCCGGATGTCGGGCTTGCCAGCGCTGTTGTAGATGCTGGGGACGATGGTTTCCACGTTGCTGTGGATGATGTTGAACTCAGGCGCTTCGCCTTCGCCGTCCTCGCACGAATCCGCAAGGAACGCCTTTTCAGCCTTCTCCGCAGACTTGCGCCAGTCTTCCTCGCGCTCCTCGGACAGCCGAATGCGCTCAAGCCATTTCTGGCCAAGCGCCTCAAGGTCTGCCGCTGTGTATTTGGTGTCAGCGTCCAGCACGGCGCTTCCTTCTCATCATCGCGTCAACCGCCGCCCGAACGTCCATATTCCCGACCACGCGCCCATCCGGCATAAGCTGGTATTGCAGTTCGGTCGGGGGCTTCGGCTTTGGCTCAACCGGCACAACTTCTTTGTAAGCCAAACCCAGATAGCGCCACGCAGAGCCGATGTGTTCCGCCCAGTCCTTGACCGGCGTGTCGCGGAACCGCTTCATTTCTTCGTCGTATTCGCGGCGGTAGCTTTTAAGTCCGTTGGCGCCATGTCGCACACGCTCGGCCCGCTCGTCGGTGTCCGGCCCTGCATGGAACAGCGCGGCGTTGATGGCTTTGCGGCCAGCCTGCAGACCGTCCAGAACGGCCACCATGGCAAGGCGCTTGGGCTTGCGGCCCTTTGACCTCAGTGTGTCCAGCCGGGTTCGCTTGGTTCCCCATTCCGTGACCAGAATGTCATGCGGCACGTAGTCGTCGCCGTGGTAGCCCTTGTCATCAAGCCACTGACACCAGTCGTCCAGATCGTCGCTTTCAGGGATGTATAGGTCAACGATGCGAAGCGGCTTTTCTTCGCCGGGGATGACTTGGAAGCACCAGATCGGGTTGTTGTGTGCCTTACCCAAGTCCCACACGGTATGCACCGGATGATCCGGGTCAATCGGCACCGCTTGGAATTGCCCAGCCTTTTCGGCCCGCGACATTTCCGCGCCAAAGTATGCGCCGATCATCGCGCCCGCGAAAGAACACCAATACTCCTGGTCAAAGAGCGCCTGCCCGAGGTCAATGCCCCACAGGTCTTGGTATTCCGCCAACGCTTCGGCGAGGTCTTCGTCCGTCAATGCCCCGGTATCGCCAACCGTGAGCATCTGCGCAAACCAGTTGTCCCGCCCCTTGGCGCGGTCGAACATGGTCTTGGCGTGGTTGTCGCCGCGCGGGGTGGTAATGAACGCCGCGAAGCCTTTCGTCTCGCGGATCATTGGCTGGTGGTATGCCCAAGCCGCAGGGTTACTCAGCGCCCACTCCGAGTAGGCTATGCCCTTTGGGCCTGCGCCGACCGTGGCATCGTATCTGTCGGACCCAATAAGCTGGAAGGTCGCGCCGTTCTGCAATTCGATGAACATGTCATCGTCCTGCATCCGCTTTATGATTTCCTTCGGGAACGCCTCAAGGATGCGGCGCTTGCCCGTGTGGCCGTTCACCCCGTTCCATATCGCTTTACGCGCCTGCTTCTGCTCGGGGAAGCAGTGCCAGTATGTGCCAGGGTCCTGCAGCGCAAGTGTGCGCATGGCGTTGAGAACGACTTCATCTTTACCAGCGCGGCGATGCCAGATTGCAATCAGGCGGTCATGCGTTCGGTTGACCAGCGCCTCATGAAAGCGCCGCTGATACTTGCGGACGCGGAAGGTGTGTTCGGTCAACCCTCATACACCGTCTTGAACGTCACCAGATGCTCGCCGTTCACGCCGGGGCCTTCAAGGTTCACCTTGTCGCCGTAGACCTTGGGCCGCAGTTTTCCAGCCATCCATTTGCGGCTGTCAATCCGAAGGCGGCTGCGCTGAATGTGTTCGCCGTTCGCCACCCAACCGGCGTCTTCTTCGCCGCGCCGCTCCATCCAGTCGTTGCGGGCGTCGTCTGCGATGTCCAGCATTTCGTCAAACAGCGTGTCAGCCTGGACCTCGCGCGCGCGGGCGTATTGGTCCGCAGCGTCCTTGTTTGCAGACAGCCACCGGAACACGTTTGCCTTGCTTGGCATCCCCCCATCGGCGCAGATGGTCCGCAGGCTTTCCCCGTCAGCAATGCGCTCGCAAATCTTGTCGAACAGTTCCTGCGAGTATTCAGCCATAGCGTTACCCCGCGACCTTGCGGTGACGGGCCTCTTGGTTGATGGATTGGCAATGCGTTGCCGAAAGCGGACGCGCGACCCTTTGGCGGTGCGTCCGTGCGCCGGAACCGGTGAAGACCTGGGACCGTTCTGGCGCAAAGGTAACTTGCGGTAACCGACATGTCAAGTTTCACCCCGCCTTCTTCACTGCCAACGGATCAAACTGCACCTTCAGCCCGCCCATTTGCGCCTCGATCAGGGGCGTCAGGCTGCTTGCGCTCTCCACCATGGCCCCGAATGCAACCACTTGCCCCGCAAACGGCCCGGTGATGACCTCCAACAGGTCGCCGGGGTTGTAGAGGCGCATGAGGCGAATGGCCTCTCTACGGGCCGCTTTTGAAGCTTCCCGATCAAGCATGATGCGCTGCGCCTGCTCAATCTCAGCCATGCGTGTCTGGTATTGCGCTTCTACGGCGTCGAAGAACAGTTGCAGCTTAGGCATCCAGCCGGGCGCGATGCCCATAAGGTCCCGGACGTAGCGGATATCCTTCAGCCAGTGCCACTCTTCGGCTGTGGCTTCCACGAAGGCGTAATTCGGCAGGTATGCCGACACGCGGGGTTCGGGCCAGCGGTTGTTGCCGGTTCGGACGGCCTCGACCTTGCGCGGAACGCGGGCGGTGATGCCCAGAACTTCGCAATCCTCGACAAGGTTGAACTCTGCACCGGCGGGGACGTAGGCAAGCCATAGGGTCAAAACAGCTTCTCCTGCACTGGCGCTTGGCGCGGGGTGTCGATCAACAGGTCGGGCTGGCGGGCGGCTTCGTCCACGCGGCGGCACATGGCTTCGAAATAATCGGAGTCGCGCTCAATCGCGGTGCATTGCCGTCCCATGCGTTGACAGGCTACGGCAGTTGTTCCTGATCCGGCGAAGGGGTCCAGAATGGTCATGGCGTCTGGGATATGCTGGAGACACCATTCCATGACCCCCACTGGCTTCTGTGTGGGGTGAACACGGGCGATATGCCTTTCCATCCTCATGCACCCATTCCAAAGCAGCTGGATGCGGCGGACGGCCTTGGGCAGGTTTGTCCACGCAAGCTCACAGTCGGCAAAGTCAGTTGCGCCGTTGAGCTTATCCCAGACAAGCCAGCACGACGTGGGCGGCAGGTTGTAGTAGTTGCCGCCGAAAATGATCTGATGCCGCGATATGCTGCGCGCCATATCCACCTCGGCGTCCGCTGTAATGGCGTCCCAGTCTTTGTCGCCATAGTCGCGCTGATACTTTGCCGCGCCATTGATCTTGCTGGTCAGCCCACTGGTCCGCGTCTTTGCCTTCCCGGCGCTTTCCCCGATCCCATACGGCGGGTCCGTCACCACGGCATCGAACCGCCCCAGCCCCGGCATGATGGCCAAACAATCGCCCAACAGAAGCCGCTGGCCGCCGATGCGTTCCTCTCGCAGGATCATGCCAGCCCCCTGAAAACGCGGCGCAGGACGTAAGCGCGGGTGAAGGACAGGGCGAAGAACATCAGCGTGACGGCGATTGATCCGCCGGCGCTGTAGCCCAGAACGAAGAACGTGGCGGCCCATGAGACGATGAGGCCGATGACGGCGTTTGCCAGCGCCTCCAGGCTGTCGGTGCGGCGGTGGGTCATTCTGCGGCCTCCATGCGCTTGCGGAGCCCGATCATGTCCGCCCTGCCACGCTTCACGGCATCTGCCACGGCCTGGACGGACACTCCGAAGTGCTTGGCGCAGGCGCGCAGGCTGGGGAATTCCACGCCGCGCACAGGGATCTTGATGGGTTCTGGTCCGGTCGGCTTTGGCGCGGGTTCCGGTTCTTCCAGATCGTCATCCGCTTCGACCTTAAGCGGCGTCCAGATATTCAGCCCGTGAACCTTTTCGCGTTCCACGCGGCCATCTTCCAAAGCGCGAGCCATCATCCAGCACACGGTCGCGTAGGGCGTCTTGGTTGCCGTCGCAATATCCTGACTGGTCATCGAGTGCGTGACACTGGCAACCAGCGTGTCCATGATCTGGGCAGTCTTTGCCCGCCGCCGATCAAGGGAACCGGCCAGTGCGGTCTGCGGTTGGTATGCCTGTTCCTTTCGGTCGCGGGCAGCGTTCTCGCGCTTGGCGAGTTCCTGCCACGATGGGACCTTGCCGAAGCGGCGGACGAGGTTTTCGCGGTATTTCGCGGCGGCTTCGGCGTAGACCTTTTCGTCACTGTCGCCGAAGTGTGTCAGGGCGCGGCGGGAGACGGTGGTGATTTCGTGGGGTTCCATGGCTGCTTTTCTCCTTGTGTTTGATGTGTACGATCTGTGTATGACTAAGGCCTTGTTTTCTCTATAGAATATAGAAAGATATATATTATACACATTATATATACTGTCCTCTTTTCCCTCTCGTCCCAGCCCACCCCCTATAGGGACTTGGTATCTGTCTATATATAGGCGTATAATGTGTATAATGCGTTTCTTTAGCATTTTCAATGACTTACTCATTATGATTTGCGTATGATGTGTTAGACTGCAATCCATCGCGCAACTTTCTTACCGTTGTAGGTTCGAATATTACTTGACTGTTTTACTTGGCCTTGTCTTTCCATTTTGGTCAGGACTTCTTCCACTTTCGCCTGCGGAAGCCTCATCCGGTTCGCCAGAACGCCCGTGGTGGTGCCTTTGTCTGGGTCGATATAGTTCAGAATCCGCGCCGCTATGGCGTCTTCCGGGCGCTCCTTGGCGTTGTCATTGGCGAATACCAACTTGATCTTTTGGTCAACCTCGGCCCGCACATAAGCAAATGCCCAGCGCACATGATCCGCCGTCCTGAGTGCCGTTGGAATGGCCAGAATGAAGCTCACCTTGGCGACCATTTCGTAGGCCCTTCGGATCAGAGCAACCGACGCCTCCCCCGTATTCTGCTCCATCTCGTCAGCATAAGTATGCAGCCATTTCGAAACTTGCAGAAGCATCTTTTCGGCCTCCTCTGTCGTCTCGACCACATCCCGCGATCCGGCGTATTCGATCCGGGCCGGGCCTTGCGTCATGTCGAAGTTCCCGCCCTGGAAAAGTTGGGTCAGGCGCATGGCAATGTGGGCAGGCAGCGGGCGCTTGCGAAAAGCGTCCCTTGCGGATGGGTTGAAGTCCGGTTCACTGATGATAAGGGACCGCCCCACAAAGCCCTGTGTTGCCGTTTCCCCGTCCATGATCCCGTCAAATGTCCCCGGCGTGGTGTAGCCGATCAGCGATAGAAAAGGCCGTTCCAACCCTTCGTCAACCATCTTCAGCATTCGTGTCAGGCGGGCCACCTTTTCAGACGATGCCCCGTCATCCTCAGCCTTGGCCAGCATCGCTGCATATGTCTTCCGAAGATCCCGCTTGATGTCGCCACCCAAAAGTAACCTTGAGTTGGCCTTGGAATAGGCCGACATGATAGCGCCAAACACACCTTCCAGATAGGCCGCCCCGCCCCGCTTCTGGGCATTCCGAACCTTGCCCAGGAAAATGCCGATCTCGTCAACGATGTAGTAGGCCGCCTGGTTCTCGATCAGGTTCCGCAGGATTTCCTGTTCCGACTTGATCCCACCCTGCACCGCACCATGCAGCCCTGCCGCAACATGCAATTCCGCCATGGCCTGCTGCACCGCTGCCTTGCCTGTTGCGGACGCCGCGACACAAAACGCCAGCATGTTGCCTGTAACACCATCAAGGGCGTCCTCATGACGAAGCCCGCCGATGTTTCCAACGGTCACGATGGCGGACGCCACGGCGAGACGGCGGCGGGGATAGCGACACTGGCTGTCGATCCAGGCTGCCACATCGCCGACAAAGCCGGGAGGGGTCAACAGGTCCACGCCCTCCAACGTGAAAGGCAGCGCACCGCTGGTTTCGGGGGCTTCAGGGGCAGGCGGGGCAAAGTCCGCCGCCCTGAAATCATCGTCGGAATACTGACCAAAACGATAGCCCGCCTCAAAGTCGCTGAAATCGTCCTTACCGTCCATCTAGCCAGCCCTTGAATGCCTGTTGTTCTGTAGGGGACATGCGCCCCCAAAGCGCGGCTACCAGCCTCTTGATGTGCCGCGAGGCGAACGGGGAACCGGCCAAGCGATCCAGGGCGGCCAATGCATACGCCTCAAGTTCCGGCGGCGTAGCAATCTCGGCCCAAAACCGCGCATCTTCACGAGCGAACCCAAGGGGGTTTTCAGGAACACCAGCACCTGACGCCATAAGCCAGTCATAGGCCGCCCATGATGCACCCTCAGGGGAAACCGTGGCGCAAGCCTGGAGGTAGGCCATGCCGCGTTCGCAGGCCACGTCACGCCGCAAGGCCGAATGATTCGGGGCGACACGCCCAGAAGCAGGCGGCGGGAAGTCTGGGTCATGATCTAGATCAAGCGTCATTTTCAGCGCGGGCAACCTTGAGCGCGGCAAGGCGCATGAATGTTGCCAACGGCAGGCGCATGGCGTCAGCAGCCGCCTTGATCGTGGCGCGGTCTTCGTCTTTCAGCCTGATCTTGATGGGGGTCATTTGGGGGCCTTTTGGGGGTCATTTTGACCCTTGCACAATACACCGCGCCGTGCAATAGTCAACAGGCAGGAAAGAGGGCGCGACCTGCCGCGCGAGGCCAAGGAGCCGAATATGAGTCTGATTGAAACAGCGGGGAAACCCGCAGACAGGCCCGTGCTTGTCACCCTTTGCGGTGATAGTGGCATGGGCAAAACGTCGCTGGCAGCGGCGTTTCCGAAACCGATCTTCATCCGCGCAGAAGATGGGATGCAGGCCATCCATGCAGACAAGCGCCCGGATGCCTTCCCGCTGGTCACCAGCGCCAAGCAGCTTTGGGAACAGCTTGCCGCCGTGATCCATGAACCGCACGAATACAAGACGCTGGTGATCGACAGCGTGACAGCACTGGAGAGGCTATTCGTGGCCGACGTGCTTGAACAGGACCCCAAGGCCAGGTCCATCAACCAAGCCCTCGGGGGCTATGGCGCGGGCGTGGCGGCGGTTGCGGCGATGCACCAGAGAGTCCGCAAGGGCGCGGGGCTGGCGAACGAAAAGCGCGGGATGCATGTGGTCTTTGTGGCCCATGCCGACGTGGAAACCATGCGCTTGCCCGACACAGACGACTACATGCGGTATTCGCTGCGCCTGCCGCCGAAATCACTGCCGCCCTATGTCGATGATGTGGACGTGGTGGGCTTTGTGCGGCTTGTGACGTTCACCAAGGGCGACGAGGGCGAACGCAAGAAAGCGATCAGCACGGGCGACAGGGAACTGATCTGCCATGCGGTGGCGTCCAACGTCTCGAAAAACCGCTACGGCCTGACCGAAGCCTTGGCCTTCAAGGCCGGGGAAAACCCTCTTGCCGGGGTGATCCCGGCGCTAGGGAATGCAGCAACCGCGAAAGGAAACGAGTGATGGGCTTCTGGAACACCAGCGACGGGGGAAACGTCGCCAACACCGGGACGGAATACGAAGTTGCGACCAGCATGGAGCCGATCCCGGAAGGGTCTTCCGTGCTGGCGATGATCGACGAGGCCAAATGGGATGTGACACCGAACGGCGACCAGTATGTGTCGCTGCGCTGGTCTGTCCTGGCACCCGAGGCGTTCAAGAACCGGAAGGTCTTCCACAAGCTTTGGGTGACTGATCACGACCCGAACACCAAGGACCACGCCAAGGCTGTTGCCAAGACCGACAAGCATCGCAAGATGCTGGCGGCCATCGACGCCAACGCGGGCGGCAAGCTGACGGCAAAGGATGACAAGCCGACGACCGATGATCTCGCTATGGCGCTGCAAAACAAGACCATGGTCATCACCCTTGGCGTCTGGGAATCGAACACCGGGGGCAACGGCGGGAATTGGGTCATGGCCGTCGCACCCAAGACCAAGGAACTGAAAGTCGGCACGGCGAAGGCGGCGAAACCGCGTCCTGCGGCTTCAGGATCGGGAGGCGGGTCCAGCCGGATCGACGACGACGAAATCCCGTTCTGACGGGACGCCCGGCCCGTCAAGGTTGGCACCGAATGGACCTGAGCAGTCAGGCGGCGGGCCGGGCACACAAACTTTAGCACAGGGATGTTTCACATGGAACAACGCTCGCCGGAATGGCTTGAGGCGCGCAAAGGCCGCATCACCGCTTCAATGGTCGGGGCGATCCTCGGGCATTCTCCAAACCTGACACGCGCCGGGGCGATGCGTCGGATGGTTCGGGATGTGCATGGGGCTGAACCCGAGTTCACCGGCAACATTGCAACCCGCTATGGCGAGTTCAACGAAGATGGCGCGGTGTCAGAATACGAGATGGAAACCGGGAATCGCGTGACAAAGGTCGGGTTCGTCCCAGCTGAAATTGGCAATTCTGGCGAGGATTGGGCCGGATGTTCGCCTGACGGTCTGATCAATGACGACGGCGGGCTAGAGGCTAAGTGCCCCTTCGGCAAGCGGGACAAGGGCGATCTTCTGCCCCTGGACGAGCAACCGCACTATTACGACCAGGTGCAGTTTTCGCTTTGGGTGACGGGCCGGAAATACTGGCACTTCTACCAGTGGACCGCGCATCAGACCAAGCTGGAATGCGTCCTGCCGGATCAGGCATGGCGTGACGAAAACCTGCCGCGCCTGCGGCAATTCCATGCTGAGTTCCTGGCCGAAGACCCAGCACCACACCTTGAGGCCCGCCGCGTAGAAATCGACACGCTGGAAGCAGCGCGGATCGTGGCCGAGTATGACCAGATTTGCGAAGCCATCGAAAACGCCGAAGCGCGGAAAAAAGAACTACTTGCCGAAATGGTGCGGCAAGCCGGGGACCGTGACGCAATCTTCGCCGGGCGCAACCTGACAAAGATCAGCAAGGCCGGGGCTGTGTCCTATGCCAAGGCGTTGGCAAAGTATGCGCCTGGAGCCGATCTGGAACCGTTCCGGGGCAAGCCGTCTGAGTATTGGGTGATCAAGTGACACTGCGGCCCTACCAGCAAGTCGCCGTGGACGCGGCGGTGGAATGGATGAAACGCAGCCTTGCCCCGGCCTGCATTGAGGCAGCGACCGGGGCGGGCAAGTCGCACATCATCGCCGAGATCGCCCGGCTGATCCATGCCCAGACCGGCAAGCGTGTTCTGTGTCTTGCGCCCAGCGCCGAATTGGTTGTGCAAAACCATGGCAAATATCTCGCCAGCGGTCACCGGGCAAGCATGTATTCCGCGACCGCCGGGGCCAAGGAATTGCGCTACAGCGTGGT
>JACCDR011061306.1_pt1 | contig 11160 bp, 9 predicted proteins | sample 7446431 | NCBI WGS metagenome assembly JACCDR01 (sample SAMN15323443, study PRJNA562643) | freshwater metagenome | isolation source: river surface water | place: USA:Blue River Watershed | collected 2017-08-17 | reverse complement strand
CACCTATCAAATGTTGCTAGCACTTGGCCCACTTTGGACAACTTGGCTGAAAAATCAAAACAAACTCAATGGCACGAACATGGCAGAAAAATTACAGGATGCAGTCAGCAAAAATATTATTCAGCCGCAAGATGTGAATCGTTTATTGGATTATGATGCGCGACGCTACGATTGTATTTTAACGGATGCGTTCGATAAGCTTTAATCTACAGAGTTACGAAAAGCTTTAATAAAAAGCCCCGATGCAAAACACATCGGGGCTTTTTTATTGCTGTAAAATTAATGTGAGAACAAAAGGCTAGCCTTTAGGATGGTATCCGCAATTGCCCAACAAAATTACAGGGCTTTTGCCTGCTATCAAGTTGCTCAACAATGATTTTTTCCCACGCCGTGGTACAGGCACCAGTAGATCCTGGTAAACAAAAAATTAATGTTCTATTGGCCAAGCCCGCGGTTGCGCGAGACTGAATGGTCGATGTGCCAATTTCAGTAAAAGATATCGCACGAAATAATTCGCCAAAACCCACTACAGTTTTATCGAAAAGTGGAACGACTGCTTCGATGGTGCTATCTCTCCCCGCGAACCCCGTCCCACCCGTAATTAAAATTACTTGCGCTTGCGGGTCAGCAATCCACTGCGAAATCACCGCGCGAATTTGGTAAATATCGTCGATCACCAAACGACGATCAAATAGTCTATGGCCTGCAGCAGTTAATAAATCCTCCAGTTTTTGTCCAGAGGTATCCGTTGTGAGGGTGCGAGTATCCGAAACGGTAAGCACGCAAATATTTAAGGGTTCAAACGCTTGTTGTGATGACATAGAGAGCCTATTAATATTAACAGAATGCCTTTTTCAAATTATCCGCCGGTCATATTCATGAATCGCAAAATTTGCGGTTCATCGTTTCGTTGAAAATCGTGTTTTTCAGGTTTGTGATGAATTGCATCCAGCAATGCATTGCGCAACGCCTTTCGTGGATTGGGTTCGTTGCGTATTACTGTTCGCAAATCCATGCTATTTTCTTGGCCTAAACATAAAATTAATTTTCCTGTTGCTGTGATTCTTATGCGATTGCAACTCGCACAAAAATTTTCAGAATGCGGTGAGATAAAGCCAATGCGCGAATCAAAGCCGTCAACTTGCCAGTACCTCGCCGGGCCGCCACTATTGTGTGTTGTCCCTCGCAGCGCAAAGCGAGCTTCGATTTGTTTGCGCAATTCATCGCTACTTACAAATTCCGCCGCGCGACCATGGTCATCTATTCGTCCTAAGGGCATTTCTTCAATAAAACTGATATCTAGCCTTTCAGTAAGCGCAAAAGCAACAAGGTCAGTTGCTTCATCTGCATTGAAATTTTTCAGTGCGACGCAATTTAATTTAACCCGCTCGAATCCCGCTAACTGTGCCGCTTTAATTCCTTTCAATACCTGGTGAAGATCACCGTTTCGAGTTAGTTGTTTAAATCTATCCGGCTTTAAGCTGTCTAAACTGATGTTAATGCGCTTGACCCCTGCATCCTTGAGCGCCTGCGCATACTCGGCTAAGTGAGTGCCGTTGGTGGTGAGGCAAAGTTCTCTGAGCGTAGGAATTTGTCCAAGGTGCTGCATCAAAGACACTATGCCCTTGCGCACCAGCGGCTCGCCTCCTGTTATACGTAATTTTGTCACACCTAAGTCGCCCAGCGTTTCTCCTAGGAGCACAATCTCCTCAATACTGAGTACCTCTGCTCGCGGGAGAAAGGTCATATCCTCGGCCATACAATAAATACAACGCAAATCGCAACGATCTGTCACTGAAATACGTGCATAGCTAATGGCGCGACCAAAGCTGTCGACGAGGTGGGAGTTGGATAACGAAGCCAGCGAGTGCATAACCTTAGCCGTATCAATGAGTTTGTTCACTCTATAGGTCCACTGAAAATTGCTCAAGCCAGAAACCGAAAAATATCGCCCCAAAAGTGGGATTCGGCAAATTTATCGCATTCAAAGCAACTGAAATTTCTCTTTAAATTTATAAGTCCAGATACTAACGGCAACTAAGAGCCACGGCCAGCCTCAGCAAAACCATTTATGCATCACTATGGAACAACATGCACCACTTAAATGTTCACATAAGGTTCGTTTTAAAGAATTCATAATTGAATATCTGCATATATATGGATCACTCATGCACCAATAAAAAACAATTTATTCATCAGTCGACCCTCATAATTATTGGGAAGAAAGCGGTGCACCAACCATCCGAGGGATTTAACTAGCTGAAAACAAAAGACTTATTAATTAGTTAATAAGCGAAATTGAAATTGGCACTGCACTTGCAAAACCCTTCTTATAGAAGCTCAACAGGCTATTCAACTAGGTGCAATGATGAAACATACACCCATTTCCAATGATGCGATCACACCATTCAGGTGTGTCACCCACAACGCCAGTCACTTTTCCGAAAGTATTAAACCCGCGGGAAAAGTGTGGTTAGTTGGCGCAGGCCCTGGAGATGCAGAGTTACTCACTCTTAAAGCACTGCGCGCGATTAATAGTGCCGACATTATTTTTTATGACCAGCTGGTGAGCGAAGAAATAACTGCACTTTTTCCGAAAAATACTCCCGCCCTTTATGTAGGAAAAGTAAAAAATAACCACAGCATTCCGCAACAAGATTTAAATCAACTACTCGTGGACCAAGCGCTTCTTGGTATGAATGTATGCCGAATTAAAGGCGGAGATCCTTTTGTGTTTGGTCGCGGCGGCGAAGAGCTTTTGGCCTTGCGCAAAGCGGGCGTAAATGCGGAAGTGATTCCCGGAATTACCTCAGCTTCTGGTTGCAGTACCTATGCGGATATTCCCTTAACTCATCGCGGAATTTCACAAGGATGCACCTTTGTAACGGGTCATGCTGAAAAAAGTTTGGATGTTAATTGGAATGCCTTGGCAAGTTTAAATCACACCTTGGTGTTTTATATGGGTTTAACCCGGGCTAAGGATATTTCTGAAAATTTATTAGCAGGTGGCTTAGCAGCAAACACGCCGGTTGCAATCATTGAAAATGGTTGCCGCAAAAATCAGCGCGATATTATTTCGGATCTCGCTCAATTTCCTGATGCTATTTTGCGCGCAGCAGTGCAATCGCCTGCATTGATTATCGTGGGTCAAGTAGTCTCTATGAAATCACAATTGCTTGTTGAGGCTTGGGTCAGTGAAGCCGAGCGTGCACTGGCATAAACAAGCACCAAGTCATTTTTATTCATGTAAAAACGTTTTAAATCTGTGGCAATTCTTTTTTGGGGAAAATATGAAAAAGCGAATTATCGTCGTTGGTAACGGAATGGTAGGGCATAAGTTTATTGATAATCTGGTCAATCATGCCGAAGCCAATCAGTATCATCTAATCACTTTTTCAGAAGAACCGCGCTTGGCTTACGACCGCGTACAATTATCCAAATATTTTTCCGGCTCTACCGCAGAAGATTTAGCGCTAACCACGCAAGACTATTATCGCGAAAAAAATATTGAATTTATTCTGCAAGATAAAGTCGTCGATTTAGATTTTGAAAATAAAGAAGTTATTACGGCATCAGGCCGTCGCGAAGGCTATGACAGACTAATTTTAGCCACAGGCTCCTTCCCATTCGTTCCGCCTATTCCCGGCAACAATGGCGAGCACTGCTTGGTCTATCGCACTATCGAAGATTTAGAAGCAATCACTTACTCTGCATCGAAAAGTAAAGTGGGCGTAGTTGTGGGTGGCGGGCTGTTGGGGCTGGAAGCCGCAGCTGCGTTAAAAGCGGCGGGATTAGAAACGCACGTTGTTGAATTTGCACCACGTCTTATGGCAGTACAATTAGATGAAGGCGGTGGAAAATTATTGCGCCGTAAAATTGAATCCATCGGCGTAAAAGTTCACACACAAAAAGCAACTACAGAAATTGTCGCGGGAACTGAAGCGCGCTATCGCATGAACTTCGCCGATGGTAGTCATTTAGAAACCGATATGATTTTGTTTTCTGCTGGCATACGCCCGCAAGATGAATTAGCACGCAAATGTGGCATCACCTTAGGTGAACGCGGTGGTATAACTATTGATAATCACTGCATGACGTCCGTAAAAGATGTTTATGCGATTGGTGAATGCGCGCTTTGGCAAAATCGGATTTACGGTTTAGTGGCACCCGGTTATCACATGGCGAAGGTCGCTGTGTCGCATATTACCGGTGGTAGCGAGCAATTTACCGGTGCTGATATGAGCACCAAATTAAAATTACTCGGTGTGGATGTTGCTTCCGTTGGTGACGCTCACGGCAATACGCCGGGTTCGCTAAGTTACACTTATAGCAACGATGTTGATGAAGTCTATAAACGCATTATTGTTTCGGCCGATAACACAAAATTGTTAGGCGCTGTCTTGGTAGGGGATGTTCAAGCTTATGGCGTACTGCAACAAATGTGTGTTAACGGTATGGATTTACCAGAAGACCCCAACAGTTTAATTTTACCGAGCGTGGAAGGTGCTGGCGCAGCAATGGGAGTTGATGCATTGCCAGAAGGCGCACAAATTTGTTCGTGCATGGATGTGAGCAAAGGTACTATTTGTTGCGCTGTGCAAAATGGCGCATCAACAATGAGTGCCATTAAAGACACCACCAAAGCATCGACTTCTTGCGGCGGTTGTACCGCATTGGTCAAACAAATTATGGATGCTGAGTTAATCAAACTCGGTGTTGAAGTCAGTAATCATATTTGCGAACACTTCCCCCATTCTCGAAAGGAATTGGCTGACATTGTGCGCATTAAAAAAATTAAATCGTTTGATGAATTGCTCGATGGTCACGGACGTGGATTAGGTTGCGATATTTGTAAGCCAGCAGTTGCGTCTATCTTGGCGTCATTTTGGAACGAATATGTATTAGATGAAAAGCACATCGGCCTGCAAGACACTAATGATATTTTCCTTGGCAATATGCAGAAAGACGGCACCTACTCCATAGTGCCCCGCGTTGCTGGTGGTGAAATCACTCCCGAAAAATTAATTGTGCTCGGCCAAGTGGCTAAAGAATATAAGCTCTATACCAAAATTACCGGTGGCCAACGTATCGATTTATTTGGAGCGCAATTACATCAATTACCAGCCATCTGGAAAGTATTAGTAGAAGCCGGTTTTGAAACTGGGCACGCCTATGGAAAATCACTCCGCACAGTAAAGTCTTGCGTGGGTAGCACCTGGTGCCGTTATGGTGTACTAGATTCGGTAGGCATGGCTATTACATTAGAGAATCGCTACAAAGGCGTCCGTGCGCCGCACAAAATTAAATTTGGTGTGTCAGGTTGCACTCGCGAATGCGCTGAAGCCCAAGGAAAAGATTTTGGTGTTATAGCCACAGAAAGCGGTTGGAATCTTTTTGTATGTGGCAATGGCGGAATGCGCCCACGTCACGCTGACTTGTTTGCTACAGGTTTGGATGATGCCACGCTCATCAAATACATCGACCGAGTCATGATGTTTTATATTCGCACTGCGGATCGGTTACAACGTACATCTGTTTGGCTCGAAAACATGGAAGGTGGTTTAGCCTATCTCAAAAAAGTCGTGATCGATGACAAATTGAGTATTGCGGATGAATTGGAAATGCAAATGCAATACAACATCGACCAATATCAATGTGAATGGAAAACGACAGTGGAGAATCCGGAGCGATTAAAACGCTTTAAACATTTTATCAATTCCGATGCTCGCGATGATAACTTGGCCTATGTGTTGGAGCGAGGTCAAATCCGCCCCGCTTTCAAAGAAGAGCGAGAAAATAACATCGAACTTGTTGAATTGGTTGACTAATAAAATGTAGTTAGTGAGTGCACTAAGTAGATTGCAATTTGCGCCTAATGCCTAATGAACGAAATAGCGAGAGTAAAAATGAGTGACGCCATGTGGATCAGTGTTTGTGAATATCAAGATCTCCTCCCCGATACCGGCCTTTGTGCGTTGGTTAGCAAAAAGCAGGTCGCGCTATTTCACTCGCGTCGACTAAACGAAATTTTCGCCGTTTCAAATTATGATCCGATAGGTGAAGCGAACGTTTTGTCTCGCGGAATAATTGGCTCTTTGGGTGATGAGGTTGTGGTTGCGTCGCCCCTCTACAAACAACATTTTAATTTGCGGACCGGTGAGTGCGTTGAAAAACCTGAACACAAAATTGCGGTTTACCCTGTTCGGGTTGCCGATGGTTTGGTTCAGGTTCAAGTGTAAAGTCTTCTTCGACTACTTCATGAGTCGTTCATGGGTAGCCAGTTTTCTGGCTACCCTTTTTTATAATGTTACGAAGTTATATCTCACTCTTCGCAACTCAATAATTTACTCTACGGGCACCAAACCCAAATTTTTAACAATTTGCGCTGTTGGTTCAGTATGATTCATGGTGTAGAAGTGTAAACCCGGCGCTTCGTTTTCCAATAGCACCTCGCACAATTCCGTAACTAAATCCACACCAAAAGATTTTAGGCTTGCATCATCGTCGCCATAGTTTTCTAATACTTTGCGTAACCAACGGGGAATCTCCGCTCCACAAGAATCAGAAAAACGGACAAGATTGCGATAATTAATAATCGGCATAATACCGGGATAAATTGGTTGAGTAATCCCCTGTTTATGACATTGGTCAATAAAATAGAAATAGGCATCCGGATTAAAAAAGTACTGCGTGATTGCACTCTTTGCACCCGCATCGAATTTTCCTTTGAGATACCGCACATCATCGCTATAGCTTTTTGCTTGCGGATGTATTTCTGGGTATGCAGCTACTTCACAATGAAAATGTTCACCAAAGTGTTTATGGATAAATGCCACTAATTGATTCGCATAAACCAACTGTTGCGTCCCGCCCATGCCAGATGGAACATCGCCACGCAAGGCGACAATGCGATCTATCCCTGCCGCTTTATAGTCATTCAGCAACTGCAAAACGGTTTCTTCTTTATCTGCACCAAAGGACAAATGGGGAGCAACAGAAATCCCAGCTTGTTTGAATTGTGTCACCAAGCCTTTTGTGTTGTCCCTTGTTGAACCGCCTGCACCATAGGTGACTGAAAAGAAATCCGGCGCGAATTCATTAAGCTGATCGCGAACTGTTAATAACTTTTCTTTTCCTTCGGGTGTTTTCGGAGGAAAAAACTCAAAGCTCAAGCGAGGTTGTGAATCATTCATGGATATGTATTTCCGTTTTTAGATTTAGCAAACTCTTGATTCAAGGGAAAGCGCTTTGAACCAAGAGCTGTTTTAAGCAACATTAATATTTATAAGAATCTGATTTGAAGGGCCCTTCAACAGGATAACCAACGTACTCCGCCTGCTGCGGCGTCATTTTGGTAATGACGCCGCCAAAACCTTCCACCATATCTTTCGCTACTTCTTCGTCTAATTTTTTTGGCAACACGCGAACATAGAGATGTTCTTCTTTTTGTGCTGCTGGTAAATTAGCAAACTTACGCTCGTACAAATAGATTTGCGCTAATACTTGGTTGGCAAAAGAACCGTCCATAATGCGCGATGGATGGCCAGTTGCATTACCCAAATTTACCAAACGACCTTCAGATAAAATGATCAGGTGGTCGTTAGTGGCTTTATCGCGATACACTTTATGAACCTGGGGTTTAACTTCTTCCCATTCCCAATTTTTACGCATAAACGCCGTATCGATTTCGCTATCAAAGTGGCCGATATTACACACCACCGCACTGCGTTTTAAAGCGCGCAACATGGCAGAATCACAGACATTAATGTTACCAGTAGTCGTGACCACTAAATCCGTAGTACCCAACACTGCGTGATTGATGTCTTCGAACTTCCCGGTATTAACACCCTCGTTGTAAGGAGACACCACTTCAAAGCCGTCCATGCAGGCTTGCATTGCGCAAATGGGATCTATCTCAGTAATTTTTACAATCATGCCTTCTTGACGCAAGGATGCGGCAGAACCTTTACCCACATCACCATAACCAATTACCAATGCCTTTTTACCTGCAAGCAAATGATCGGTACCGCGTTTAATCGCATCATTCAAACTGTGACGGCAACCGTATTTGTTGTCGTTTTTACTTTTGGTCACGGCGTCGTTTACGTTGATAGCGGGCACTTTCAATTGGCCTTTTTTCAACATCTCCATTAAGCGATGAACGCCGGTTGTTGTCTCTTCTGAAATACCGTGAATTTTATCCAACATTTGTGGGTATTTTTCGTGAACGATTTGCGTCACATCACCACCGTCATCCAAAATCATGTTGGCGTTCCACGGCTTACCATCTTTCTTAATGGTTTGCTCTATGCACCACCAAAATTCTTCTTCAGTTTCACCTTTCCATGCAAACACGGGAATACCTGCAGCCGCAATGGCAGCAGCAGCGTGATCTTGCGTGGAAAAAATGTTGCATGACGACCAGCGAACTTCAGCGCCCAACTCAACCAGTGTTTCAATAAGCACAGCAGTCTGAATGGTCATGTGAATACAGCCGATAATTTTTGCATCGGATAAAGGCTTGCTATTTTTATATTTGCGACGCAAGGCCATTAATGCAGGCATTTCACCTTCTGCAATTTCGATCTCTTTACGGCCCCAAGAGGCAAGTGACATATCGGCAACTTTGTAGTCTGTGAAGCTCATAGTGATTTCCTGTATTTAAAAATATTGTTATTACTCGATACCCCTAGCCCCCTCCCTTAGCAAAAGGGATGGCTGGGGAGGGATTTAAAATTACAACGCCTTTTTCAACGCATCTGCTTTGTCAGTTTTTTCCCAAGTGAAATCGGGAAGCTCGCGACCAAAATGCCCGTAGGCCGCCGTTTGACGATAAATAGGACGTTTTAAATTCAACATTTGAATTAATCCACGTGGACGCAAATCAAAATGCTCACGCACCAGCTGTACAATTTCAGCATCTGGCAATTTACCCGTGCCAAAAGTATTCACAGAAATGGATGTTGGCTCTGCAACACCAATCGCGTAGCTCACTTGAATTTCTAATCGATCGGCAATCCCTGCAGCCACTAAATTTTTTGCGACGTAACGGCCGGCATAAGCGGCGGAGCGGTCTACTTTTGATGGATCTTTTCCAGAGAAAGCACCGCCACCATGACGCGCCATGCCGCCGTAGGAATCCACAATAATTTTGCGGCCAGTTAAACCGCAATCGCCTACTGGGCCACCGATAATAAATTGGCCGGTTGGGTTAATGTGATATTGGGTATCTTTATGCAACCATTCTGCAGGCAATACCTGATTAATAATTAATTCGCGAACCGCTTCGTGAATTTCAGATTGTTTTACATCGGGGCTGTGCTGTGTTGATAAAACCACGGCGTCAACAGCAACGGGTTTTCCATTTTCATAACGTAAAGTCACTTGGCTTTTTGCATCAGGACGTAACCAAGGTAACACACCGCTTTTACGCAACTGTGCTTGTTTTTCAACTAAACGATGGGCATAAAAAATCGGTGCAGGCATGAGTACTGCCGTTTCATTAGTGGCATAACCAAACATTAAACCTTGATCGCCTGCACCCATGTCTTTGTTTTCGGCTTCATCGACACCCATTGCGATATCTGCAGATTGTTTGCCGATGGCATTTAGTACGGCGCAAGATGCACCATCAAAACCAACATCACTGGAGTTATAACCGATGTCCAAAATTACTTGGCGAATTAAATCTTCAAGATCAACATAAGTTGAGGTGCGCACTTCACCTGCAACTATAGCCATACCGGTTTTTACGAGTGTCTCGACTGCAACGCGTGCATTAGGATCATCTTTAATAATTGCATCTAGCACCGCATCAGAAATCTGGTCCGCCATTTTGTCTGGATGGCCTTCAGAAACGGATTCAGAGGTAAAAACGGAATACTCGGACATGGTGTTCTCCTATTAATAAAGTCTTTATTTCAATGGGTCAGGTTCCATTGATTTGGGTTGGTATCGATTCACACAGTCGTGGATAAAAACACAATGGAGCCAAACCCCATTGAAATAACAAAAACTACAGGGGTTTTAAAAATTGCCGCAATTGAATTTGGAAACCGTTTCTTAATGCAATATAAACATTTTGCCCTTCATCCAAATTGGCTGATTGGGCCCAACGCGAAAAATCCTGAGGTTCAAAGCCTTGCCATAAATCGCCGCAGGCATCTCGCGCCCAGGTTTGCTCGTGGCGACACAAATCACAAATCAACAGCACACCGCCGGGAGCAAGACTGTTGCTCAAGTCTTGAAATATATCTGCAGGTGAGGGCGTGTGATGCAAAACCATATTGACCACAATGCAATTTGCTGAAATATTTTTATCGCGCAGTGAGTGAGTATCGCCGTGAATAAATTCCACTCCGTGCAAATTTGCACCTTGAGCAAACTCGCGAGATTTATTGAGCATTTCGGCTGAATTATCAAGTGCGATAATTTTTGAAAATTTTTGCGCTAAGACCGCGAGAAATTCCCCTTCACCAGGGCCGACTTCTAAGGCCAATTCGCAGGTCTGCAACTGCGTGTTATTTAGCAGCTGCGTCATGTGTTCGGCGTAGACTGGGTAGCTCGCGATAAGATCTTGCTGCGCGCGAAATTTGTGAGCGTTTTCAGCAAAAAAATGTCTGGAAGCCTGCGCACGCTCCTCTTCTATATCGCCCAATTGATGTTTAACTGCATCAGCTAGAGGAAGTTGGTCAATTGCGGCAAATAAGGCTTGCTGCAAACTGGCGAGCGGATTGTCTGGCGCCAAGTGTGCTCGGCGATAGTAGATGCTGTTGCCTTCGCGCCGCGTGCTCAACAAGCCAGCACTGGTAAGCACCTTTAGATGATGGCTCATTCCAGACTGCTTAACATTGAAAATACGACACAACTCAAGCACCCCGAAGGAATCCTGCGCCAATACCCTCATGATTTCAAGGCGAAGCCCATCGCCAGCCGCTTTTAATAAGCTGGGCAGAGGCTGCGCGTCCAAATCGCCTAGCTCGTTAATCATCGACGCGGATGACGGAACTTGAGTAAGACTATTTGGGGTCGCATTCTGAAATGACTGAGTAGTTGTTTCGTTCATGAGGTTAGTCTAGCAAGCATTCAAATCTATATCAAAATATTTTGATATAGATTTGAATGCTTGGGCCTTTCAGAGTGACTTTAGTGTCGTTAATT
>JACCDR012416399.1_pt1 | contig 11161 bp, 7 predicted proteins | sample 7446431 | NCBI WGS metagenome assembly JACCDR01 (sample SAMN15323443, study PRJNA562643) | freshwater metagenome | isolation source: river surface water | place: USA:Blue River Watershed | collected 2017-08-17 | reverse complement strand
TGAGTTCAATAGAAGTCGATGCTCTGGCGATCGGTGCCAATCTGACATACTCCACCGCCAGTATGATCTTTGCCATCTACGCGAAAAAATTTTCGTCGATGTGGATAAATCAGATCAAGGTCTCCTGCGCTTTCGTCGCGTTCTTGATCGCGATGGTTGCTGCAGATCAGCTCGTCACGGTTTCACCCATGGAAGTGGGCTATCTTGTCCTCTCCGGCTTCGCCGGACTCTGCCTCGGTGACATCTTTCTTTTCCGTGCCTTCACCACTCTGGGCCCTGCGCGTTCGCTCGTTCTCTACAGTTTCCAGCCCTTGATGCTGGGTCTCTACGGATACTTCTTCCTGGGGCAGATCTTCACCGTCAACCAGACGCTTGCAGTCATCTGTATGATGATCTGCATTTTCATTTTCATGCTCGAACGTAACATGACCACCGGATCATGGGACCTTAGGAGCTTCGTTTGGGCGTTCTTAGGTATAACACTTGATGCCATCGGCGTTATGCTGACCCGCCAAGGCTATGAATTGAACCCAGGGCTTGAGACTTTTCAGGTTAACGTTATCCGGTGCGTAGGGGCCCTCGGTGGATTCTTATTGATTTCTCCCAAGAGCTACTACTTCGTCGCCCGCGACGTCCTGGCCCTTCGAAAGCGAGAGATCTCTCTCCTTGTGGGAGCGGCAATCTGCGGCTGCTTTCTCTCACTTACACTCTACCTCGCTGCTCTGAAATACGCGCACGTCGGAACACTTACGGCCATCGCTATCACCGGTCCCGTATGGGTCTCGTTACTGGAATGCCTGTATCACCGGAGGCTCCCCAACATTTACCTGACCGGGGCTTTTCTGTTCTTTATGACGGGGTTCTATCTTATGGTCATCGCTTAGAAAAATACGTATTACCGTCTTTTTCGATAAGCTGAACGCATCTCATCTCATCTTTACGGAATCCTCGAATTAGAACGCGGTATCCGTGATAGGGCATGAAGCGTGCCTGAAACAGATTTCCGTACTTTTTCTCATCCAGAAGGTCTCCAGCGCTGGTGAGAAGAACGCGGTCACGATACTCGCGTTCGTTGTTACGGAAGAGGGCCTCGATCTTCTCGGCGTAGCCTGGATTCATTCGAGTTACGTAACGTTCGTTGAGATTCGTAGGATGAAAAGCTGGGCCTGCGAGCTCGGCACTGGAGCGGAAGGAGATGGACGCTCGTTGAGGATAAGCGGTGCGAAGTTCTTCCAGGAGGCGATCAACGCGAAGTGATCTCCTCGTGGCGATGGTCAGATTCTTTTCATCACTCTTGGGATCCGGAACTTTTTGGCCTTGGATGGTGCTATAGAATGGAAGCCGCGAGGAAGTAACGGTGACCGAGACTTCCGTGACGATATATTCAACCGCTTTTCCAAGGAATCCACCTATCAGTTCCTTCACAGGGATCACTTCTTCCTCACGAACAAGGGTGCGATCCTCCCCTCGGTGGGCCGGAATAAATTCGAGGAGAAGGTTCTTCTTTTCTGCCTCGCACTCCGGAGGAAGGTGCTTTAAGATATCGAAGTCAGGATCAAGCCCTGCGTAGATAGTACCTGGTTCTTTGAACTCGATGCCATAAAGATACGACGGCCCTGAGGGGACCGGATCACAAATGTGAAGAGTTGATTTCTCCTGCTGAAATACCGCTTTAAAAACCTCGAAGGCGACATAGTTCTTTAAGTAGATGATTTGCTTTTTATACATCGCGGCCCCGCCCGTGCCGTAGTTGGATCCGTGGACGCCCTCGAGGGACATCTTTCGGTAGCGGAGCTGATTCTCACAAGTCTCCTTTCGTGCTGCCGGAGATGCAGGGGTTGCAGTATACTCATGGCAGTCAGGGACGTCGGGACGGAAGCGCTCGACGTAGAAGAGTGCTAAGGCCCCGAGCCGTGTTCGACAGTCGTTCGCTTCTCTCTGGCACCCATCGCTGGCGGCCAGTTCGCGCACGTCACGCACAAAGGCGTCTTGAACTTTCGGATTCTCTGCCAAGGCCTGTCGATAACCATCAAGGATGAGTTTTTCAACCCTCGAGGCCAGCCGCTGCATTTCATCGGACGACACAGGATCCTGCTTTTTTTTAACCTGTGTGCAAGTCTTGATAAACTTCTTCTTGTAGTACTCGAGTCCGTCTTTCTTGTTCTCAGGAGTAAAATAATCCTGTTGCGCCAAGAGGTTAACTGACCAAAGCATGGCCACAAGAAATGCGGACATTTTCAATTGATCTCCTTAAGTTCATATTCTTATCGGTTCCCTAATGACTGCCTAAACATATTTTAACTAGTTAATATCACTGGCTTTCCACTTGACTTTTCTTCTAAATAATTTTTACACTAGCGTATTCAATATTGAGGAAAAACGAGCATGCATAAAATTGAACAACTCTTAAAAGAGCGAGTCCTGATTCTAGACGGTGCGATGGGGACGATGATCCAGAAGTATAACCTCGAAGACGCCGACTACCGTGGGGAGCGCTTTCGCGATTGGAAACATCCCGTGAAGGGAAACAACGATCTTCTCGTGCTAACAAAACCGACGGTGATCGAAGAGATCCATAAAAAATATCTTGAAAGTGGCGCCGACATCATCGAGACGAATACGTTCAGCTGCACCCGGATCTCCATGGCCGATTACCACATGGAGGAACTCGTTCCTGAGCTTAATCTCGAAGCCGCGAGGATCGCACGCCGCTGTGCCGATGAGTTCACGCGGAGGGATCCGACAAAACCACGGTTCGTAGCGGGCTCAATCGGGCCAACCACCAAGACGGCCTCTCTCTCCCCAGACGTGAACAATCCTGGCTTCCGCGCTGTCGACTTCGACCAGTTGGTTGCCAATTACTATGAGCAAACGAAGTATCTCGTGGAGGGTGGCGTAGACATTCTCCTGGTTGAGACGGTCTTCGATACGCTCAACTGTAAGGCGGCCCTCTTCGCTATTGCTGATTACTTTGAAAAAGAGAAGAAGACGCCACTTCCGGTGATGGTTTCCGGAACGATTACGGACGCCTCCGGCCGAACACTTTCGGGCCAAACGATTGAAGCTTTCCTCTATTCTGTTTCTCACTACCCACTGCTCTCGATCGGCATCAACTGCGCCCTTGGCGCCGAACTGATGCGGCCTTACATCGAGATCCTCTCTAAAGAATCTCCGTTTAACATCTCCGTGTATCCGAACGCTGGCCTTCCCAACGAATTCGGCCAATACGACGAAACTCCGGCGCATATGGCGGGCACGCTCAAGGAGTGGTTCAACAATAAGTGGGTCAATATCGTCGGCGGCTGCTGCGGAACCACTCACGAACACATTCGCGCGATCGCTGAGGCGGCGAAGGCATCGCCTCCGCGACCATTACCCACCTTGGAACATGTTCCAAAGTGGTCAGGTCTTGAGCCGCTGAAGATTTTCCCGGGCTCAAACTTCATCAACATCGGTGAGAGAACGAATCTCACCGGTTCTATCGCCTTTAAGAAACTCATCGTGGAAAAGAACTACGAGGAGGCCCTGCGTGTGGCCAGGGAACAGGTAGAGAACGGGGCCCAGATCATCGACATCAATATGGATGAGGCGATGATTGACTCGGAAGCTGCCATGGTTAACTTCGTCAACCTCGTGGCCTCAGAACCGGACATCGCGCGGGTTCCACTGATGATCGACTCCTCCAAGTGGAGCGTGATTGAAGCGGGGCTCAAGCGCATCCAAGGCAAGGCGATCGTTAACTCTCTATCTCTTAAAGAGGGTGAAGAAAAATTCGTAGAGCAAGCACGGCTCGTAAAGAAGTACGGCGCCGCCTGCGTCGTCATGGCGTTTGATGAACGCGGCCAGGCCGACAATCTTGAGCGCCGGATTGAGATCTGCACCCGCGCCTACCGCATCCTTACGGAACGTGTTCGCTTCGCGCCGGAAGATATTATCTTTGATCCGAATATCCTTACTGTAGCAACTGGGATGGAGGAACATAATAACTATGCCGTAGATTTCATCGCAGCAACGACATGGATTAAAGAGAATCTTCCCTATGCAAAGGTCAGCGGCGGGATTTCAAACCTCTCCTTCTCCTTCCGCGGAAACAACGTTGTTCGGGAGGCCATGCACTCGGCCTTCTTGTACCACGCGATCAAAGCGGGCCTTGACATGGGCATCGTCAACGCTGGTGCGCTCCCGGTATACATCGACATCCCGAAGGACCTCCTCGAGCACGTGGAAGACGTGATCTTTAACCGACGAGCGGATGCTACCGAGCGGTTGATTGAACTCGCTGGGAAAGTTAAGGGCGGAGTAAAAGCAGAGAAAAAAGATGACGAATGGCGCTCGCTTCCGGTTGAAAAGCGGCTAGAGTATGCCCTTATCAAGGGAATCGTCGATCACATCGACGCTGACACTGAAGAAGCACGGAAGAAAGTCGCTCGCCCCCTCGATGTGATCGAAGGACCCTTGATGGCGGGGATGAACGTCGTGGGCGACCTCTTCGGCGAAGGTAAAATGTTTCTTCCGCAGGTGGTGAAGTCGGCCCGGGTTATGAAGAAGGCCGTGGCCTACCTTCAGCCTTACATTGAGGCCGAAAAGACGGGCAAGGTCATCCAGCGCGCTGGAAAGATTCTTCTCGCGACAGTTAAAGGTGATGTCCACGACATTGGAAAGAATATCGTTGGCGTGGTCCTCGGATGTAACAACTATGAGGTCATTGACCTTGGAGTCATGGTGCCGGCCGAGAAGATTCTTGAAGAGGCCAAACGCCAGGGCGTCGACGTGATCGGCCTTTCAGGACTTATTACTCCATCTCTCGATGAAATGGTTCACGTCGCCAAAGAGATGGAGCGCCTTGGCTTCACTGTCCCGCTGCTCATCGGAGGCGCCACCACTTCTCGGGTTCACACTGCGGTGAAGATTGATCCGCACTATAATAGCACTATCATCCACGTCGCTGACGCCTCCCGTGCGGTTCCAGTGGTCGAGCGGCTTTTAAACGAAAATACGAAAGCAAAAACCCATAGCGAGCAGAAGGCCGAGTACGAAAAAATGCGCGTGGCCCATGCGGCGGCACAGAAAAAAGAGAAGTACCTCACTCTCGAAGAGGCACGCGCCAATCGCGTGAAGATCGATTGGAACACCACGGAGATCAGAAAACCGGTGAAACTGGGGGTTACAGTTCTTGAGGACTACCCGATCTCCGAACTCGTGCCTTACATTGACTGGACGCCCTTCTTCATGACCTGGCGTCTTCGTGGGGCCTATCCCGCGATCCTCGATGACCGCACCTACGGCGAGGAGGCGCGCAAGCTCTTCGCTGACGCCGAGGCCATGCTTAAAGAAATCGTGAAAGATAAATCCCTGAAGGCCAGCGCGGTCTTTGGGCTCTTCCCGGCCAACGCCGTTGGCGATGACATCGAGGTCTACGCCGTAACGGACAAGCATCAAGAATGGAGCTGCGACAAACACGGGAAGCATACGAAGACCGTTTCTGATGCAGATGCGACTAAGGTCCAGGCAATGCTTCATATGCTCAGAACCCAACGCCAGATGGAAGAGGCGAGCTCTCCCAACTCCGCTCTCTCTGACTTCGTAGCACCTAAGGAAACCGGGAAACTTGATTACATCGGCGCCTTCTGCGTCACCTCGGGAATAGGTCTTGATGAGCTCTCTCGCAAGTATGAGCAGCAGCAGGACGACTACAATTCGATCCTCGTGAAGGCCCTCGCCGATCGCCTCGCCGAGGCCTTTGCCGAGCGCTTGCACCAGCGGGTCCGCAAAGAGTACTGGGGTTACGCACCAACAGAAACTTTGACCACAGGAGAGCTCGTCAAGGAGACGTACCAAGGTATTCGTCCGGCACCGGGCTACGCCGCGTGCCCGGATCACCTCGAGAAAAAAACGTTGTTTGATCTTCTCAACATCCAGAAGAACATCGGAGTCTCGCTCACTCACTCCATGGCGATGGTTCCTCCATCGTCAGTGTCGGGCTGGTACTTCGCGCATCCCGAAGCGCGCTACTTCAACGTTGGCCGCATCGGCCGCGACCAGCTCGAAGACTACGCTCGTCGGAAGGATGTAAGTTTAACAGAAATGGAAAAATGGCTTTCGGCCAATTTGTTTTAAAGGACGGTATGGCAAAGGTAACTGATCACATTAAAAATGCAAAATCCACTCTCTTCTCGATGGAGATTCTCCCGCCGAGTACGGGCGAGAGCATTCAAAAGCTCTTCGAAAACCTCGAGCCCCTGATGGAGTTTAAACCGAAGTTCATCGACGTGACCTATCACCGCGAGGAGTACGTGTTTAAGAAGATGCCGAATGGTCTCCTCGAGCAGAAGTCGATTAAGAAGCGTCCCGGGACGGTTTCAATCTGTGCGGCGATCATGCACAAGTACCACGTTGATACGGTTCCGCACATCATCTGCGGCGGCTTCACCAAGGAGGAGACAGAGTACGCGCTCATCGATCTGAACTTCCTCGGGATCGACAACGTCCTCGCCCTCCGCGGAGATTCGATTAAAGGGCAAAAGGCCTTCGAGCCCACGCCTCGTGGTCACAATTTTGCCTCCGATCTTGTCTCGCAGATTCATTCGATGAATAAAGGCATCTACCTCTCTGAGGAACTCCTGAATCCAACACCGACGACCTTCTGTATCGGTGTTGCCGGCTATCCGGAGAAGCACTTTGAAGCGCCGAATCTTAAAACTGATTTGAAGTTTTTAAAACAGAAGATCGAGAACGGAGCGGACTATGTGGTCACGCAAATGTTCTTCGATAATAAGAAGTACTTCGAGTTCGTTGATAAGTGTCGATCAGAGGGGATCAACGTCCCGATCATCCCAGGGATTAAGCCCATCACGACCAAGTCTCAAATCTACAACCTTCCACGGAATTTCTATATCGACATGCCCGACGACCTCATCGATGCCATTGACCGATGCCGGTCCGATAACGACGTGAAGGCGGTGGGAATTGAGTGGGCGATCATGCAGTCAAAAGAGCTCATGGCAAAGAACGTGCCGTGCCTGCACTTTTACTCCATGGGGAAATCCACAGCGATACATCAGATCGCCTCAAAGCTCTACTAGCCCTTGGGGCAAGTGCCGCACTCAGAATCTTTTTTCTTTGACAGCTCGCGGAGTTCTTCCACCTTCTGGTAGAAGAACTCCTTAACCTTTTTGCCTTGCTCATTTTCCAAAAGCCACGCGAGTTTCGAAACTGCAGGAAGTGTTCGGATGAGGTAGTCAACAACCTCTGGTCCCGCGAGGACCACCCGATCGACTGTCACGAGGTGGACTTTTTCAAGGCAACTGACCGGATCCAACTCCGGAAGTTCGAGATAGACCTCCGGATCGCGCGCTGAGACAAATGTTAGATTCCGATCAAGATGCTCTAACCCCTGCTTAAAGCGTAGGCAGAGGGGACAATCCGGGTCATAGAGAACAACAGGTAAATGGAATTTCATTCAAACCTATACTATCATGGTTAAAAGTTTTTCCCAGAAGGTCACAATGAACAGACGAAATTTCCTACAGTTTCTCGGAGTCTCCGGCGTCCTCGCGACACTCCCCTCGTGCTCGACAAACTCACTACTCAGCTCCTCAGGTACTTCCCTCCCAGGTCTCGGTCCGAGTCTGGAGGATAAGCTCCTAACGGCCGACGGCCTTTCCTACGATGTTCTTGTCCGCTGGGGCGAGCGGATCAATGCGACGGAGAAGTTCGGTTTTAATAATGACTTCATTGCCTTCCATCCCCTTTCTTCTGACCGTGGTCTCCTCTGGGTAAACCACGAATATGTTACGCCACTCTTTATCAACGGTAACGACCGGACGAAAGCGAACGTCGATCAGGAACTTCTTGAAGTCGGTGGCTCCATCGTGGAAGTTAAACTCGAGAAGGGAAAATGGACGCTGGTCGCAGACTCCTCATACAATCGCCGCCTGACCGGTAACACGAAGATCCCCTTCACGGGAGACAAAAAGATCGGTGGGGCAACATTTGCACTCGGCACGATGGGAAACTGCGCCGGCGGCAAGACCCCTTGGGGCACGTTCCTCACTTGTGAAGAAAACTACGATATGTTCTGGGGTGATGTTGATCGGAAAGGAAAGAAGACCGCTAGCTGGCTCGCCTGGGATAAGCATTACCCAAGGAACCCACAACACTACGGCTGGGTGGTCGAGATCGAGCCCAAGACCGGAACGGCAAAGAAGCTCGTCTCACTGGGGCGCTGCGCGCATGAATGTGCTGCCGTGACCAAAGGTAAGAATGGGCGAGTCGTCGCTTATACTGGAGATGATAGCATTAACGAGCATCTTTATAAGTTTATCTCAGATAGCGGTGATTCCCTTGAGCGCGGAAAACTGTATGTCGCTAACCTTGAGAAAGGTCAGTGGCTCTCTCTCGATATTACCGAGCAGCCCATTCTTAAGGAAAAGTTTAAGGACCAAACCGAGGTTCTCATTTACGCCCGGGAAGCCGCAAAGCTCGTCGGAGCAACGCCTCTCGATCGACCAGAAGACATAAAGTTCGATCCCCTTACGGGACACGTGTTCGTGGCACTGACGAATAATAAGATCGCGAAGAACTTCTATGGAAGCATCTTGAAAATTGTTGAGGACGGAAGTGACCCGGCATCACTTACGTTCAATCATGAAACGTTCCTCACTGGTAGCGGCAAGTCCTTTGCCTGTCCGGATAATATGATCTTCGATCCGAAAGGCAATCTCTGGTTTACCACGGACATGGCCGGAACGGAGATGCATAAAGGTCCCTACGAACACCTCGGGAACAATGGTCTTTTTGTCTTCATCCGAAGCGGCGCGAACCAAGGGAAAATCATCCGTGTCGCCTCAGCACCGGTTGATTCAGAATTCACTGGACCTTGTTTTTCTCCAGACTACAAGACTCTCTTTCTCTCGGTTCAGCATCCTGGAGAGACGTCCCCATCGCTGGAAAAGCTCACCAGCACCTGGCCGGACGGCGGAGTTCCGAAGTCGAGTGTTGTAACACTGACTGGCCCTCTCCTTGATCGAATTGTAGCGGGAGAAGTATGAAAGAAACCGCCATCCGATCGACCCTAGAGGTCTACGTTTGCAATTTCGGCAAATCATGCTCGAAGTATGGTTCACCAGAACTTGCTGATGGTCTTAAGAAGTGGGCCAAAAACGAGCACGAAGGGGCGATCAAGGTCGTCCGAAGCGGCTGCCTGGGCCAGTGCGATGACGCTATTGCCGTGGCCTGCTATCCGGAGCGGAAGTTTATTTTAGGTGTCAGGCCTGATGACTTTGAGGAATTAAAAAAGGGCCTCGAAGAGGCCCTTGAAAAGCTTAGTTCAGAAGATTAGAGACTAAAGGTTTTAATTCCGTCCACCGCCACTCGTTCGAAGCGACGGGTGCTCTTTCCTTCGAATGTCACGTCGTAAACTCCGTTATTGAGAATGACGTAGTAACTGCCATCGGAATTGATCCGGTAAGTCTGAGCAACGCGAGACTCACCTGCCCGAGAAACTTTAATCGTCTGAAATGACCCGTCCGCCACCACACCCTGAAGGCTTGGACCTTCAAGGCGAGAAAAGAGGTGCATCCAGCCGGCACGATTGCGAACCACGGTCTTATCGCGCATTTTAGCGTAGTCCGGGTGGAATCCGTCTCGGGTGCTGTTGATCTCGATCACGAAAGGAATGACCTGGTGCTCTGTATACATCCAGTCGATGTCGCCTCCATCGGCATTATAGAGAAGCTCCCAAGCTGTTCCCGGTTTGTAATCGAGCTTTTTCCCAATCTCTGCACCAATCGTCTCTACGGCCTCTTCAGCAGGAGTGCGTCTCGGCCGGCATCCGAAAGGATAGATCACGATCTCAGAATATGAATGATAAGAGATATTGAAGACTGGCTTGATACTCGCTACAAAATTCATCATCGCTGCGGTCTCTGGTTCCGATGCCGGAGCAGTTCCCCGGTAATCTTGAGCCGATTGCCAGCTGCTCGAACCGTTACAGGAATTCCATCCCGTCGGATAGTTCCGATTAAGATCCACGCCAAATCCTCCGCGAGTGTTCTTGCGCCACATGGAGTCCTCGAGCCACATCTTTTGATTGCCATCAAGATTGAACATCGGGATGACCCAGATCTCTGTGTTATTAACCCATCGAGTGACGTCGCCGTCCTGGCCGTATCGGGTTGTCAGGTAGTCAATCATGTCCGTCGTGATCTCCGGAGTCATAATCTCGCGAGCGTGGTGCATGGCATTTACAAGCACCACCGGCTCAACCTCATCCGTGGCGGCATTGTCAGAAATCTTGAGAGCAAGAATTTCACGGCCTTCAAGCGTCTTACCAATCACACGAATTTCGGTGATATCTGGAAAACGCGCATGCGTGGCGCGGACAAAGTCCTCGATCTCATCCGGATTCTGATAGCGGCTATCAGGCGCAGCCACGAGAGATCTGGGGAACGAAAAGCGAATAGTCGTCTTTCGGTTTCCGAGTTCTTTTATTTCAGTGGGAGTCAGGAGTGCTTCAATCTCCATCGTCTTGTAATTTATCCCCGTAACATCAAGCTCGTTTTGCTTAAGATAGGTTTTTATATCATCTGTGAGCTCGAAACGGACGAGCTGGGAGTCGGAGGCTAGCGCCGCTCCAGTAATGAATAAAAATGAGGCGAAAGCGGATCTCCATATCTTCATTGAATGCACTCCTTGGCAAATTACCTAATAGGAGATCAGAAGACATGATGAGCTGTAAACTACAGGAGATGAGAGTAAGAAGATATTAGCGGAGTAAATTGCGCAGGTTAAGCGATGAGCTCTGGTCTCTCGGAATAAAGCGTCTGGAGTTGCTCGCGGTAGGGAGCGATCTTATCTTCCTTATACCCACCCTTCTCCATCGCCTCGACCAAAGTTGAGATAAAGCGATAATCGCGGATGTTCTTGTTCCAGAGTTCAAGACCGATGCGAATCACAAAGCCCGGATCCGTAAACTTCTTGCTGCTCACAAGGAAATCAGCAACGAGGTAATCTTCCCCATCCTTTGCGTCCTTGTCGAATCGACTGAGGAACTTCTCCGCATCGTCGCTTAGATCATTTTCCACAAGCAGTGTAATGACTGCCCGAAGAAACTTCGTGAACTCCGAGCAGGAGACAGCGATGTTATCGAAATATTGAAAAG
>JACCDR010562785.1_pt1 | contig 11162 bp, 11 predicted proteins | sample 7446431 | NCBI WGS metagenome assembly JACCDR01 (sample SAMN15323443, study PRJNA562643) | freshwater metagenome | isolation source: river surface water | place: USA:Blue River Watershed | collected 2017-08-17 | reverse complement strand
TCATCGGCTCCATGCTCAACGACGACCGCTTCGTCCGAGCCGACGCCTCCGCCACCACCGACGGCCTGCGCAACGGCTTCGTCGGCCGCGCCGCCGGCTTCGACATCCTCGAGTCGAACAACACCCCAACCCCACCGGCGACACCCAGGTCATCCAGGCCGGCTACCCCGGCGCGATCACCTACGCCGAGCAGATCCTCGAGACCGAGGCGCTGCGCCTGCAGTCGACGATCGCCGACGCCATCCGCGGCCTGCACGTCTACGGCGCCAAGCTCCTGCGCCCCACCGGCATCGCCGTCGCCTTCGTCAACCCCGCCGCCTGAGCCCTCCCAGGGCACTGACCACCCTCGTGCGCTGACCCCCTAGGAGGCTCCCCATGGCGCGCACCGCCGTCAGCTACACCCCTCTCACCCCCAACGGCCACACCTCCGACGTCGCCGGCACCACCATCGACGCCACCCTCGTCACCAACGGCGTCGTCATCAACGGCGTCGACCCCGAACGCACCGTGCTGCGCATCGCGAACACCGCGACCGGCGCGAAGAACGTCATCGTCCGCACCGGCTCCGGCACCCAGTCGTGGATGGCCGGACAGGGCGACCTCACCGTCTCGGTGGGCGCGAACACCGGCAAGGAATGGGTCGGCCCGTTCACCTCCGCCCGCTTCCAGCAGCAGGGCTCCAAGCTGTACGTCGACTTCGAGTCCGGTTTCCTCGGCACCATCACCGTCTTCAAGCTCCCCAAGGCGTACTGAGCATGGCGGCCCGCAACTACATCGGAACGGGTGGGCTGGAGCTCACCCTCGACGATCCACTGTCACCGGAGATGGCCAAGCAGGTCGCCACCGGCAAGCTCACCCCGGTCGGCAAGAGCGTGGACGTGGAGGCCGGCGACAAGTCCCTCGTCGTCGTGCACGGCTCGCAAGCCGACACCGTCAACCGGGTCGGGGACCACCGGCGCGCCCCGGGAGAGCGCCCAGCGGAGGACGCGCTGCCCGGCGAGTGGGCCACCTACGCGGTCGCCCTCGGCCTGAACGCCACCCAGGCCTCCACCCTCACCCTCACCCAGCTGCAGGAGTGGGTCCAGGAGCACGAGAAGGCCCTCGGCGAAGGCCAGGACGCGCCCGTGCCGAACACCGACCCGGAACCACCCGTCGAGCCCCTCCCGGACCGGCCCGCGAAGAACGCCCCGGTTGCCGAGTGGCGGCAGTACGCCATCGCCCTCGGCATGGACCCCGACCAGGCCAAGGACGCCACCAAGGCCGACTGCCAGGACTACGCCCAGGTCGTCGAGGACGCCCGCGACAGCGGCCAGCCCGACGACGCGAGCGGGGGCCAGGAGTAGCCATGGCGTACGCAACGATCAGCGACCTCGAGGCGTGGCTCACCCCCGAGCCCGCCCCGGCGAACGCGTGGCGCCTCCTTGAGCAGGCATCCGACGCGATCGACGGCGCGCTGACCGGCGCCATGTACAACCCCGACGACCCCGACGTCCAAGCCGTCCTCACCAAGGCGTGCGTGCGGCAGGTCCAGTTCATGATGGACCGCGACGATGAGACGGGCGCCCAGTCCGACGTGCAGTCCATGACGGTCGGGCAACGCTCCATCACCCGCCGCGCCCCCAGCAGCAGCAACGCCAGCGGGTCCGGAGTGCCGAAGGTGGGCCCCCAGGCCGCCCTCGTCCTCCGCAACGCCGGGCTGCTGACCATGTGGCCGCTGGTGAGCGGCTGATGCCCGGGCCCATCGGACGCCAGTCCGTCACCGTCCTGCAGGCCCCGGAAGTGGCCGGCGACTACAACACCAAGGTCCGCGACTGGGACCACCCAACCGAGACGGTCGTGTCCGGCTGCACGGTCGACTACACCACCGCCTCCCGCACCCGGCAGGCCGGCGACCAGACCACCACCCGCGCCCAACTGTTCATGCCCCCACGGTCCATGACGGTCACCAGCGGAATGCGCGTCGCGTGGGACGGCCGCACCTGGGATGTCGACGGCGTGCCCGCCGACCCGCAGAGCGCAGGCCCGCTGTCCGGGCAGGTCATCTCCCTGCTGGAGGTGAAAGGCGCATGAGCAGCGACGTCACCATCACGGTCGACCTGGACGAGGAGGCCATCGCCCGCATCCCGCTCTCCCGCGAGGTCCAGGACGACTTCGAGCAGCGCATGGGACGCGTCGAAGAGATCGCCATCGCCACCGCGCCCGTCGACACCGGCGAGTTCCGAGACAGCATCCACCAGGTCAAGGAGCCCGACCCGGACGGCACCCGGCACGTCGACGCCAACTGCGGCCACGCCTACTTCGTCGAACACGGCACCCGACAGGTCGACCGCAACGGGCATGCCATCCACCGCCCCCACTACACGCTCTCGCACGCCCTGGACGCGGCAGGGGGCGATCACTGATGAAGGAGACCACCGCCATGGCTGACCCCGCAGACCTGGTCACGCTGAAGCTCATCTTCTGGCACAAGGGCAAGCAGCCCGGCGACACCGTCGAGGTCCGCCGGGACGAGGTCCGCTCCTGGTACGGGTTCGCCGAACTCGTCGACGACGTCGAACCGGCGAAGGCCGACGAGAGCGCGGCCACCGGCGCACAGAAGACCCCCGACAAGGCCGACACCACCAGCGCGGCCCCGGCGAAGACGCCGGCCAAGACGAGCACGGCCAAGTAGCCCGCGATGGTGACGCCGGTGGCTCTCCCCGACAGCAAGCAGATCGCCATCGACCTGCTGCAGACCGCACTCGGCGATGCCGCGCGCGTCGTCGGCGAGCTCCCGGACCCGGCCACCTTCGACGCCGAACTCCCCCTCGTACGGATCCTGCGCATCGGCGGCACCGCCGGTCTGCGCGGCTGGGCCGACAGCAGCGCAATCGACCGGCCCCGCTTCTCCGTCGACTGCTACGCGCCCGCCAAGCCCTCCCTGGGCGCGGCCATGCGCCTCGCCATCCAGGTGCGCGGCGAGTGGGAACTGCTGCCCGGCCAGGCCACCGCCGACGGCACCGTCACCGCCACGTCCGAGGAAACCGGCCCGCAAGACCGCCCGGAGGAACCCAACACCGGGGTTCGACGGGTCGGCATGACCCTGGGGATGAGCGTTCGCCCACCCCGAACTGACCGCTAGGAGGCCCGTCGTGGGCAACGCAGACAACATCAAGATTGGCGTCAAGGGCCGCGCCTACGTCGCCGACGTCGGCACGACCTTCCCCACCAGCCCGTTCGTCACCTGGGGCACCGGCTGGGCCGACCTCGGCTACATGCACCCCGACGGCCTCGAGGAGGCCCTCGGCGAAGACCGCACCGAGATCATGGCCTGGGGCGAAGAGGCCCCCGTCAAGAGCCGCGTGAAGTCCCGCGACGGCAGCTTCAAGCTGACCTTCCTCGAGACCACCGCGGAACTGCTGTCCCTGTACTACGCCGTCCTCGTCGACGACATGACGTCCGTGCCGGCCGTGGTCGGCCCGCCGGCAACCGCCCAGTACCTGTCCTTCGGGACCGGGCAGGCATCCCCGGGCATCGAGAAGGCCCTCGGCATCGACATCATCGAGGGCGACGAGATCGAACGCATCATGATCGCCCGCGTCGACGTGTCCGACCGCGGCAACCGCAAGCGCTCCGCCGACGACTCGAGCTCCTTCGAGCTCACGTTCAAGCCGCTCGCCGCACCCTCCGGCGGACAGGCCGTCCAGCGGTTCATCACCAACGTCACCCTGCCCGCCTAACCCCGAACTGGTGGTCCGCCGCGCTCACATCCCTGGGCGGGGGCGGCGCCGGCGGACCACCACCCCCCTCTCCACAGCACCCCGCCCCTGAGCCCCTGCCCAAGAAGAGAGAACCCGCCGTGTCCAAGCCCAACCGCAAGGTCATCAAGCTCCAGCAGATGCGCGCCCAGATCGCGCAGGCCGCCGGCATCCAGTACGTCGACGTCGTCTTCGACGTGCCCGACCCGGAGGTCGACGGCCTCGTCAAGGAGCGGGTGTGCTCCTTCCTCACCCAGGACTACTGGCCCGTTGAGGTCGTCCGCAGCGTCGAAGGGGACGGGGACAGCGCGAACCTGGACATCCTGCGGAAGGTCGCCACGCCGCCCGAGGCCTTCGACCAGCTCGTCTCGGTCGCCCAGCTGACGGTCGGCGAGTTGAAGGAACTCCTCGAAGAACTGGCCAAGGAGGCAGGCACCGACCAGGGGGAAGGCTCTGGCTCCTCGAGCTCCTCTCCGAGCACGCCGGAGCCGTCCGAGCCGACCTCCAGCGCTACTACCCCGGCCGTCGCCTAACCGAGTTCTGGGCCATGTCCTGGGGCGAGGGAACGATGAACTGGGCCGAACTCCGCGACCTGGTCACCAGCCTCCCCGAGGACTCCGCCACGAAGGCCGCTTACGCGGGCGACAAGGACGGCTACCGGTGGAAGCAGGACACCTACCTGCAGGCCACCACGGTCAACCTGCTGCAGCTCATCGCGGCCACCTTGTGGAAGGCCCACCTCAAGGGCGATCCGCCGGAGATGAAGCCGGTCCAGCCGCCCAAGCTCGCCGCGGATGAGGAACGCGACCAGCTCGCCGAAGCACGAGCCGCCCGCAACCGGGCCCTGCTGGACAGTCTCCGGCCGCAGCAGGCACCGGTGGACGCCGCCGCGAAAAAGGCGGAGATCGACCAGTGGATGACCCGCATCCGCGAAATCGAAGCCGCCAAGACCGGACAGCCGCAACCGCAGTCGTAGAAGAGAGAGGAGGGCAGCATGGCCGAAGCCACCGTCGTCGGCGCCACCCGGGTCAGCCTGATCCCGGACATGAGCCAGTTCGGCGACCGGCTCCGTATCGAGCTGCCCTCCGCGATCCGTGAACCCGCCAAAGCGGCCGGCGATCTGGCCGGGGACACGATCCGCACCGCCATCAGCAAGACACGCGCCAAGCCGATCGGCGTGAAAGTCGCCGCGGCCCTGGACGACGCGGCCGCCAAGACCGCCCTGCGCACCCTCACCCAGGACCGCACGGTCAAGGTCGTCGCCGACCTCGACGACAAGGCCGTCAAGACGGGCCTGGACCGGCTCACCGTGGGCCGCAAGGTCACCATCACCGCCGACGTCGACGACCAGGCCGCGAAGACCAAGCTCGGTGCGCTCTCCGGGCAGCAGACCGTCGACATCCTCCCGAAGATCAAGGATGCCGCCTACCAGCAGGCCAAGAAGCAACTGGACCGGCTCACCGCCGACCGCGTCGTCAACATCCGAGCGTCCGTGGACACCCGGGTCGCCGCGAACGAGATCAACAACCTGATCCGGCGCCGCGTCGTACGCATCGGCACCGACGTCGACACCCGGGTCGCGGCCGACAGCCTCGCCAACCTGACCCGGCGCCGCACGATGACGATCCAGGCCCGTGCCGACACCGCAGCCGCCGACGCGGCCATCCGGCTCGCCGCCCGGGACCGCACCGCGAACATCCGTGTCCGCGCTCTCGGCCTGGGGGCCCTCACCGCCGGGCTGACCGGCCTGGGAGGCTCCAGCGGCGGCAGCGCAGGCGGCGTCGGACTGCTCTCCAGCCGAGTCCTGGCCCTCGGCGCTGCCGCGCTCCTCTCGTTGCCCTCCCTGGCCTCCCTCGCCTCGGCGATCGCCCAGATGGGACCCCTGGCCGCCACCGCCGCCCCGGCGCTGGCCACACTGATCGGCGGATTCGCCGCCATCAAGGTCGGCACCAGCGGTGTCGGTGACGCCATCAAGGCCGCCTTCCAGCCCGCCACCGGCGAAGCCACCAAAGCGGCCACGGCCACCCGGCAGGTGGAGAACGCGCAGCGCTCCCTGGCCCGCGCCCAGCGCTCCCTGGCCGACGCGCAGACGCAGGCCGCCGACCGGGTCAAGCAGGCCAACCAGCAAGTCGCCACGGCCGAACGCGACCTCACCGCAGCACAGCGCGACGCCCGACAGGCCCAACAGGACCTCAACGCGGCCCGCCACCAGGCCGTCCGCGACCTGCAGGACATGAACAACCAGCTCAAGGACTCCCGCCTGGACGAAGAGGGAGCCACCCTGGCCGTGCAGCAGGCCGAGGAAGACCTGGCCCGCACACGCTCGGATCCCACCGCCACCCAGCTGCAGATCCAGCAGGCCGAACTCGCCAAAGAACGCGCGGTGCAGTCCCTGGACGAGCAGCGCCTGGCCACCAGCCGGCTCGAGAAGGACACCGCGGCCGCCAACAAGGCCGGCGTCGAAGGCAGCAAAACAGTCGCCCAGGCCAAGCAGCAGGTCGCCAACGCCGATCAGCAGGTCGCCGACCGGCAGCGGTCCCTGGCCCAGGCCCAGGCCGATGTGGTCAAGGCGCAGGTGGAGGGGCAGCGGCAGATCGCCGACGCCCAGCAGGCCGTCGCCGATGCCGCCCGCAGTGTGGCCGACGCCCAGCAGAAGGCCGCCACGCAAACCTCCGCACTGGATACGGCGCTGTCGAAGCTGTCCCCCAACGCGCGCGCGTTCGTCGGCCAGTTGCAGGCGATGGCGCCGGCCTGGCGGGACATGAAGCTCGACGTGCAGGACACCCTGTTCGCGGGAATCGCGACCCGGCTCGGCATGGTGGGCGGCCAGATCCTGCCGACCGTGCGCCGCGGCCTGATGGGCGCCGCCGGCGAGCTGAACCTCATGGGCAAGAACGCCCTGACCGCGGTCAGCAACCTGCAAAAGACCGGGCAGCTCAGGCAGGTCTTCGACGGGGTGCGGCAGTCGCTGGGCAACGTGTCCCGCATCCCGGGTCAGATGGTCACCGGGTTCGCCCAGCTGTCGATCGCCGCGCAACCCGCGTTCGACCGGATCACCACCGGTGCCGCGAGCGCCGTGGACCAGGTGATGGGCAAGCTGGCCGCCGGCCTGAAGTCGGGCAGCCTCACCGAGGCCATCAACACCGCCCTGGACGTCGCCATTCAGTTCGGCCACGTGCTGGGGGACATCGGCGGCATCATCGCGGGAATCTTCAAGGCCGCGTCGGCGGCGGGCGGGAACTTCTTCGGCACCATCGGCGCCGCCCTCGCGGAGATCCGCCGCATCATCGAACTCCCCGAGGTGCAGGCCGCCCTCACCCAGATCTTCAAGGCCCTCAACGCGGTCGCCACGCTCATCGCGGGCACCCTCGGCTCGGTCATCCAGGCGGTGCTGCCGCTGCTGGCCGCGCTCGCTCCCGTCATCGTGGAACTCGCCGAGAAGTTCGGCCCCGCCATCGCGCAACTCGTGGGCGCACTGGGCAAGGCCCTGATGCCGGTCATCGACGCGCTGCTGCCCGTCCTCCTCAACGTCGGGGACATCCTGGTCGGCCTGGTCACCGGCCTGATGCCGCTCCTGCAGCCGCTCGGGGACCTGATCGGCGCGATCGTCACCGCGCTCGCCCCGGTCATCTCCGCGCTGGGCGTGCAACTGGTGCCGGTCGTCGCCGCCCTGGCACAGGGCCTTGCCCCAGTCATCGGCTCACTGGTCCCGGCCGTGCAGACACTGGGCCAGTTCATCGGACAACTGGCCCCCCTGTTCCCGCAGATCATGCTGGCCCTGCTGCCGCTGCTGCCGCCCCTGGCCGAGCTGACGGTGTCCCTGCTCACGCTGGCACTGCAGGTCATCACCCCGCTGATGCCGCTGATCGTGATGCTGGCGGGCCTGTTCACCAACACCCTGGCCACCGCGATCGGCACCCTGGTCCCGGTCATCGCCACCATCATCGGCTGGATCACAACCTTCGTCGATGCGGTCACCGCCGCCGTGAAGTGGATCGTCGACAAGTTCACGCAGCTGTTCGACATCCTCCTCGGGCATTCGATCATCCCGGACATCGTGCTCGGCGCGATCTCCTGGTTCTCCCGCCTGTGGAAGCGTCTCGGCGAAATCGTCGGCGCGCTCAAGGACGGCATCGTCAAACGGTTCGGGCAGGTCAAGGACACCTCAACCAAAATCTGGAGCTCGTTCTGGGACCAGGTCGCCTCGGCCGCCTCCAGCACCTGGAAGAGCGTCCGGCGCGGCTGGGACACCTTCGCGGACTCCCTGACCTCATCCTTCAAGATTGTCGTCAAGGGCCTGGGAAAGATCTGGGGCGGCCTGGCCGACTACGTCAAGGCGCCCATCAAGTTCTGGATCGACACCGTCTACAACAAGGGCGTCACCAAGGTCTGGAACGCCACCGCGGGCAAGATCCCCGGCATCCCCGACATGAAACCGATCGGCCTGCCCAAGGGATTCGCCCGCGGCGGCATCAACACCGGCCGGGCCCGCGGAGGCGTACTGCCGGGATGGTCGACCTGGCGCGACGGCGACGACCAACTGGTGCCGATGCGGCGCGGCGAGGGCGTCTACGTGTCCGAGGTGATGCGCGACCCCTACGAGCGCCAGCGCCTGTACGCGCTGAACGCGGCCGCGATGCGCGGCCAGCACCCCGCCATCGCGCGCGCCCAGATGGGCTTCGCCGGCGGCGGCATCTTCGGCGACATCGGCTCCGCCATCGGAAACGCCGGATCGTCCATCGCCAACAGTGTGGGCGGCGTCCTGAAGAAGGGCACCGACGCCGTCCGCGGCACCCTCGGCGACCTGGCCGCCGCCGCGTTCAAGCCGATCAAGAAGGGCATCACCAAGGCCCTCGGCTCCAACGTGAACACCTACCCGGGAATGGTCGGCGCCTCGCCGCTGTACGTCATCGACCGGGCCATCGACTACATCCGCGGCAAGGACATCCCCGACGCCTCCGGGCAGTGGATCAAGCCGGTCAATGTGCCCTACGGAACCCGCTTCGGGGTGAAGGGCTCCATGTGGTCCTCGGGCCGGCACACCGGCCTGGACTTCCCCGCACCCGTCGGACGCAAGGTCGTCGCCGTCGACAACGGCACCGTCAAGTCCGCCACCAGCGGCGGCCCCTACGGCAAGCACGTCACGGTGTCCCACGGCGGCGGCCTGCAGTCCCTGTACGCGCACATGTCGGCAATCGCCGCGAAGGTCGGCCAGGGCATCCAGCAGGGCGGCCGGATCGGCTCCGTCGGCGCGACCGGCAACGTCACCGGACCACACCTGCACCTCGAGGCCCGCCTCAACGGCAAGGCCATCGACCCCATGCCGTATCTGACCGGCGGAGCGGGCGGGGACGGCGGGAGCGGGGTGCAGCGCTGGAAGGGCGTCGTCACCCAGGCTCTGGGCCAGGTCCACCAGTCCCTGAGCCTGGTCAACACCACGCTGCGGCGGATGAACCAGGAGTCGGGCGGCAACCCCAAGGCCGTCAACCGTACCGACTCCAACTGGAAGGCCGGCCACCCGAGCGTCGGGCTGATGCAGGTCATCGAGGGCACGTTCAACCGCTACGCCGGCAAGTACCGCAACACCGGGCCGAAGATGTACGGGGTCTCCATCGACCCGATGGCGAACATCTACGCCTCCATGCGGTACGCACTCGCCCAGTACGGCAGCCTGGCCCGGGCCTACAACCGGCCCGGCGGCTACGCCCGCGGCGGACTTCTCGGCGGGGGCACCCGGATCGGGCGGGGCCTGGCCCGCGGCTACGCCACCGGCGGCATCATCAAGGTCGGCGGCAAACGCATCGACACCGGACCCATCGCAGCATCGGTCGGCGCCGACTTCCTCAAGCAGCTTGCCGGCACGGCAGCGCAGATCGACGCCGCGATGTCGAAGGTGGCCACCGCGGTCAAGAACGCCTTCAAGGGCGTCAAGAGCACCATCGATGACCGGTTGCTGGCCAGCATCAAGAGCTCGAATGCCCGGCTGGACACGCTCGCCAAGCAGCGCGACGCCATCGCCTCGAAAATCATCCAGGCGAACACGCTGGCCGCGGACTCCGCCACCCAGGCCAACAGCTTCGCGGCCCTCACCTCCCTGACCAACGGGGGCAACACGTTCGACGCAGGCGGCATCCTGTCCGGCCTGCAGGTGCGCCTGGGCCAGATCAAGACGTTCGGCGTGAACCTGAAGATCCTCGGCAAGCGCGGGCTGTCCAAGACGCTGCTGCAGCAGATCATCGCCGCGGGCCCGGACCAGGGCGCCGCCTACGCCCAGGCGTTGGTGGACGCCACACCGCAGCAGATGAAGGACATCAACGCCACGCAGGCGGCCATCGCGACGGCATCCACCACGTACGGCAAGGACGCCGCCGACGCCATGTACGACGCCGGTTCCCAGTCCGGGAAGGGCTACCTGGCCGGACTGAAGGCGCAGGAGACGGCGATCGACAAGGCGATGTCGGATCTCGCGAAGAAGATCCAGGCGGCGATCAAGAAGGCCCTGAAAATCAAGAGCCCCAGCCGGGTGTTCGCGCAGCTCGGCGCGTTCACCGTGCAGGGCTTCACCCAGGGCGTCCGCGAGGCCACCCCCGAAGCCGCCCTGGCAACTGCCCGGATGGCCGCCGTCGTGCGCGCCTCAGCCGCCGCGACCGCCTCCCGCATCGAGAACACCACGTCCGCCACCTACGGCGACCGCGTCCTCAACTACAGCGCGACGGTCCGTGAACAGGCCTCCCGCGCCTCCATCCTGGCCGCCCTCGCCCTCGAGGACTCGCTGCACCGGCCCGTCGTCGTGGGAGGCTGACCATGCCCATCCTCGTCCCCGCAGCCGACCCCACGCCGCCGGTCACCGTGCCGTGGCCCACCCGCGTCAACGAAATGCCGCAGGTGTGGTTCACCGACCCCGCCGGGCTGACGACGAAGTTCAACGACTGGGCCAACGGCTGGGTGCTGCAGCCCGGCGCCAAGGGCCTGGACATGCCCGCCTACGACTTCACCCAGGACCAGAGCCCCGGCATCGACGGCTACGCGATCCGTCAGGTCCGCGCCCAGGGCAAAGAGATCGCCCTGCCGATCGCGTTCTGGGCGGACGACTCCCGCGCCGCCTACCTCGCCCGCCGCCGCACCCTGATCCGCTCCCTGAACCCCAAGCGCGGCGAGGGCACCCTGACCGTCACCCAGTCCGACGGGGCGTCCCGCACCATCGGCGCCCGCTACAGCGCCGGACTCGAAGGCGACGAATCCCTGGACGCCGCCGGACGCACCTGGTGCCTGGGCGTCCTCACCTTTGCCTGCCCCTCCCCGTTCTGGCTCGGCGCAGAGATCACCACCGAGTGGCGGGCCGCCGTCACCGGCACCTTCTTCCCCCTGCTGCCCCTCACCGTCGGCAACTCCCAGGTCCTCGGCAGCGTGACCGTCGACAACGAC
>JACCDR011921095.1_pt1 | contig 11163 bp, 11 predicted proteins | sample 7446431 | NCBI WGS metagenome assembly JACCDR01 (sample SAMN15323443, study PRJNA562643) | freshwater metagenome | isolation source: river surface water | place: USA:Blue River Watershed | collected 2017-08-17 | reverse complement strand
TTGGGCCAATGCCAGTGTCGCAAAAAGCCAAGGCGCCAGCAGGGCGACAAACCACTGGGGTAGGCGGTTCAGCTGCTGTGCTCTGTTGCGTGTTGATAGGGCCTCACACATAGGGTGCCTCGTTGAGCTTGCTCATGTCGTTGCAGAAAATTCAGTCAACCCGCGCAGCCTTGGCGCGCCACACCGGGGACAATCTATTTAGAAACAATCTATTTAGGGACAATCTATTTAAGAACAATCTATCCAGGTTCTTGCTCGTTAACCTGTTGGTTAAGTCGTTGGGACTTTCACGGTCGATTGCAGCATCACGCGCGACCGCCGCCCTGGGCCTTCTGCCAGGGTGCTGATGCGAAACATGGGCGCAAAAATCAGGGACTGATCGCCGTTGTCGCGGTCGTCGCGACGCCCAAGTAACGCGCGGTCTTTAATCGCAAAACACATAAATTCGATGATGTAACGGGTGTTCACAGGCGGGGTGTTGGGCGCTACGGCAATGGGGAGCGTTTTGTAGCGCGCAGTGTTTTTCCACAGCGCTTGCTCCTCCCAGAGATTCACGCCGAGGCTCCCCGGCGCTATGACTTGGCAGCTTTTGTAAGGGTCGCTGCTGTCCATCACCCCTTGAAAGCACAGCCCTTGGTTTTCATTGGTTGCATTACCGGTGCAGTTAGCAGAAAAACGCGTGGTGATCGTATCGAGTGGGTATGCGTTGGCGGGATTGAATAGATTGGCTTCAACCTGTTTGAGCGTGGCTTCCGCCGCTTCAAAGGCCAGTGATCTGTCGCGGGCACTGGCGGCCATTTTCATATCCAGCTGGGTGGTGCGCATACCCGCCAAACCGATGAGCGTCACCGTGAGCAATAACACGAGCGCAACGATTAAGGAGGCGCCGCGCAGATGCCTGGGGATGGGGGGGATTGCACGCATTAGCATGATTAACTCCGGTTGCGCAATTGAACAGTGGCTTCAACCACCTGGTACAGGTGCCTGTCTTCGTAGTTCTTGCCAAACGCTGTGCTTTGTGTCGGCGCTGGGTGAACGGCGCCGAGCGAGCGCAAAGTGATACCGATCCGCACGGCCACGGCCTCGGCCAGTTGTTCGGGTGTCAGGTCCGAGGCCCTCCGGTAGTTGCCGCGATCGGCGGGTAAGGCGTAAGACAATTGCAGATCGGCAATGCCGAGCGCCAACTCTTCGGAGCGGGTTTTCAGCGCGCCGCCATCCACAAACAACACCTCTCGCATCAGCGCCGGGTTGCCTGGTGATGCGGTGGAATTGCCGATGTAAAAGGCCTCTGCGGTCAATTTCGCCAAGCGTGACCCGCGCTGATAGGGCGCCAGCGGCGCCTGAGTGCTTGCGGGTACACCATTGAGTGTGGTGTCTGCGATGTTGCCGGCTTGAAACGCGAGCGCCTGTTGGCAGTCGGGTGCAATCAACAACACTGGGTCTTGCGCTTGGATACTGGGTGCGCGACTGAGCGTCAGGCTGCCTGCGCCTGTGGCGGCACCATTACTCACCCAATATTCCTCGCGGTTGTCGCTGTAACGGACCAGTATGGCGTCAGTCCCCGCTTGGCTATCGTCGCGAAAGGCCGCGGGGAAGTTAGTGCGGGCGCTGTCGTCATAGCCGCTCAATCCCCAGAGTTCACCACCATCGGTTAAAAACCCGGGTAGGGCAGCGAGATTTCCAGCCACTATGCCGTCTTCTTCGGGTGAGGCGCAGCCAAAATAACCGGCGCTGCGCAACTGGCGGCTGAGAAAATCGACGGCAAAACGCCCGGTTTCTTGCAGCTGTGAGTAGGCCTCAAGGTCCGAATGGTTGCGCCGGCTGTTGAGTACAACCTGCAAGGCACCATTGAGAATGAACAAGCCAATCAGCATGGCGATCATGAGTTCGATCAACGAGAAACCGCCGACCCGCTTGCAGCGGGCTGAAGGCCTAGTCCTCCTAGTCCTATTGGTAGTCGTCCTACTGGCAGTCTGAGTCATAGTTGTACCACCAGACGGTAGCTGAGCGTCTCGGCTTTGGGCTTTGTCGCGACTGCAACTGTGGTTTTTTCGGTGTTCAATACCTGCTGTTCAAATTGCAGGACAACATCAAAGGCTCTTGGCTCGGCTCTGGCCGTCAAGGAGCCAGCACCTTTTGGCAGGCTGCGCGCGACCAGGGTTTGCCAATCGACGTAGTCCGGAATATTGCCGAAGGTGCCGTTGGCGGCGATAAACTGTTCAGGCTGGATGCGCAGGCGTTCGGCCAGATCGGTGGCGAGCTGTTGTGCTTCGGTGTTGGTGTAGGCCTGCTGGTTGTATTTGATCGCTTCCGACTGCATCGAAATGACGCCAAGTAACCCGACGCCTAGCACAAATAACGCAATCATCATTTCCAATAGCGACGCGCCGGACGCGCGCCTTGGCAGGGAGAGGTCGCCTGGGTGCATGGGTATACCCTCTGGAGGTTTGCAGACATTGCTGATGGAAGAGCCGTTTTTTAACAGCATTTTTTTAAGAACAACATTTTTTAAGAACAGCTGAGCGATTTTGCCGAGCCCTGGGCGTCGCGGCTGCCGTTCTCACCGGCTTGGTGAAAATAGGCTTTGTGGATCGACTCTGTACCCTGAGTCATGGCAATGCGGCCACTGGGCTCGACCATCACGCCTCGGGCATGGGTGGCGGCGGTGCCACTGTTGCAGAGCGCAAAAATACTCGCCTGCCCGTTGACGGGAAAACCGCTGGCCGAAAAGCGCAAATGGGTCACGGCGGCGTTGTTGCTCGCGAGCTTGAGTGTCGCCGGGTAGGCATGTGGGTTCAAAAAGCGAGCGACAAGCTGTGGGTCATTGTCTGCGTCCAGCGCGAAAACGGCCCACCCATCAGCCCAGTCACCATCACAGTCACCGTCCTCATAAGCGGGTTCGCCGTCAGCTTTCAGGGGGCAAATCCAGAGGGTTTGGCCACGACTGCTAGCCTCGGTGCGCGCGGTGATCACGGCATTGGCAAAGCGATCTTGCAGGGTTTCGATTCGGGAGCGGATGATCATATCCTGAAAGCTGGGTGCCGCGAGGCTCAATAAAATAGCCGCTATGGCAATAGCGATCATCAGTTCGATCAGCGTAAAGGCGTGCAAGCGTTTGAGCGTTGAGTCAGTCGGCATGATTGTGACGTATGCGTTGTTGGGCTTGGTGTCAACTGAACCAAAACTGAATGACGAAAGCAAGTTTGGCTCAGGCTAATCGGTCAGATTTTTGACGTTAGGCCCAAAGTGTAGAATGAACGGTCATGCTATGTGACTTTTTTTGACGCTGCCTGCCCTTTTTTGGCTGGTGCCGGATTCCATCATGGCGGCCCTTGGCGGGCTTGATTCTGAGCTTGTTAAGTTGTAGCGACCCTGCTAGGTCGCGCGTTTGAGCAGCAAACCGCCGACCAGCAGGCTGACAATAATGGGCACCGCGACCGCCACCCAGGGTGCAAAGCCAAATAGCAGGCTGCTCGGCCCCAAGAGGTCTTGGCTGGTTTGAAAAATAATGCCAACGAGAACCCCGGAGAAAATGCGAAAGCCCATAGTGACCTGGCGCAGCGGCCCGAAAATAAACGAAATCGCGATCATCACAAGGCTCAGAGTAGCGAGTGGCTGCAAGGCTTTTTGCCAGAAAGCCAAACGGTAACGCGCGCCATCCTGACCTTGTTTTTCGATGTAGCTGGCATAGGGCAGCAATTTTTGCATCGGTAGCTCGTCCGGCGTTTGAGCAATCACCGACAGCAACTTGGGCGATATGGCCGAGTGCCAGGTGCGGCTTGGGTAGGTTTCGGTGACTATGCGATCACTCAGCAGTTGGCTGCTGGCCCCGCCTTGCTCGAACCAGTGATCGCGCTGAAAAATCGCCGAGTCGACATAACTCATGCGCAGGAGCTGGCCGCGCTCGTCAAACTCCATGCGCGTGGTGCCGAGCAATTTGCCGTTGGGCAGTACGGTACCGAAGTGCAAAAACGCATTGCCCTCAAGGCTCCAGACACCGCGTTGCCCCGCGAGGGCTGTGGCATGGCCAAGTGCTTGAGCGCGACGGCTCTCGGCATATTGATGCAAGGTCGGCAGGGCATATTCCCCCAGCAAACTGCCGATCACAATCAACAGCAAAACCGGCCGCATCACTGCCCAGATCAGTTGCGGCAGGGCAACGCCCGCTGCGCGAATCACTGTCAGCTCAGCGGTATTGGCGAGCAGGCCGAGGCCGGTCAGGCAGCCGACCAGGCTCGCGAGCGGCAGCATCTCGTAGACGCTCGCCGGCAGCTGCAATAGGCAATAGACCAAGGCCTCGACGAAGGTGTATTGGGCATCGAGCTGGTCGAGTTCATCCACCAACATGGCGATCATGTCCAGGCTGAGGATAACCACCATGACCACCAGGATGGCGCCCAGCACGCGTGTGCCGATGTAGTGTTTTAAGCGTCTCATAGGGCGGCTGACCCCGCTGTGCGCGCCTGATGCCGGGCGCTGCGGCGCACTATGCCAGGCAGGCTGTAAAGCAATAGTCCGAGGCTGGCAAAGGCGCCGTGCACCCAGAGCAACAGGCCCGGAACAGGGGCGCGCCCTTCTTCTTCCAGTCCGCGCGCGGCATTGCACAGCACGAGATAAATGACATACAGCAAAATAGCGGGAATCATTTTGCTGTATCGCCCTTGCCTTGGCTGGGTGCGGCAGAGGGGAATGGCCAGCAGGGTGACCACAACCACCAGCAAGGGCATGGACAGGCGCCAGGTCAGGGCCGTCATAGCGGCGGGGGAGTCGGAGCGCCATAGCTCGCCTGTGGTCGTGGCGTCGATTTGATCGCGCTCTTGGCTGTGGTAGTCGGTTTCCGGTAAGTACTGGGCGTAGGATCTGAAACTGACGACCTCAAAATTGGCGTCGCCGGGCGTGCCGTGGTATTGAAAGCCATTGCTCAGCATTAAATAGCGGCGGCCCGAGAGTTTATCGACCAGGGTTTCGCCGCTTTGTGCGGTCATGACGGATACCCGCCGCTCGCCATCGCCGGGGCTCGCCATGAAGACTTTTTGCAGTTGTTTTTTGTCGCTGCTGAGGCTGTCGGCATAACTCACGCCGCCGCTACTCAGCTTGTGAAATTGCGCGGGCTTTAGGCTTTCGAATTCTGTGCGGCTGCGCTGCTTTTCGATCAGCGTTAAAGAGGCTTTGGCCCCTAAAGGCCCGAGGTAAAGGCTGAAGCTCGCGACCACAGCCGCGACCGCGAGCGCGAGTGCGAGGCTGTAGGCGAGTAGGCGGTTTTCGCTCATGCCGCAGGCACTGAGTACCGACATCTCGTTGTCGACGTAAAGCCGCCCATAGGCCAACAAAAAGGCAATGAACAGCGCGAGTGGGATGATCAGCTCCAAATAAGACGGCAGGCGAAAGCCGATCAGGCTCACGAGCACGGTGGCATCCAGTTTGCCTTCAGCCGCTTCGGCCAGGTAACGCACAAAACGGCCGCTGAGTATGATCAGCAGCAAGACCAAACACACAGCCAAGAGCGTGCCGAGAACCTCGCGCGCCAGATAGCGAAAAACAATCACAGTGCCGTTCAACCCCGTTGCTGTGTCGAGTGAGGCCGCCTGTTCAGGGGAAAAAAAGATTCAAGCAGCGTAAACTGGCGGCGATTATGGGCATTGACGGCGGTGAAGTCCACGTCGGCGCTATCTCGCCCGCTAGGGTCAATTTTTCAAACCGGTTTAGGAGCAGATAATGGATCTGATCGCAAAACATCTCGCCTTTACACAACAGGCGGCCGATTGTGTCGTCATGGGTATAGACCCGCAAAACCCCGATGCAGACTGGGCCGCAAAGCTTGAAACCCTGTGCCCAGGGCAATTGCCAAAGCTTCTGGCCTTTCGTGAACTGGCGGATGTGGGTGCTACCGCCTGGCTCTATCCGGAAACCGGCTGCTACCAAGCAGTCTTGTTGGTAAGTCTCGGTTCGCTGCCGATGAAAGAGGCAAAGCCGAACAAAAAGTCCTCGCCCGCTATCGCCGCCAAGGCGCCAAGCCCGCAAAAATGGCTAGATAGCGTCGCTCAGGCTTTGAGCAAAAAACCCGTCAAGACAGCTGTGATTCAACTGGACAGCTTCGGCATGGCTGGCAACGAAGAGCGGCTGGCGGAGCGCCTTGGCCAGTCACTGGTCGTCGCGGCCTACCGCTATGGTACCACCCGTAGGCTGGAGGAACCTTTGCCGGCGCTCGCCAAAGTGTGGTGCGCCCATGCCGATAAAGCACTTGTGCCTGCGCTGAAGCGCGGTTTGGCGCGTGGCCAGGCCGTGGGTAATGGCATCAATTGCGCGCGCCAGCTCGGCAATCTACCGGCTAACTATTGCACGCCCAGCCACCTCGCCCGAGAGGCGCAAGCCCTGGCCAAAACCTCAGACGCTTTGACGGTCAAAATTCTGGATGCCGCCGAGATGAAGACGCTTGGGATGGGCGCTTTGTTGTCGGTGGCGGCAGGCTCTGTTGAGCCGCCCAAACTGGTGATCATGGAATACCGTGGCCCTAAAGCACAGGCCGAGCCGCAGGTGCTTGTTGGCAAAGGCATCACCTTTGATACAGGTGGCATCAGTTTGAAGCCAGGCCCTGGCATGGACGAAATGAAATTTGATATGTGCGGCGCCGCCAGTGTGCTCGGCGTTATGACTGCGCTTGTGGAAATGAAAGCGCCCGGTTATGTGGTGGGTGTGATAGCGGCGGCCGAAAACATGCCAAGCGGTAAGGCCACTAAACCTGGCGATGTTGTCACGTCTATGTCCGGCAAAACCATCGAAATTCTCAATACCGATGCCGAAGGCCGTTTGGTGCTTTGTGATGCGCTGACCTACGTCGAGCGCTACAAGCCGAAGGCCGTGATTGATATTGCCACCTTGACGGGGGCCTGTGTCGTGGCGCTCGGCGCCTACCCGTCCGGGCTCTGGAGCAATCAAACTGAGCTGTCCTCTGCATTGGTTGCTGCCGGTGACAAAGCCGATGACCGCGTCTGGCCCATGCCACTTTGGGATGATTATCAAAAAGGGCTCAAAAGCCCCTTTGCCGATCTTGCCAATGTCGGGCCGCGCGAAGGCGGCGCTATCACTGCAGCCTGTTTTTTAGCGCGATTTACCGAGTCCTACGCCTGGGCGCATCTGGATATTGCAGGCACTGCCTGGCAATCGGGACAAAACAAAGGCGCAACAGGTCGCCCGGTCGCCTTGTTGTTGGAGTATTTGCGTGACGCGTGAGGCCGCAGATAACGAGCATGGGGCCGCGATGCGGCCCAAGATCGACTTTTATGTGCTGAGTCCAGAATCTGGGCGCAAGGCTCAATCGGTTGTGATCAAACTCTGTGAGAAAGCCCTGCAGCAGGGGCTGCCGGTGCTGATCAGCTGTGACGATGCCGAGCAGCTGTCCGCTGTCCGCTTTGCGCTCTGGCACGAGGATCCTGTGGCCTATTTGCCGCATTGGTGTGAAGGGGATGCCGATATGTCGGCCCCGATCGGTTTGCATACGGGCTCCGCCGAACCTTGGTTGGCGCACTGCACTAAGGGGCTGTGGTTGCCGGCGCCCAGCCAAAGTCTGGCAGCGAATTGGCAGCAGGCCATGCGCATCGCTGAAGTGGTGACGCAGGCCCCGCAGAGCTTGGCGGCCAGCCGGCAGCGATACCGGCTTTATCGCGCGGCGGGGTGCGAACCTGAAACCCACTCGCTCTAGCCTGAGAATTCCACTTTCTGTGATGGCGGTCATAGGTAAATCAGGCGAAGTGGGATACTCGTCAAGAAGTTGCCACAAATAGGGGAAAAATCCGCTATATTCGGTCATTGCCAAAACGCTGACGCTTTGGTATGAGAATCCGCCCCGACTTTTTGCCTGATAGATCTGCCTATGACACTGTTCAGTAACGAACACGCCACCACACCCTCCGATACTAAAGAGCAACTGTTAAGTGACCTGGAAGCGCTGTGTTTGTCGCTTGCGCCAGGCGCTGTCGGTGATCGGGCCGGCGCTTCGGCGCCACAGGGCGCATCGCCATTGCCGCTTGCGGTAGTTCACTCAGAGCCTGCGGTAGCGCACTCAGAGGTAGAATCCAGCGCCGGTGATGACGAAGACGACAATGCCTTTTTGTTGGTGATCCCCAGCCGGCCAGCCGGTCATGCCGAGGTTTTGCGTTTGGCGCCCGATCCGCACGGCGATGATTTTTTGATCAGCGATGACATGTCAGTTCCGGACTCCGACATCAATACCCCATTTTTGGATCAAGAACCCAAAGTGGCTAGCCGTGCCGTGCCCGTGTTGTCGCAGCCGTTGGCGGCCCCGTCGCCCTCGCCAGTGTCACAAGCCCCTGACGAGAGCCTGTCTTTGCCGGTATCTGAGGCCGTCTGGGTTGAGAAAGCAGCTGAAGCAATACGGGTTGAGGAGATGGTCTTTGCGGAGTCAGCTTCAGTTGCGGATACCGCAGTGGTGGACGCCATAGTGATGGATGATGTGATACACCAAGCGGCGCCTCTGTTATCTGCAGTGGAGGTGGTCGAGACGCCCCCACTCGCTCTCGTGGTTGAGCTTGAAACCCCGGTGCCGCAGGCTTCGCCAGCCGAACCGGATCAACTTGCGCCCAATGAGCTGCCAGGCTCAGACGACAATCCCTTTTTGCCCAAACATTTGCGCGAGCGCCTGAATCAAAGCAAAACCTCGTTGCTAGAAGAAATTGCCCGATCGAGCCAGGCGCTCGATGCCTCAACGGCCTTGTTGCGCAATTTTGCCGAAAAGAAAACCGAAAAACCCGCAAAACCCCCGGTTGAGAAACAGTCGGCTGACAAGCCAGCGGCAAAGCCCGAAAGGCGATTCAGTGCGTTTTTGGCGGCTGTTTCGGCAGAAAACGCCGCATTGGATGCGGTGGATGCGGAATTGGTGGAGACCTTGGTGGCAAAATACTTGCCGCTGATTGAAGCCGATCTGCGCCAGCAGCTGCGCAGGCTTTTATCGAGTGCGGAATTCAACCGCTGGGATGCCACCGCACAGCGCCAAACCGAACCCGAATACTAAACGAATAACACAAGCGCTCCCGTCTGCCGCGGCAGGCCAGATCTGCTTGGCTGCCGACAGCCAGTGGTTGCTTTGCCGCTACAGTTGGGTCGTTAGCAACAGTTGCTTGTCGTAAGACGTTAAGTGGTGCACGGCAACTTTTTTTCTCCTCCTTTACCATGACGCCTGGTTGGGTTGATGCCCACTAAAGAATGGGTTCTGCTCGCTGCCTTCGGGTGTGACGACGGCCTTCTTCACGGTTCAGTGTTTTTGTTAGGTGGTCTATGTCTGAAGCAGCGATTTTATTGACGGATATTGCGCAGGCCGTTGCACTGCCTCCCGTGTTGAAGCAGGCAGTGCCGACCTTGAGTGCGGTGGCCGTCCCTTGGGTTGCCAAGCCTGTCGCTACCTTCGCGTTTGATCTTATCGATGCCGCCAAATCCCCCTGTTTAACCGGGTCTTTGCATAACCTGACCTGGGGCCAGTTAAAAGTGCCTGCCAGCTGGCAACATGCGCAACCGCAGCTTTGGCAGCTCTGTGGTTTGATGGGTTTTAAACTCTTGCGTGTCTGTGTGGCTGCTCCGGGGCCCGTTGCGGCCTGTTGGGTGTTGGCAGCACCTCAGTCGCCCTCGCCGATGGGGGATTTGAACATCTACCTGTCGCCATTATTTCCGGCTATTTCGGCGGTGGAAGACTATTTATCGCGCGAGGCCATTTCCTTGTTGCACCAACACTTCGAAGCGCTGGCAATTTAGCGCCACTCATTCCAGGCGCTACCCATTCCAGACGCTACCCAGTCCATGCGCCACTGAGTTTAGAGCGCCACGAGTCAAAAAGTGGCTTCAGTGGACTATTGACGACAGCCTAAAACGCATGCCTAAAAAACATAAATAAAACCGATGCCTATTTCGGCTTCATAATTGCTGCGGGCGATTGGACTGTCTCTAACCTCGCTCGCAAAATATTCCCAAAGTGCCTCTCCGGTAATCTGCCAATGCGCATTAAGATTATGGCGATAGGTGTAATCCAGTCCAATTGAGCGCAATCCGCCTTGCAGCCGAGTCTCATCTAAACCGGATGCAGCGGCTTGGTCTGCGTCTATGCCGAAACCTGTGTTGGCGTATTCACGATCGTGCACTACCGCAACGATGTTGAGTTCAGAGCCGGTTCCGTCGTGTTGATCGCCGAAGCGGCGGCCCACACCCAAAAGGCCTAGGTTTCCGTCATCTCCCGTCACGACACGACCCACCAGCCAATAGCGCCAATCCGACTCGAAAGCACGACGCGCTTGCAAGACGAGTGCAATGCCCTCGTCTTGATCGCCGAGCCCGTTCAAATGGCCCTCGTCAGAGTCGCTTTCTGCCCGACCTTCATCGAAGCCGAGCAGCGCTTCCAGCAACCAACTATCGCCGCTCAGCCCCCGCCAGCCGAAGGCTTCACCGACAAAAAAGACAATATTGTCGCCCTTGCGCCATTGCAATCCGCCAGCGGGTTGAATTTCCAACCCAAATTCGTCTGATCCTTCGTAAGCGGTTTCATATTCAACGCCAAGACCTAATCCCAGGCTCCAACCGTCCTGACCTTTGGAAAAGTCGTCAACTGAGGGCAAGGGGACCATGGCTGTTTGGGTGTCCTCAGCGAAGGCGCTAGGAAAAAATCCAGGCATTAACATGATCCATAATAAACAGCGACAAATTTTCATCGCGATCCCATTGTGGTTTGACATAAAACGACCTGTGTAGCCAATTCAGTTAAAACGAGACGAATCATACGCGAAATACCCTTAAAGCGATCAAAACAGATTTTGCGTTTAGCGTTTAACTCGCCACCTGGACTCCCTCAGGTGTCAAGCTAAGGTTGCTTTTGACGTTCAGAAATAGGCGGCATCTCGACATTCGGTTTACTTGTGGCAACCATAAGCGTCCAAATAAGTCGTGCATTTCTTGCTGCCATGGCGACCGCACGCAGATAGCCTCGTCGTGCAATTAATTCTCACGCCCAGTGGTGCGCTCCTCTACAGGCTTCCATGCCGACCAAGCTAAAAGAAGTTTTCGCCAAATCGATACCGAGTGTTGTAAGATTCATGAAAAGCGCTCCTCTGGTGGTTGTGATATCACCGATACTTTACGCCGGCACAGGGCTGCGTGTTAAGAGGG
>JACCDR010287879.1_pt1 | contig 11164 bp, 13 predicted proteins | sample 7446431 | NCBI WGS metagenome assembly JACCDR01 (sample SAMN15323443, study PRJNA562643) | freshwater metagenome | isolation source: river surface water | place: USA:Blue River Watershed | collected 2017-08-17 | reverse complement strand
GTTGTACTCCCACATGGACCAGCCGACCGACACCGGCGCGGCGCGGGCGGCCTCCGGGCTGCGGCCGCGCTGGGCCGGGTCGACGTGATGGATGAGCAGGTCGAACGGTGCGGCCAGCCGCTTGGTGAGGAGGTTGGCGACAGCGGGCGGCAGCGGTGGGGCGACGAATGACGGGTCGAGGTACACGTCCAGGCCGGCGTCGGCGAGGGCGGTGACGATGCCGATGCCGTCGTTGCCGTAGCCGCTGTACGGGTTCAGCGGAGTCTTGACCAGGACACGGATCATGCTTCTTCTCCCAGATACCGGAGGATGGCCGCAAGGCCGACCTGTTCCAGCCATCCCAACCGCGTGTTGCAAATGAAACAGAGCAGACCGCGTAGCCGCCCGGTCAGATGGTCATGATCAATCGCCAAACCTCGTGGAGCCCCGTAAGTGACGACAGCCTCCGGCTGGCCACACAGCTCGCAACACCCGCCAGCCCTTTCGAGCAAAGCGTTGAAATCTTCTTCTCCGATTCCAAATTTTCCAAGGTGACTGCGCCTCCCCCTCCGTCGCTTCTCCTCGGCCGGCAATTTCGCGTAGTCGTCCCGGCATCGCTCGTTGTGACACGTACGGCAGCGCGAACTCGGGTAGCGGCGCCCGCTGGGCTTTTTCTGCCAGGGAAACTCGCTCACGTCTTTGCTCTCGCGGCAAAGCGCACAGATCTTCATCTCACCCTGCGCCCAGGCTTTCGCCGCGGACGGCCTTTTCTTCGGCGGACAAACTCCGCATCCAATCGAACGCCCGTCAGACCTGAAACGAGTGTTCTCGATCGTGCGCGGGTGCCCACAAGGAAACGGCTGTTCTCGCTTCCAGGAGCGTGCACGCTCCCGGACACAGAGACGACAGTCGCCATTTGGGGCAACCGTGTCTGTGTTTCTGATATGTCCCCGCCTGCAAGTATCCGCCACGGCTAACGATCGCATGGATCTTGCGCAGCGAGCGAGAACTTCGAGCACGTGGGCCACCTCGTGTGTTGGATGTCAGCCAATCGCCAGGCCGTAGAACGTTTCCAGTCGCAGGACGCCGCCGCCGTCGGGGACCGGGTAGACGTTCGGCTCGCCGAGGCGTTGGCTGCCGATGGTGCGTATCTCGCCCCACATCTGGGTGGCCGAGGCGGGGCGGTGCAGCAGCCGGTCGAAGGTGTCGAAGACGGACTCGATGCGCCGGTACGCCTCGCCGGGGTCGGTGATGTTGCCGGCCGCGTCGCGGATCGGGTCGGCGTAGATCTCCAGCGCCAGCCGGGGGAAACGCATGGTGTTGTGCTGGTTGGCTCCGGCCCAGCCACCGGCGCGGGCGATGACGGCGGCGGTGGAGGAGCTGCCTTCGACGGTGACCCACAGGGTGTGCTGGAACAGCCAGGGCGCGCCGGTGTCGGCGTAGACGCCGAGGGAGGTGCTGACGTCGTAGAAGCCCAGCAGGTACTTCACGGCTCCCTGGACGAGGTCGTCCTGGTCGACGGGGCTGCTCATGCGTCACCGCGCAGAAACGCCAGGATCGCCTCGGCGTACTGGTGCTCGAACCGGGCTGCGGGGGCCATGAAGTCGTGCATGACGCTGATGCGGCCTTCGGCGTCGGCGCCGGGGATGAAGCCGCGTTCGCTGCGGTAGAACCGGCCGCCGGGGGCGCGTTGCTGCTCCAGTTCGGCGTAGCGGACGGGGTCGTGGACCGCGCCGGGGGCGGCGCCGCCGTAGCTGATGTCGCCGCTCCACTCGCCGTTGCGCAGCCGGCTGTCGACCTTGCCGGAGCGGCGCAGGGAGCCGGTGACGATGTGCACGACCTGCTGGGTGGCCTGGAACTGGGCGGTGAGGATCGCTTCCAGGCGCAGCAGTGCGGCGGTGCTGGGGGCATCGCCGAGGCGGTCGAGTTCGCGGGTGGCGTCGGAGGTGTCGACGTGGATGTGGACGCTCACGGGTTGCTCTCCTCCACGTTGCGGCCGGGGAAGATGCCTGCCGGCTGCTGGGCGACCTCGATGACCTGGACCTCCATGTGGTTGGCGACGGCGAGGCCGACGGCGGGGTCCGGGACGGCCCGGATTTCGAAGGTGCCGGTGACCGGTCCGGTGAGGACCCTGACCCGCTGCCCGGCTTTGATCTTGTCGGTGGGGTCGAAGAACATGACGCCGATGCGGTCCGGTGCGCGGCCGGCGACGGCGGGCATGGGTGCGTCCTTGCCGGGGCGGATGAACTGGAGGTCGATGCGGCACATCAGCTCGCCCTGGCTGTCGGGCAGGTACGGGTCGAGGTTGTCGCTCACCTGCGACCAGCTCAGAACCGGGGTGCCGTTGATGAGTCCGCCGGACAGTTCGTCGACGGCGACCCGGCAGTTGTACAGGTGCCGCATCGCGTCTCCTAGCCCAGTCGGGGGCGGGGGTTGAGTTCGGCGTTGATGTCGTAGCCCAGCGGGGTGGTGTCGGTCTCGGCGGGGCCGAGGATGGCGCGGGTTTCGGAGCCGTCGTCGTAGACGTACTGGCGTTCCAGGTTGCTGACCGACCCGGAGTCCACTGTGGAGCGTTCCGCGAGGCTCAGCTCGTCGATGGCCAGGTCCCACCACAGCAGACCGGTCGGGGCGCCTTCCTTGGCCTTGGCGGCGCTGGAGCCTTTGGCGTAGCTGTAGGAGCCGATCGTCTCCGACGAGTACGGGGTGGCCTTGGCGGCGGCGTAGGGCTGTTCCAGGTAGATCCGGTCGGCCATCTCCAGGATCGCGTTGCGGGCCAGGGTGTCGCCCTGTGTGTCGTCGGGGTACTCGGTGAGCTTGGTGACGACGGAGAACAGCAGCGTCGCCTGGGCCAGGGCCTGGGCGGCGAAGGCGCTGAAGCCGGCCTCGTCGCGGCCGGTGAAGGCGGCCAGCTCCTCGGTGGTGGGTGCGCTCAGCATTCGCTGTTCTCCGTCGTCTCGCGTCTTACCGGGTGGGCAGCAGCGGTGCGGCGCGGCGCCGCTTGGCCTCGGCCGCCTGGGCGGCCAGCAGCTCGGCTTCACCGGGTGCGCCGACAGACCCGTCCCGGCCGACGGGCCGCAGGGCCTCGAACGCCACGTTCGTGGCGTCGGCGAAGCTCTTGCCCGGCCACGGACCGGTGCGGAACTTGATCGATCCCCACCGTTCGACCTGGGCGAACTCGTTGTGGCGCAGGTCCAGCCAGCTTCGGCCGAACCGGTCGCAGGTGTCGCGGTACGCCTGACCGTTCGGGTCGAACTCCAGCTCCTGGCCGCGGTACCAGACCTGACCCAGGGCGGTGAAGCCGTCCTCCAGGAAGTGGATGACGATGTTGCCGTCGGCGCCGGGGCTGGCCGGTGCCTCCAGTTCCACGTCGGGGTCCTTGCGGCCCATTTCCTTGGCGAGGCGGTCCTCCAGCTCCCGGATGCGGCGCTGGTCGGCGGTCAGCTCGGACTCCGGCACCGGTCGGTGACTGACCGGTGCGGCGGAGGGCAGGACCGGATCAGGTTGCGGGGCCGGTGCGGGTGGCGGTTCGGGTGCCGGCGGCGGCTCGGGCGGGGCGGGGATGGTGAGTACGTCGACCACCTGCGGGTCGTCTGGGCGGGGTGTTCGTGGGCGTCTGGGCATGTGCGGGCCACCACCTTTCACCCGTCCCTATCGGTCAGGTGACCGGATCTGACCGCCGCAGGTGTGGCGGCCGTGGCGGCGGATGGATCGGGTCGGTCTCCGGGATCTGCGGCACCGGTGGCGGCATCCGGCCGGGGTAGTCACCGTTGTTGAGCGCGTTGAGGAGCTGTTCGAGGGTGACGACCTGGTGGCGGAGCTGGGTGATCTGCTGTGCCTGGTTGACCACCTGCTGACGCAGGGTGTGGCTCACGTCCTGCTCGCGGGCGAGCTGGTCGGAGAGCCGGTCGGACTGCTCCTGCATCCGGTCGATCTGACGGCGGACCCGGTCCAGTTCGTTGCGCATCTCGACCAGGAGCTGTTCGTAGGTGGTCTTCGCCCGGTTGTAGGCGTCGCCGTCGATCCGCACGCGCTCCAGGTCCAGCTTGGCCCGTTCGATGGCGGCGTTCTGGGCGGCGATGTTCTCGTTGGTCGTGGTGTTGAGCTTGGCGGTCTTGGTGGCCTGGAAGAAGGCGAACGCAGCCGCGACCAGGCCGGGGACGATCGCGGCCACGAGCGTCACCGTGGGGCTCATGCGTGGCTCCCTGGGTCGCGGACGACGGTGATGAACACCACCCCGGAATCGGTCTGCCTACTGCGAATGAACAACTGGACCGTGAACTCGGTGCCATCGCGGCGCAGCGCCTCGGCCAGCAGAAGCTGTCCCTCGTGGCGGGCCACCCCGGTTTTGAGGACCTTGTCGACGGCGGCGGTGTGCCCGGCCCGGTACCGCTCGGGCATCAGGACGGTGACTTGCCGGCCGAGGATTTCGGCGGCGGGCCAGCCGAACAGCCGCTCGGCGGAGCCGAGCCAGCCGGTGATCTGCCCTCGCTCGTTGGCGGTGATGACCGCGTCCGGGTAGTTGGTGTGGTTGACCGCGGAGTACGGCAGCCGCAGCGCCTCGGGCCAGGTGGCGATGACGGCGAGCCAGCCGCCGAAGGCGATGTAGACGGCCGCGGCCAGGTATCCGCGTTCGGTGACCCCGCTGACCCAGGCGACGATGTACTGCATGGCCCAGCTCGTGAACATGGCGACCGCGACGGCGAAGGCGAGTCGGTCGTTGCGGCGAAACGCCTGAAACACGCACAGCGCGGCGGTGACCGACCATGCCACGGCCCACAGCTTGAGTGGGACGACCTGCCCGAGTGTGCTCACCTGCGCCGGGCTCGGGGCGAGCAGGCTCAGGGCGAGCACGATCCCGATGAAGGCGACGAACAGCAGTGAGGCGCCTCGGCGGCCGATGTGGCGAAGCACGCTGCATCGGGGGCTGATGGCGCCCTGCATCGAGTCGAGCAGGTCGGCGAGCTGCCGGGACTCCTTAGAATTGGGCATCGTCATTATCCACCGCTCGGTCACTGGCGATGCGCAGGTCGTGCTTGGTCGGACGGTCGTCGCGAAGCGCGGTGGCCCGCCGCAGCAGGCGGCTGAAGCCGATGACGAAGCCGAACACCGCAGCGGCCTGCACGACGTGGTTGATGACCATCCATGGCCGGTGGACGAACCCGAGTGCCATGGACAGGTGGGTGAAGGCACAGGTGAGGAAGAAGACGGTGCCTGAAACGAGTACGGGTCGGGTCAGCGGCAGGTACGGAAGCCACAGGAAGGGCACCAGCACATAGCCGCAGACGATGAGCAGGTTGGCGATGATGTTGATTGTGTCGGCCACCATGCGTTCCCCTCGGGTTGCAGGTATGGCGGAAGGGACCGGCCTGTGGGCAAGCCGGTCCCTTCCGGTGGTGGGCGCTCCCCCGCCAGGGGCGCCGCAATGTTACGGAGTGGAGTCCGTCACGTCCGCAACGTAAAGCATCTGCTCCGGGCGGGTGACTACCGGCAGAAGGTTCCACTCCAGCAGGTACTGCCGGGCCGAAGGGTCCTTCTCCTTCCAGGTCTTGGCGAACTTGCCGGTGAAGGCGTCGGGGGCCTCGTCGTCGGCGGTCGGGCCGACCATGACCTCGATGGGCCGCTGGTCGGTGTAGTTGCCCATGAACAGGGCGTTGTCCGGAACGAACAGGGTGCTGACGCCGGAGTCGTCGTCGTAGACGGTCTCCACAGTGGACCAGTTGAGGCCCATGAAGCCCGGCAGCGTGCCCTGGCTGTAGTACTGGTCCTTCATCCGGTCCGACAGGAGCGTGCCGCCCATGAACGTGGTGGCCACGCCCTTGGTCGCGAAGCTGTCGAAGATGTAGGACAGCGTCAGCTCGGTGACGAACGCTTCCTTGGCCGGGACCCGGCCGTCGCGGGCGATCAGCCGCTTCCAGGCGCGGATGTCGGCCACGATCTGCTGCGGCGTGGCCGTGTCCCACCCGGTCCCCGGGTTGGGCTTGTGGCTGGCCGGCAGCTTGTAGTCGACGGTCGTCTGGACATCTGGGTAGTCGAAGACCAAGGTCCCCTTCATCGCGCCCCAGATCATGAACTCCGCGAAGTTGTCGAAGCGCTGGTTGAGGTCGGCGACCTCGCGCAGCACGGCCTTCTCCGCGTTGGTGGCCGCGATCTCGCCGGGCGTGCGCAGCCAGTGCAGCGTGGTGGGCTCGAAGACCTTCTTCTCGCGCAGGTACACGAACGCGGCGCTTTCCTGCGACCGGCCGAGCCGGGGCACGATGTGCGCCTCAGAGTTGGGGACGTTGGGCTTGGCGACCATCCGGCTACCGCGGATCACGTCCCAGGTCACTGACGGGAAGGGCCACGGGGTCTGCGGTACGCGCCCGAGCATCACCAGCGTCTCGGGGGCGACGAACTTCTCCACGACCCCACGGAGCACCATCGGCTCCAGCAGGCTGATTTCAGGCACGACTGCGCTCCTCTGTGGACACTCACGTTTCCGTCAGCGACCCCCGATTTCGGAGCCCGGCCTGCACCTCCCGCGTGGGGAACATCTGGCTGGCCTGTCTTCAGTTGTTTTCATCGGCGGCCGGAGCCGCCGACGAGGGGTTAGAACTTGAACGTCCCGCGAACCGTGTCCACCGTGGCGCCCAGGTCGGTCAGCGCGGCCGAGTCGGCGCCCGACACCGCGCTGTACTTCAGGATGCCGGCGATGACGATGTTGGCGAGCTGGTCAGCGGCACCGGCGGAGCCGGTGTCGATGGCCCGGCGCAGCACACCGCGCGCCGCCTCGACGCCGCCGGAGCCGGCGTTGTTGTAGACGTAGTACTTCTTGTCGCTGGTCTTGCGGCCCAGCACCGTTCCGGCCGGAAGGATGCCCTGACCGCCCGCGACGGTTACGCCCTTCTGCGTGAAGCCGGCGTAGCTGTACAGAATCTCCGGGTCTGTTGAATCCGGACCCTTGGAGTACCCCGGGACCGGGATCTTCTCGTACGCGGTTGCCATGGGGGTGTCCTCTCAGCCTTCCTGCTGCCGCTGGCGCATTCCTGAAGTGGTGGTCACTTCTTGTTGACGGGAGCCAGCAGCGCCGAGAGGCGGGCGATCTCCTCGTCCACGTTCTTGGTGTGGGCGGTGTCCTGGGGCGGGGTCACACCGGACTCGTTGTTGAGCTTGACCAGCGGCTCGTCCGGGACCACCTGGTCGAAGACGGTCGGGTTGGTCAGCTTCAGCTCGACGTAGAAGTCCTTCTTCGCCGGCTTGATGTGTCCGGTACGGATCAGCTCGTCGACGGTCTTCTCCGCCTCGGCGTGCTCCAGCGCGTTGACCCGGTTGGACAGGGCCACGTTCTTGTCGGCCAGCTCGGCGACCGCGCCGACGACCGTCTCGGTGGAGACCGTCTCGGCGGTCTCGGCGTTGGTCAGCTTCACCACGCCGGAGGCGGTGAGCGCGTCGACCAGCGCCTTGGACAGGCTCGCGGCCTGGTCACCTTCGGCGGCCTTGGCCTGAAGCGCCGTCACGTCGATGCCGTGGTCGGTCTTCAGGGAGGTCAGCATCTCCTCCAGCGACGGCTTGGCCGGCGTCGTCTCGGTGGTCTTCGGCGCGTCGCCCATCTCGTCCGTCTCCTCGGTCGCTGCGGGTGTTTCGACCTCCACCACTTCGGCGGGGGTGAGCAGTACCGCTCGCTGAGATGTATCGGACGTAGCTGCGACGATCTCCTTGTAGTCCTCCAACCCGGTCACATAGGGCCGGTTGGTGACACATGTGTGCAGCAGTGTCGGGCCGACTCGCTTGCCGGTCTTGGTGTTGGTGTAGTCCAGGTGCAGCATCGCGCTGGCGCCCAGCAGGGTCTTGCCGAGCTTGTCCGCGGCGGTGGCGTCGCGGGCGTCGATGACGGCGTAGACCTTGCTGTCCTTGGCTTCCAGGCCGATGACCTCGCCGATGTTGCGGTTGGGGTCCTCGGTGTGTTCGTTGTTGTCGTTGGCCAAGGGGACCTGGACGATGTCGCAGACACCGTCGTTGAAGTTCTTGGTCAGCTTCTGGACGAACGTGTCATCGATGGTGATCTTCGCCCCGGTCTTGGGGTGGATCAGCTCGCCCTGGTTGAGGATGTGTTTGCGGAACAGCCGGCCCTGGCGGGTCCGGGCGAGTTCGACGTAGCCGTCACCGTCGGACGGCACGATGACAAGTTCGTCAGCCATGCTGACCTTTATCGGTCAACGGGCTGTGGTGGGCTCAGTCGTGGTGGCGTTGGGCGGCGATCCACCCGATGGTGAACCGGGCGAGGGCGACATCGAGCGGGATGGTGTCGTCGACTTCGACGGTGGCGTAGTCGTCGAAGTAGGGCGTGCGGTCGGCGAGCTGGTCGAACCAGACGTGCCATGGCACGGCGTTGCCGCGCTGTGCCAGGGCGGCGCGGGCGGTTACCTCGTGTTCGGCGTGCTCGTCGGGGTAGCGGCTTTCCAGGCCGGCGTCCCCGGCCCGCCAGGCACCGACTGGGCCGGTGCCGGGTTTGATGTGGATGAGGACTACGTCCATCGCTCAGCCTTTCCCGGGGTGGCTCACCAGTCCTGATGGTAGGACGCGCGGGCTGCGGCTTTGGCCTCGGCGATGGCGGCGTGGTCGTCGTAGGCGACGAATCGGACGGCGACGGGGACGCCTCGGATGTCGGTGATGCCCAGGGCGGCGAGCTTGGCCGTGGCGGCGTCGCGGTGCACGGCGGTGCGGAAGACCAGGATCTCGATGTCGTCGAGGAGGCTGACGGCGTCTTTGATGCACAGCTCGTTGCTGCTGCCGGTGTGTGAGGTCATCGACTCGAAGTCGAACCATGCGCTGTCGCCCCGGGCGCTGATGTTGCCGTAGCGGTCTTCCTCGAAGGCGTAGTTGTGGGTGCGGGCCAGCACCCGCGGGCTGAGGTAGACGTTGGGGGAGCCGGCGTTCTCCTGGTTCTGCCGGACGAACAGGAACGCGCCGCTGCCCCGGCGCATGTCCTCGAAGCTGGACATGCCCGACTTCCAGATGGCGAAGGTCCGCACCCGTGCTTCGGTGGCCATCGCCACGCCGGTCTCTGCGGGCCAGACTGGTCCGCTGCGGTAGGTGATGGTGGGCATCTGCTTGCTGCGCCAGTGCGTGTCGGCGATGTCGAACCGCATCCAGTACGGCTTGCCGCACGGCTGGGTGGGGTTTCGCAGATCCATGTGCATGAACCGGGGCAGGTACAGGTCGGCGGCCAGGAACGCATCGACGGTTTCGACGCTGGTGAGGGCGGCGAACGCGGCCCGCAGCATGTCGGCCTCCTGCGCCCGGTCGGTGGTGGGGTCCATCGAGGAGAGAGTCGACCAGAACGTGGCGTAGCGGGGGTCCTGGGGGTTGCCGCCTCGGGAGAAGCCGCCGGGGCGGGTGTCGAGGCGGCTGGCGAGGATGCCGCCCAGGTGCCGCCAGTAGAACAGTTCCATGTCCAGCGAGTCGGCGGGCCGAAGTTCGATGCCGGCGTCGGTCAGCGCCTGGTCGATGTTGGCCAGGCCGGTTTCCATGGCCGCGGCGTCGTTGATGGTGAACTCCACCAGGCCCTGCGCGGATTTGGGGGTGTCGGTCTGGCTGCACCGGTAGGTGATCTGTTCCCCGGTGGGCAGGGTGATGAGGAACATGTCACCGGCCTGGCCGCGGTACTCCTCATCGTCGATGAGGCGTTCGCCGCTGAGTCGCAGTTCACCGTCGGGGTCGAGGACGACGTGCTCGCCCAGGCTTGCCGCCGCCCGGTTGGCGGCCTCCAGGGTGACGATGGGCCGGTTCGGGGCGGGCGGGTGCGGTGTGAAGGTGTAGCGGGGGAAGTCGCCTTCGACGCTTCGGGTGCGGTTGGCCTTGTGGGCTTCGATGGTGGTGATGTAGCCGAGGTAGGTGGTGCACATCTCGACGGTGGCGGCGACCCGGTCGTGGGTTTCGGTCACCTTGTTGATGTTGTGGGCCAACAGGCGGGTGAGTCGGGTTTTGGTGAGGGCGAGGGCGTTGAGCTTCGCCTCGTTGAACTGGCCGTCCTGGTGGTGGAACGACACGGTCTTGGCGGCGTTGATGATGGCCGCGTAGGACGTGGGTTCGTGCAGGAGGGTGGGTGTGTCGGTCGATGTGGCGCTCACCTGTTCGAGGCACCACTGCCCGAATGCGTTGCGGTGTGGGTCGCGGAGCTTGAACGAGCCACGGATCAGGTGGGTGCCGTCGGGGCGGCGTTCGCGCCAGAGCAGGACGTGGGCGTCTTCGACGTGGGTGCCGGCGACGAACGTGGCGGTGCCGAACGACTTGGTGGTCTGGACGGCGGCGTGCAGGTCCGGGCTGTGCAGGCCGGCGTGCAGCGGGTGGTGTTGTGGGTTGGTGCTCAGGGCCTTGTGCAGGTCGGGGATGTCCCAGCCGGCGCGGGCGTAGATGCGCTGCCACAGGTTGGTGAAGTCGGCGGCCAGTTCGTTTTTGCGTTTGGTGGCGTAGGCGATGAGTTCGTCGGCGTTGGCGGGGGCGTGTGGGATCGGGGTCTGGTACCACGACGGGTCGAAGTGCGGGCGGTGGGCGACGGCGCGGGTGATGTGCGCGGCGAGGATGTCGTCGCTCAGGCACTGCATCCGGCGGGCCTGGGCGATGGTCGAGCGGTACATCGTGTCGACGGTGTCGCGGTCGATGTGTCCGGCGGCGATGGCGGCGTAGAGCTTGGTGTAGATGAGCTTGCAGTTGGTGTCGGCCTGTTCGTCGCCGGTCAGGCCGGGCCATGCGCCGAAGTAGCGCCAGGCGCGGCCCTTGTCGATGCCGATGGCGGCGCCGTCGGCGGACAGGACGATGTTTTCGCCGTGGGTGTCGTCGTTGTCGATGGCCCAGTCGAGGACGTGTTCGCGGGCGATGGCGCACAGTTGGGTGCGGGTGAGGGCGGCGAAGCCGGCGCCGTCGACGCCGAGCAGGTTGCCGGTGGCGTCGAGCATGGCCTGGAGGTGGCCGAAGGTGCCGTCGAAGGTCTCCAGGCGGCTTTCGGCCGTGCGGAAGCCCCAGCGTCGGGCCAGCAGGTGGGCTTCGTGTTCGGTTTCCGACCGGAACCGGTTGCCGTCGGGAGCCGGCTTGAACAGCCAGCGCCGGCCGTGCTGGTCGACCAGGACCGCCTTGCGGTGGTTGCCTTTGAGCGTGGGCTGGTCGGGGGCGTAGGCGAGTTTGAGCTTGGCGTCCTCGACCGCCTGGCGGC
>JACCDR010091960.1_pt1 | contig 11164 bp, 5 predicted proteins | sample 7446431 | NCBI WGS metagenome assembly JACCDR01 (sample SAMN15323443, study PRJNA562643) | freshwater metagenome | isolation source: river surface water | place: USA:Blue River Watershed | collected 2017-08-17 | reverse complement strand
TTTCAACAACATCTCGGTCAACCGAGATTTTTACTTTTTTTACTTCACGTTCTGGTGAACTAATTGTCATGGGATTTCTCCTATAAATAACAATTTAAAATTTTTAAAACAAAATGATTTGTAATATCTTTTAAAGTACTTTTTAAAACCTACTGTTTTTTATTTCGCTTTTGCTTATTTAGAGCATTAAAACTTAATACAATAAAACAAAGGTTTGATATAAATGCGCTCACTTGTTTTCTTTGTATTTATTCATTATTTATTTTAAAAATTTAACAAAAAAATTTTTTATTTGTAAAAATATAATAATATTTTAACATTTTTTTTTTAATTAAATAGATTCAATTATTTTTTAATAATTGAATCTATTTAATTTTTTTAATTATTCATATTAAAAATTTTTATTTTTTACCAAATTGAACAAATTAATTCACCTCCTACACCTTTTAATCGAGCGTCTCGATCTGTTAAAATACCGCTTGGAGTTGATAAAATAACAATACCTGCTCCACCTAATACACGTGGGATTTCTTTATGGTTTGCGTAAATACGTAAACCTGGTTTACTAATTCTTTGTAAATTTGTAATACAAGATTCTTTTGTTTTTCCTTGATATAAAGCTTTAGAGCGGTATTTTAAACGAATTAAAATATCATTTGATGATAAAACCATTTGATAACTTTGAATAAAACCCTCTTTTTCTAAAATTTTCGCAATTTCTTGATTTAATTTAGTGTATGGAACAATAACACTCGATTTTTTTACAAGACAAGCGTTTCTAATACGTGTTAACATATCACTAATACTATCATGAATAAAACCTTTTGTTTTAGAAGTAATCATTTTTATTGAATTCTATTTTATTTTTTAATCATTCCATTTTATTACGCATAATATCTACGTCCTATCATTCTAGTTGAAAGGACTTGCGTTGTTTAAGTTTTTTATTTTTGATTAAGCTAACGATAACCCAAACAACCTTTTTAATTTCGTTTTGTTATCCTCCCTTCTTAGCTTAGCAACCCTTTGCCAGGGTTTGAAAAAGAAGCAGACCTTTGATTAATTTCAAGTGAAGTTAGGGAGCAAACATTATACAATAAGAGTAATGAGTGTTTATACAAGATGAGTCTTTATACAATAAGAGTTATGAGTCTTTTTACAATAAACTCTTTAATTTTCAGGTTTATTAAAGAGTTTAAAGAATTATGACTTAAAAGGTAAACCAAATTCTTTTAAAAGAGCTAAACCTTCTTCTTGTTTATGAGCAGTAGTAATAATAGAAATATCCATACCTCTAACTTGGTCAATTTTATCATATTCAATTTCTGGGAACATTAATTGTTCTTCTAAACCTAAACTATAATTACCATTTTTATCAAAACTTTTAGGATTAATACCTTGAAAGTCTCTTACACGAGGTAAAGCTAAATGAATTAATCTATCTAAAAAACCATACATACGATCACCTCGTAAAGTTACAGTTACACCTACTGGCATTTTTTCTCGTAATTTAAAACCCGCAATGGCTTTTTTCGAACGTGTAATTACACCTTTTTGACCCGCAATCATGCCTAATTCTTTTAAAGCTGAATCAACCATTTTTTGGTTTTGTGATGCACTACCAATACCTCTATTAATTACAATTTTTTCAATTTTAGGTACTTCATGAATATTTGTATATTTAAAATGTTTCATTAAAGTAGGTACAATTTTTTCATTGTATTGTTTTTTTAAGCGTTGTGTCATTTTTAATTTTATATTTTTAAATATAAAGAGATTTTATATATACATGTATATATCTGTTATTGTAATAAATATCGATATCGATATCGAAACATATAAAACTTTTCGAATCACTTTATTTATTTTTTTACTCATCTGATTTTTAGAAATTAACCTTTGTCACTTATTGTGAATCTATATAAACGACTTTTAAAAGTTACTTTTAAAATTCAACATTGAAGTTCGAGAAGGTCATTTATTACAAAAAATTATCTTATAATTTTCATCAATTATGTAATCCTTACGTTTAATTTATAACATATTGAGAAGTTTCTTTTTGAGAGGTTTTTTTTGTTTAACAAAAAATTTTTTAGCACAAAAGAATCAAAAGAATCAATTGGAAATTAAGATAAAGTATATAATTCAAAAAATTTAAAGTACTTCCGGTGCTAAAGAAACAATTTTTGTGAAGTTTCGGTCTCTAAGTTCTCGTGCAATTGGTCCAAATACACGTGTACCTCTTGGATTTCCTTCTTTATTAATAATAACTGCTGCATTATCATCAAATTTAATTGTCATACCATTTTGACGACGAATTCCTTTACTTGTACGAACAATAACAGCTCTTACTACATCTGATCTTTTTGTAGGCATATTTGGAAGAGCGTCTTTAACAACAGCAATAATAATATCACCAATATTACCAGAACCTGAACCTAAAACTCGAATACACATTAATTTTTTAGCACCACTATTATCAGCTACATTTAAATAAGATTGAGGTCTAATCATTTTTTTAGAAAAATTTTTTTGATATTCTTTTCGAGTTTTTTATTGAATAAAAATCAATTATTCGAAGAAAAAATAATACTAAATTCATTATTTATTTAGATTATTGAATATCATTTCAACTTTAAATTCATCATTTTTTTTATTTTTATAGTTTATTTTTTAGTTACGCGTTATGCAACAAAACTTTTTTATTTTGTTGCATAACGCGTAACTAAAAACTAGATCCTAAAATATGAGCTAAAAATATCTATTTACTAGCATTTTCAACATTTGTTAATTTAGTAGATGCTAAAAATTTTGTTTTTGCTGGCATTTTATAAGATGCAATACGTAATGCTTGACGTGCTACTGTTTCAGATACTCCTTTAATTTCGTAAATTACTTTACCTGGTTGAACTACAGCAACCCAATATTCAGGGGCACCTTTACCAGAACCCATACGGCTACCAATTGAACGCACTGTAATAGGTTTATCAGGAAAAACGCGAATCCATAATTTACCACCACGACGTACATAACGCGTTAAAACACGTCGACCAGACTCAATTTGTCTAGAAGTAATCCAACAAGGTTCTAATACTTGTAAACCAAAGTCTCCAAATGCAATTGTATTACCACGTGTTGCTTTTCCTCTTAAATGTCCACGGTGATGTCTACGGTATTTTGTTCTTTTAGGGCTTAACATTAAATAAAATTTTAAAGAAAATTTTCTATATTTTATAAATAGAAAACATGTATTTATACAATCCTATAAAATACATCTTCAAGTAATCCGCTTTGTAACAGAATACTTAATATATATAAATATATATAAGTATATATAATATTTGTTTTTAATACAGTTGTACAATTCGACTAGATACTTATAAAAACGAATTATTTAATACTTTAAAATGATTCGTTTTTATAAGTATCTATATATTCTATCATGTATGTATTTAGTTTATTCATTAAAAAATTTTTATTGAATATAAGTAAAACAACTTCTAAAAAAAAATGGATTTTTAAAACCAAAATTTTATTCTTTTTTATATTATATAAAAATTTAATTCTATCTATTCAATAAATATTGAATGTGATTTTAATATAAAAAAACAGTATTTCATAGAAATAGAAATAGAATTTGATTAAATATATAGAAATAGAAACATATTTATATATTATAATATATATATTATAATATATATTATAATATATAAAAAATATAAAAGAAAACTTTTTTGCGGTGCGAAGCAGCATCCGAAATATGTTTGTAAATATTTTTACAAAATCTTATTGATAGACTTTGAATATTCGAATAAATTAAATAAAAACATTAAGATTTTAAAATTGATAAAAATCTATTTTAAAATTGTTTGTTACCCTACGGTTCGCTTGCTTCTATCGTTCCCTTTTTTCGCTACTACCCTACGGTTTTCGCTTTGCTCCCTTTGGGTAGCTAAGCGAGACCGTAGGGAATAAAAAATTTTTCAGTTTGTTTGTTGGTTTCATACACACATACAAACAAAGAAAAAAACCTACTAAAATTAAATTTATAGTTTTTTGGTGGAAGAATGGTTACTTTTTAGTAATAAAAAATTCGTAAAATAGATATTTTAGGGTTAGTTAACTATTAAAGCGTCTGTTTAAACGTTTTTATCTTAAATTGAAGATAAATAAAAAACTGTTTGTTTATTTTTATTAGTAAAATAAATTATTGATACATACCTCAATAATAAAAAAATAAAAATAGAACATACAATAAGAAAATAGATTTATGATTACAATAATTTCATTAGTAACTTCTGTAAAAGATTATTTAGAAGTTGTTCATAAACTTATAGAATATGATTCAATAAATATTAACTATTCTGAATTAGGTTCTATAATAACTTATGTGTTAATTACACTTAAAAATAGTTTAATAGATTTTTTTAGTTTTTCATGGTTATTAAAAGAAAATCTTTTAAGTTTACCAATTATAATACCTGAAATTAGTTCAGCAATGATTTCCGAAATTTCAGTTTTAGATGGTTATTTTCATAATGCATTTAATTTTTTAGATACACCTGTATCTGATGGAATGTCTACATTATTAGCTTCAACTCAACAAAATAGTTTTATTGCTTGTATTGAAAAATTTATTATTGGTGGTATAAATAGCTTTTTTTTATTTTTACCTACTAGTACAGCTCATATTATTACTTTAAGACGTTTTGTTATGCAAGGTTTAGAAGCAGGTTATATAGCAGGTCTTGGTACAATTGCAGGTAATATTTTTTGGTTAGCAAGTGTAATTTTAGGCTTCCGTTTTTTTGTAATTCCCTGGTTATCATTAGATATTTTTAGATATTTATTAGGTTTTGTATTATTAGTAAAATACATGTGGGATAGTTATAATGAAAAAAAAATTATTTCAAACACCGAAGATTCATTTGGCACAAAATTAAATTCAACAAATTCAACAAATTCAACAAAAACGAAATTTTTCCTATTAAACTTTTTATTAGCATTAACGGAACAAACAAGTATTTATCCATTTGTGAGTAATATTTCCTTAAACCCAGAAGGTTCTATCATTGAAAATTTTTCTCTTACTGGAATACAACTAGGTTCAGATGGTTCAAATGGAACTCTTTTTATTTTGCTTCATTTAGCCTATTTATTAGGGATTACAGTAGGTAGTTTAAGTTTATTACATTTAAGTTGTTGGTTCTGGGAAAATCCAGCTTTTAAATTCTATATGTGGGTAATATCTTCGTTTAAAGTTTCAACTACTTTTTATTACAAAGCTTTAAATTTTACTTTTTTATATTTAACAATGCTTTCAGCTGTTTGTAGTATTCCTTATTATGGTTTAGACTATACAGTGACAAACCCATTAGGTTATGTTAACGATGATCGTTTAATTCAAGATAAAGTTGTACTTGAAACTTCATTTTTAGGTACAAAAGCATCAGATCGTAATACACGTAGAAATCGCGGTCGACATGGCCGACGTGAAAGATGGAAGCGAAGAATTCGAAAATATCGTACGTTTGATGCTTCTTTATATGATCAAGGTATTTATGATTTATTTACAGTTGAAGATTTAAATTATGGTTTTGATCGTTTTTGGTTACGTCGTAAATTACGAAACCACCGAGTACGATTTAGATTTTTCCCTGGTCCTTGGATGCGTTCATTTAAAAAACAATTAGCAAAACCTAGATTAGAATCCTATACTGGGCCGAGAATTGAATTTTTTAGAATTTTATATGAACAAGTTTATCATCCTTCTTTTCATGCTTATCAAAATAAATCGGATTTAAATACCAAAAATAATATGAAAGAACAATTAGACATTGCAAACTCAATAAAAACACCATCTTCAATTTTTTTACAAAAAAATGCAGATTTAACAGATTCAAAAACAGTTAATGCGTCTTTACAAACAAAAAGATCTATTTTACGAAAATTTATGCGTAAACTAGACACTCGTATTAGAACTTCACAAATAAAATTAAGATCTCAAAATCCAAATCTTTTACCTTTATCTTTACAAAATAAAAGTTTAATGTTTAAAAATAATAATATGGATCCTAATTCAAAAAGTTTGTTTTTGGAAAAAACAAAAAACAATAAAGTAAATACCTTTAATTTAAAGGTATTTACTTCTCCAAAACAAGAAAAATTTATGAAAACGTTAGATTCTTTAGATGAAAAACAACAAGGAATTTTCTTAACAGGAACTTTATCACAAAAAAATGAAAATTTTTCAAAGAAAAAATTACAAATTTTACAATATCGTACTTTATTAAAACAATCATTTGATAATTCAAAAAATCAAACAAATATTTTAGATAAATCCTTAATGTTACTACATCCATTAAAATTTTATTTACAACAGGAAGCATCTTTTAAACGTAAATTATATTATTATACACCTAATGTTTACCGAAAATTTTCCGTAGAAAATAATGCACCTTATTATCGTGTTATGATGAAAAGATATTTTTACAATTATAAACCTACATTAAGATGGGAACGTACTATGAAAGTTGCTAGTTTAAGAAAAGCAAGAAGAAAAACAACACGAATACCTAGAAAATTACAAAAAAGTGATTTATCAATAAATAATCAAACCATTGCATTTTTAGGTGAAAAAAATCCAATTGATATGAGTTCAAATCAAAATGTAATGAATTCATTAGCAAATTCTAGTTCAACTTTAAACAAAATAGCTGATTCTTCAATTTCTATACCTTTTGAAAAAGCTTCAATGCAAAAATCAAGTTATAATTATTCAGTAGTTAGTAAAAGAGCGAGTCGTTATCGTTATCAAATTTATAAAGATGTTTTACAACATTGGTATTATAGCCCTTTTAATCGAATTTTATTAAAATTTGATGTTGATAATTTTATTAAACGACAACCTAATACTCATTTTTTAACTACGAATGAAGAAAAATTATTACATTTAAGAAGATTTTTATTATTTGAACATTATAATACTTTACGTTGGTACACTAATATGCAACATTATCGATCTATGAAAACACAATTAAATGGTGGTACAAAAAGTTTTGCTTCACGTCCTTATAATCAACAATTTTTTGGTACATTTAAAAAAATAAGACATTTATTTGCTATTACACCAAGTGTTTCAACTGTATCAAGTTTAGATAATAACGAAAAGTCAAGTCAGAAAGACTTGGAAACAAATGTTTTAAAGTTTGATCAGTTACTATACAATGAATATCCAAATGATAAAAAGAATTCATTATTAAATCCATTAATTATTCATGAAGAAATTTTACCTGATTATATTAATCAAAAAAGTGAAAACAATTTGACTGAAGATATTTTAAGTCAATCTCAAAATATTGTTCGTAAATATTTACTTGAAACTCGTTCAATTCGTGAAGAATATATTAAAAAATTATTAAGTGAAAATAATTATTCAGCGTTAACTCAATTTATTTACAAAGGCCAAAAAATCCGAGGAAATGAACCTGTAACAAATCAAAAATTACTTAATGATCAAGAAAAAGATTATTTATTAACTTCAATTGAAAAAAATCAAATTGAAAAAGAATTACAAAATTTAAATGCTTCTTCTAATATTAAAAAAGATTTTGGAATTAATGGTAAAATAAACGATGAATTTTATTTAATTTATTTAAAAAATTGGAAACGTCGTGTAAATGATCAAGAGTCTTTAAAAAATTATTTAACACGTCGATTAGATAAACGTGAAAAACGTAAACAAAAAAAAGAAAAACAAATATTAAGTAAATTAAAACGTCTTGAAAATTGGTATTCTATTAATTTAAATTCAACTCCTTTTGACAAATCAAATTTAAAAACTTTAGATGAATCTAAAGAAAAACCTATTGTTTTAAATTCAAATGTAGATAAAAATAATTCAGATCTATTAACTTCAGGATTACAAAAATCAATTCTTGATGGTATTTATGTATTAAATAATGTAGATAAAAATGTAAATACTGCTAATGAAAATAATTTTTCAAAAGTATTATTACTATCAAAAATTAAAAATCAAACTATGTTTGATGAGTCAAATACTCAAAAAATTAATTTACAACAACCTTTTACACGTTTACAGGATTTAACATTACGTATTGAAGATCTAGAAAAAGTACAAAAAGATAAAACCTCAAGTGATATTAAAACAACTGTTCAAGCTATTCGAAAAATTTTAAATAGTGACAAAAATTCAATGTCAAATACTTTAAATTCAAATAAAAATGTATATAATTCTGTAAAAACTAAAATTACAAATTACCGTAATCTTTGTTTAGATAGTATTTATACAGCTAAAGATACTTTATTTAATTTTACTAAAATTACTTTTAATAAAGTTAATCTATTTAAACCTATGAAAAGCAAAAGTATAATGAATTGGCGTCTTAAAGAACGTGCTTTAAGTAAACAAAAACGTTCACGAAAAGAATTTAAACTTTTAAATAAGAAAAATGAATTTTTCTCAAGTTATATGAATAGTAATGAACTTGAATTAGCTTTACAAACATCTTCACGTAAAAAACGTGATAGTGAATTAAAAAACAACTCGCTCCGCGAAGAACAACAATTATCAAATTCAAATAAATCTTCTTATATTACTAATTCATTTAAACGTAAACGTTCTCCTCAAAGACGATCACGTGTAAGACGTAATAGAGGTGTATTTAAAAAACGTAATTTAACTGATTTATTACGTAAAGATTTTGTTCAATTTATTAATCAAACGGATATTAATGAAAAACGCAAACTTATCACTAAATTTAATACAGATTTGTATGGAATGTCCATGATTAGTACACAAAATAATAATAATAATAATAATAATAATGAAATTCCTTTAAAACAAAGAAAATCAAAACAGCGAAAAGAACGTTATTGGAAACAAAAACGATCTAAATTCTCTCAAAAACGTCGTAAATACAGAAAACGTCGTAGATACACTGCTGTTAAAATCCGTAATATAAATAAACAATTAAAACGAATCAAAAATAAAATTGCAATTCAAAATTGGTGGTGGAAGCAGTTTATACCTTCTATTCAAGCTTCAAACGAAGCTCTTTGGCAAATTGAACGTGATAAATTAATTCAACAAAAATTATCTCAATTATCTATTTCTAATATTTTAGAACGAGATACTTTAAATCAAGGCGCGTTTAGTTCTCTTCAAATTGGTATGAAAGATTTTAAACCATTAGCTCTTCCAGAGACTTTAAATAAAATTCAATCAAATAAATTAAATCAAAGCAACGTTTCAGTATCATTTATAAATGATAATCAAAATCAAAATATAAAAGAATCTTATACTAATCCTAGTAATTTAGCGAATACAAATAATAATCCTGATTCTGATAATGAAAATTTAAGTGTAGTTAATAAACTTTATGAAAATTTATTCATTGATGAAAATAATACAAATCAATCGTTTAGTCCGTTTTTAATACCTAACACAAACTTACCTTTTTACGCTGGATGGGATGAGTCATTAAGAAAACTTGTTGTTACAAATCGTATGCTATCACGTAAAGATGCAGGTTTCACTTTCAGAAATGATGAAAATTTAAATGAATTCAACCGTAATTTAATAGGAACAGATTCACTCGGTCAAAAAGAATCTTTATCTGAATTTTCATTAGCACCTTTACAAGGTATGAACGCTGCTACAACATTATATTGGCAAATACCTTTCACTACTTATGATCCGGATCAATTTTTTGCTTTAGGTATGGATGGTTTTTCTCCAATCGGTTGGCGTAAATTTTTATTCCGCCATAGCATTTTAAAAACATGGTTAGATTCACGTTCATATTCAACTAATTTAAACAATCCTCAAACTGATACTCTTCATACTGATGAAAAGAATAAAACATCTACTTTAATTGTTAAAAATCGTTATCATATTTTAAATGATTTATCATTCAATAGTCAGAAAACATTACAAAATTTAAACTTAAATAACAATTTATTAAAAGCTAATTTAATTAAACAATATAAAACAAATTTTGCTAATTCTAGACGATTAAAAAAACGTTACCGTCGTGTTAAAAAACACCCAAGAACTCCTGTATGGTTCCCATCAGGTTCTTTATCAAATCAAGTTCTACCTGTTCATTATATTTATGTTTTTTATAAACGATCAAGATTACCGCGAGATCGTTATTTAAAACGTAGATTAATCAACGTTAAAAACCAAAATACAACATTTATTAATAATTTTGTGGATTCTAATTCACAAGTAAATAATTACGATTTTACATTAAGAAAAAGATTAAAACCAAAACGTAAATATCATATTAAACGTGATTATTATGCTTCGAATGTCATTATACCACGACGTTTAAAATTTATGTCTACAAATCAATCAAGCTCTGATATTAAGACATGGAGACCTTTATCATCTTTAAAAATTCATAAACCAATCGGAGAAGTTGTTAAGGAACAATTACTTTTACGTCGTAGTGTATTACAAAAACAACGTTCTTCTAAACAACAACCTAACATGAGAGTTAAACAATTAAGAAGAAGAATTCAACGTCAAGTTATTCGTACTGTTTGGCGTTATCGTCCTCGTGCTGGTGGTTTTGTTTGGCCTGGAGATTATTTAAAATTAGAATCAGTTAAAGCACCTAAATTACAAAATATCGACAAAAATTCAATGAATCAAGTTAAAAATAATCTTTCAATGGATATCGTTTCAGACAAACAATCTGTTACAAGAAAACAAAAAAGAAAGAAAAAACGTAATTTAATCGAATGGCAAATTCAACCTAAAAAATATTTATATGAAAAACATAATCTTCAAGTAATTAAGAAAAAATTACAAAAAGCTTATCGTTCATCAGGTAAGTATAATACAGTTGTAAATACGTTAAAAAATTCTATTTAAAAAAATTTATAAAAATGTAAATTTTTAATATTATATTCCTATTGTTTTTAAAACTTTAAAAACAATAGGAATATATATTCTTCATTTTCATTAAATGAGTTTTATTTTTATAAAGATAGATAATATTTAAAGAGTTATAATTTTAATTAGTAAAGAAAGTTTATTTTTATAAAGAAAGTATAATTTTAAGCATAAAAAAGTATAAAAAAGTATAAAAAAACATAAAAAAGCATAAAAAAACATAAAAAAACATAAAAAAGC
>JACCDR010106574.1_pt1 | contig 11166 bp, 20 predicted proteins | sample 7446431 | NCBI WGS metagenome assembly JACCDR01 (sample SAMN15323443, study PRJNA562643) | freshwater metagenome | isolation source: river surface water | place: USA:Blue River Watershed | collected 2017-08-17 | reverse complement strand
TCAAAAGCCATGATCTAAGCCCTCCTTACGGCAGGGTCACGGTGTCGTCGATCCGGATCTCGACGAGACCCTTGGGATCGATGACGACCGCGTTCATGGACATGGAGCCGGCACCGGACCAACCCTTCATCAGGTTTTCCCAGTCCCAGGTAATGTCCACTTCGGCGTTGATGCCGTGGCCGACCGCGATTTTGTGCCACATGTAGCAGCGCGCCTGGGCCGTGCCGATACCCGGCAGGCGGGTCGAAACGAACCAGTAAACGCGGTTCCAGAGCTTCATCTGGAAGCCTTCCTGTTTCCAGGGCAGGCGGTCGTAGCCGATGTATTCCTCGCGGACGAACTGGTCGATCGTCATCAGATACGACCACTGGCGCGGCGTGACGGCGCAATAGCACCGGCCGTCCGAGAAGACGTTCTGGTTGTCGAGCTGCTCGCGAGAGAGGAGCGCCACGTTGCGGGTGATGCCGCCAGAGAACGAGCCCTGGGTCTGAGTGGCACCGGCCTGCATCGCGGTGATGATCTGATCGTCGGTCTCGCGCGCGAAACCAGCGGTCATGTTCTCGATGTAGCCCTCGCGAACGGGGATGTTCAGCTTGGTCAAATCGAGCTTGTCGATCAGGACCGCCGCATAGCGGTCAAGCATGGTCACATCGACGTGCGTGTGGGCCGGGTTGGAGATGTTGATGGTGCCATTCCGCGACTTCGAGCCGACCGTGATGGTCCCAAGCTTCTGGAAGCGCAGCGTGCTGGCGTTGACTTCAGCATCCGTCCGCACGAGGCTGCGGAAAAGCGAGCCCCTCTGCTGAAATTCAAGGTGAACGTCACGATTGAATTTCTGGATGAATGCGTCGTCGATTGTCGGAGCGGGCATATCCCGTTTTCCTCAATAAACGTCACATATTGCCGTGTCTCAGGGTGCCCAAAGGGGTTCGCGGTCAGAGGTGCCTTGCGGTTCCGGCCGAGAAGCGTATCAGGTCTGGATGTTGGCGGTTTGGGGTAGGTCTGCTGCGCGTCGGTCGCTTGCGCGGGTGCCGAGGGGCATGAAAAAGGGCTCCCGAAGGAGCCCTTGATGATGACCCTAGAGGTCTGCCGGTTTGCTGCCGTTCACATAGGCCCACTGTCGGCCAAGTTCAGCTTGCTTCAGCGTAGCGTCTTGAATGTCCTGAGTTTTTTCACCGTATCGATGCGCATGAAGCTTGGCATACGTCACCAGCATCTCGGCGAACAGCTCATCCTTTGCTCGGAGCAGGAACACCGGCTCGTCCTCCCCGATCTTACCCTCGGGGTCTTGAATGCGATTGTAGTCCTCGCGTGCGTGCTTCATGCCACAGCCTCCTCGATCGGCAGCTCGTCCTTGTCGGCGGTCAGCGCGCCGTCGCGGAAGATAATGGTGGTGTCCACGGGGAACACCTTCTGATTGAAGACCTTGTTCTCGTGGAAGCGCACCGTCACGTCACGGGCGCTCATGATGATCTCAACCACCTGAACGTTTTTGCCAAGATCGGCCATCCTACCTCACTCCTGTTGCGCGGGTCTTGCCCGGATGCAGCTTTGCATACAACGGCATGAGGCGGTTGTGGTAATGCTCCTCGGAGGTCTTGCGGCCAGCCTTGCGGGCTTCCTCCTCGATGGCCTCGATCTGCGCCTGGATGCTCTGCCGCTCGCCGGTCTTCTCGGAGATGCGGATGCGCGTGTCCTCGCTGTAGGCCCGCCCGACCTTGGCGAGCACCTTCAGCAGCGTCGGGTGGTCGCCGACGCGCATCGTGCCTTCCTTGCCGATGATCGGCATGTCCATCAGGGCCTTCCACTCGTCGGACGAGTCCGCCAGATCCGCGCCGGCCGCGATGGCGTATTCGAGGTTGGCGTCATAGTCCACGCCCCAGGCTTTCCGCAGCGCCTCGGAGGACCGCTCCTGGGCTTCGTCGAGCTGCGCCAGCGCGGCCTCGCCGTCATCAGCGGCGAATTTATTGTTGAGCTGCACCAGCTTCTCGAACTGGGTTTGCGTCAGGTTCTCGTCGAAGGCGAACTTCTTGAATGCCTCGAAGCGCGCCGTGGTCGCGTTGTCGGGCTTCTCATCGCCCCACTCGAATTTGTAGTCAGTTGCGGTATTTGGCTTGCCGAGCTTCTGGAAGAATTTGTGGCGCTCCTCAGGCGGGGCGTCGGCCCCAGGCATCACCACGCGCTGGTCATAGGTCGATCGCATGTTGTGGATGGCCTTGCCGAAGTCCGCGTCGGTGGCGTATTTCTTGCCCCACTCCTCGAACTGCGATTTGGCGTCGCCCTCAAGCATGCTGGCCATCTGGGCGCGCAGGGAAAGCTGCTGCTGTCCGCCTCCAGCGCCCTTATCGCCACCAGGAACACCACCGGGCGCGCCACCTTCGCCACCAGCTCCGCCAGCGCCGCCCGCAGCGCCACCCGCCCCACCAGCGCCCCCGTCGCCCCCGGAGCCGCCCTCTGTGTTCCAGAGCACCTGCCAATGTAGTCTCATCAGTCCCTCTTGGTTTTGACCGTGACATTCGCGTCAGCCGGCTTGAAATTCATTTTCAGGAGGATCTCCTCTGCGACATCCTTCCGGCCGCCGAAATAGAGCGCGTTGTCCCCCGTCAGCCCATGATTGGGATGACGCGGAAGCGTCTTTCCGTGACCGCAGATGTCGAGGATGATTCTCAAGGCTTCGATGCCTGCTGGCGTCGAAAAGGCGGTGAGCAGGATTTGCGCCTGCCGCACCGCCTCGCTGTCCTGCTTCCTTGCTGCATCATTCGTCATGGCAAATATGACATGCCTTCATGACAACGCCGTCCAGTATGTGAAGAGCCTTCGCGGTCTTTTTCGGATCATCCTGTGCCATCAAAGACACAAGCCCGAGAAAGAGGAGGGAGGCCGGATGCCCCCTTCGCATATATTCCACCACCAGATCGTCGGCGAAGGCGAGCAGCACCTCCTCGGCGACTATGCTGCCGACTCCTGATTTGGCACCAGGGCGCTGCCGCCCTGCGCCGCGTTCGCCGCATCCACGCCCGCCTTGAGCCCCGGCCCGGCCGCCTTGGCGATCTCGGCCATCTGGGCTGCCTGCTGCATCTGCTCGCGCTGGGCGCGCGCTTCTTCCACCTGCTCCCTCGGCCTCACGTAGAAGTCGGGGATCTTGAGCTTGCTCCACACGTCTCGGAGGGTTGCGTCCCAATCCAGGTTCTCCTCCATCTCGGGGCGCTCGAACTGCGCCGTGATGGCGAGCCCATTGATGCTGCGCTGCGCCTCTGCCATGTCACGCATGTCGGCAACGTAATTGTCGAAGTGATATTCCAGCCGCTCGCCCACCAGCTCCTCAGGGATCGGCGGGAGGGTGCGCGTGCGCAGCAACGTGTCGAACAGCCAGTCCAGGATCGGCGGCAGCAGCTCGTTCTCCACGCGGGAGAAGATCGGCCCCAGCCGCATTGCCATGCGCATCTGCCATGCCGCGGCGTCGTCCTGGGTGCTCTTGCCGTCCTGCTCCGGTGCGCCGAGCACGTCGCCGTGGAAGTGCTTGTTGATCTTGCGCTCCAGCACGGCCAGATACTCGGCCGTCATGGCGGGGTTCGCGCCGATGGCCACCGGCCGCAACGGGTCGCCCTGAAACTGGAAGCCAGCCAGATCGAAGGCGGTGAAGCCTCCGGGGAACAGCTCGATCTCACCGCGCAGGATGTCGATCGGCCCCTGCATGGGCGGGTTGCCCTGCTTCTCGGTGATCTCCAGCAGCGCGGCGGACACGCTCTGCGCCAGCCGGGCGTCCGGCAGGGCGCGCATGGCCGGCGAGCGGCCCCAGGCTTCCTTGGAGCGGCGATACCAGCGCGGGACGACATAGGGCGAGACGTAATAGCCGCCCGTGTCGTCGAGCGCCGCCTCGCAGTGCTTTGGCATCACCCAGATGGACTTGAACGGCAAGCGGTTCGGCCCCAGGCCATAGCGCTTATACATCTCGTTCGGCATCACGATATGCAGTATTTCGTGGAGCTTCTCGGGATTGCCCTGCGGATCTTTCCACTCGTCTTGAAGCTCTTTTGGCAGCTTCTCAAGAGTGAACTCACGCACCATCGTGGATATCGGCCAATACTTCCAGCAGTATTGCGCCGTGATGACGCCGTTTCCGTCCGTCTCGAAGGAGAAATTCTTCAAGTGCTCGACGCACATTTCCATGTGCTTCTCGCGCTTGTTGTGAACCATGCAGACGACGGCTGTGCCGAAGGTGCTGGTGTCGTCGGCGATCTCGGCCATCTTCTCGGTGAAGTTCGCCCGCGGGTCATAGATCACCGCGTACATGATCTTGGCGACCGCCTCGCACCAGCGCTTCACGCGCGGGATGGAGCGGAGCGCCACATTCGAGGGCTTAATCCCCGGCCACTCGCGATCCTTGGGGCACATCGCCGCCACCAGGGCCTCGGCCATCTTGGCGCGAGCCTGCTCCGGCTCGGAGTTCCAGAGGTCGTCGTTGAGGTCCGCGCCCTCATCGTATTCGGTAATGAAGCCCTTGCGTTCGGTGTAGAAATAATGGGCCAGCTCCTCGAAAAGGAGCATCCATTCACCGTCGGCCTCTCGCTGCGCCCGCGCTCTCCTGACGAGGAGGCTGAGCGTATCCTCGCCGCGCCCTTTCATGGCTTAATACGCCATGGCTGCGCCGACGCCGAGGCGCTTGCGCTTGGTGCCGCCGCCGCTGGCATCGCCGCGGCCAGAGCTGCCGGACAGCAGGCTGGAGCCGGTGCCTTCGCGGTCGTCGGCCGCACGGCGGCGCTCGCGCTGCACGTCGATCAGATCAGGGCTGTCGGGCTGCGGCACCGGGATAGGCGCGGAGGGCTGCGGAGCCTGGATCTTGGGTGTCTTCATCGCGATACTCTCCTGGGTGAGGAAATGCGCTTGCGCGCAACGTGGTGGGAATGTCGTGTTCCAGTGATGACGTTCGGGGTGTGGCGCTGCGCCGCCTTGTTGACCACCAGCTCACGGCCCTCGCCCTGGCCGAGCATGAGATATTGCAGCCCTTCGCAGACGTGGCTGTGCTCGCCCTTGTCAGGCTTGTCGGCGAACTGGTCGCCACGCACCGCAACGCGCTTGAAGCAGTATTTGCCGGCCATGCCGGCGCGGAGCTTGATGCAGCTCCGGTTGATGATGAGACCTGGGCGGCCATCCACCAGTCGCGTCATCGGAGCCACCACCGCCTCGCGGCGCAGGACCAGCTCGTTGTTGCCGGGTGCGGGCAAGAACTTCACGCCCTCGTTGGCGATGATCTGGAACATGGTCCGCGTGTCCTCGTCGGTGGAGGACCGCTTCGCTCCGATCGGATCTCCCCAGGCCCCGCCGATCTGGCTCTCGGGGAAGTGCTCGGCCATGTGGCGCTTGATGGCGCGGCCGAAGCTCTGCGCGCCGACGTCGAACGTCACCAGCTCGGACAGGATGAGCCAGCGGCCCCAGCCATCGCGCTGGGCGAAGACGCAGGCGGGCGTGAGCCCGAAGTCCGCGCCGAGATAGATCGGCTCGCCGGGGATCGGCGTCAGATCCTGCACATGGTGGATGTCGCTGTATTCAGGGTAAACCGGGCGGCCGTCCGCGACATAGCCGTATTCGGCGGCCAGAAAGACCCTGATCCACTCTTCCGATTTGCCGGCGAGCTGATTTTTGTAATAGTTATCAGGGAGATGCGCGATGTTCTCGGCGGACGGATTCATGATCCACTGCCCGCCGATCTTGATCACGCCGCCCGGCTGCCGATAGAAGGCCCATCCGTCCGGCTTCACGCGCTCGGCCAGATCGTACATCCAGTGGTCGTCGTCCGGCATGTTGGTGTCGCCGAACATCCCGAACCACGTCGGGCCGCCGTCCTTCTTCGCCGGGAAGCGGCCGATACGGCCGGTGATCATGTCGAACACCGAGCGCGGGATGTCCTTGGCCTCGTTCAGCCACGCGCCGGTGATCTCCATGCCGCGGATCTTGTTGGCGGCGTCCTGCCCATCCAGGCCCAGGAAGTAGATGTCCGCCATCACCTTGGTGCCGTCCGGCAGCGGGAAGTTCCAGGCGTGCGTGATGGGGGCGGTCATCTTCCACGGCCCAAGCTCGGTGCCGAAGTGCTGCCGCCATGACGGCAGGGTCGTCGTCTCCAGCTCGGGGATGGTGTTGCGGCACACGAGCCAGCGGGTGGCGCGGATGCCGCGTGAGTTGGGTTTCTGCTCGCATGCGCGCCGGAGCACCTCATAGCAGCATGCGGTGGTCTTGCCGCTGCCGAGGGGTCCGAGCGCAATGCGCACGAAAGCCGGATCGAGATGGAATTTCTCCATCGTCAATCCTGATGGAGTGTATTCCATGTCTCGCCCGTTTTTCTGCGGTTATCCTACCTTTTCGATTGGTAGGGTAAATGGGTCCGGCTGTGACCAGCAATGCCGGCAGACAAGCTGCCCGGCCAGCGTCGGTATCCAGTTTTCGCCCAACCGGATCTCGCGCGCGCCGCAATGCGCACCATCGCAGGTGCCGATGATGGCATCGCCTCTCGGTGTTCCGAGGGCCGGATAGTCGCCCTTGGGCTTACGCGGCTTTCTTGAGCTGCTTGACCTTCTCATTCTCGCGGGCGGCCTTGCGGGCTGCCTTCTCCTCATCGCTCAGCTTCGGCCGACCACGGCCGCGCTTGGCGGGTTCGCTGGCGGGTTCCGCGACCTTGACTTCGGCCTTGGCAGCCTTCGGGGCGCGGGGCTTCCTCACCTTCGTCGCGGCGACTTCGGTGGCGACTTGCGCGGGCTCGGCGGCGACCGGCTGCGGCACGCCCAGCAGCATGGTGGCGAACACGGCCACCAGGGCGTTCGGCCCGGCGAAGCCGGCTGTGCGCCGCTCAGCGCCAGTGACCGTCTCCATGATCCAGCCCCCGAGGTCGCCCTTCTTGATCACGATGGCGTCGGGTGTCTGGCCGGGAATCGAGTAGTTTTTTGACACGTCGGTCATTTTTGTAGTCCTCAAGTGTTGGTCTATAGGTTTGAGATTGCTGACCGAACATTGCATCGCCATTTGGCTTGAGCAGGCCCAGATCAACGAGACGCCGGAAACGTTCGCCCGTAATTTGCTTATGCGTTTCCAGGTGCGGAATTCCTGTCAACGACAGGAATACTGAGCCGCATTCGTAAATTAAATCCAGAGCGTCGAGATCTGCTTTGGTTACGAACCGACCATAAGGAGTTTTCATCGTCAATTTCCCTTTGCAAGATTTACAAGGTAGCTTATAATAGCCGCCAAGAGAAAGAGGGAAAAAACGTGATTGAATTGCTGATTGCCGACGGACTCATTGGGGCGACCCAGTTCTCTCGGCAGATGGGTTGGCGGCAGACAGGGGCGCAGACCTTCGTGCGCGGCACCGCGCCGGCCGGCGAGGGGATCGTCCACTACATCGCCTTCGAGGAGCAAATGGCCGGCCTGAAGAAGGCCGTCCTGCATGTCGGCCCGTTCACCAACCTGCCTGAAAGCCGCGCGCGCCGGAGACACCTGATCTCCATCGCCGAGAACCGCGGCATCCATGTCATTCCCTACGACACCTCAATCAGCCCACCGGAGCCGATGCGCATGTGCCTGATATGCGGCTCCACAACGCCATGCATGTGGAGGGAGGATCTTCAGCCGGGGGAGCCCGGCGTGCCATGCACATTCGACATGACCTACAACCAACTTTTCCACGAATTGCGGAAGGTCAAAAAAGAGAATGTTCAACTCCGAGAGCAGTTCACCGCCATCGAAAGCGCCGTCGAACAGATCCAAGGCCGCATCGAGCAGACACAAAGGCAACTCGACGAATTACGTCAACAGCTCAAAGCCTATCGCCGCCCCGAGCCGGAGCCTCATGTCGCACATCGAAGAGCTGGAAGCTGAGATCCGCTACATGAAGCGCTGGCTCAATGAGCTTGCCGACAACGACAGCAGCCTGTGGCGCGTGACGCGCACGCGGCCGATATCCGTCTCTGCATTCATCCAGAGCGAGGCCCGCAAAGTCCTGAAAGGAGACCTATGACCCCTGAACTCAAAAACGAAGTCATGAAGGAGGTCCGACGAAATGGACCGCGTAACAAGGCTCGACTCGCGCTCCGTTCCGGCATGGCGCAAATCGAGCGCATTGCAGCAGGCACCTTCGATGTCATCGAGCTACGAGCGGCTGAATTCGCGACCATCGATGCGATCCTGGCTGAGCTTGGCCTCGGAGGTGCTGTCGGCGGTGGCGAAGCTGATGCTGGTGCTGCTGCTGACGGCCATGATATGGACCACGCTGACGCTGGGGGTCTCGGTGAAGGAGATCAGCAGCTCCCTGAAAACTCTGGCCAAGGAGGCTCAGACCAGGAATGACCGATAGAATCGTCACAGACGCCGACCGCGCGCCGCCAGCCAGCGCCGGATCAGAGCGCACCGGCCCGGCAGACCAATACCTCAACAGCGTCCTCGATGTGATGCTGAAGATGGGATACTCGGAAGCCGAGATCTCCATGGCCCTCGAAACCGTCGTCTATCAGAGAAAGCAGTACGGCCTATGAGCTGGGATCTGAACGAAGCCCTGGGCAAGGACAAGGCCCGCAAGGACGCCAACGAGTTCCGCGGGCTCGACGGCAGCGAGATCGTCGATGGCAGTGCTCAGCGGCACGCCGCCATCGCGCTGGTGTCGATCGCGCGCTCGCTCGCCGTGATCGCCGATTACATCACCGAGCCTCTCCTTCACATCGAGAGCACCGGCATCGGACATGGTGAGATCGAGGCGGCCGTCGTCGAAGCGACGAGGGAGGCCGTATCCGAGCTGAGCACGATCCTGGCAAAGGAGACACCGGCCGGTGCTGGTAAGGGAGCTTGATCGCTACAGCTTCGCCGCGATGCCAAAGCCCATCCAGCAGATGGCGATCGGTATCGCGGCCTCGCAGTTCAAGGGCATGTCCCTGGAGGAGGCTGCGCGCCTCCTCATCCTCCAGATCGGGAACGCGGTGAATGTCAACGGGGTCAACTATTTCCGCTTCACATTCGAGGTGCGCGGCGACCTATATTGCGTTGACGTCCCGTGCGCCGACGCGGACGACCGGATGGTGAAGAGGAAGCGATGAGAGAGGAATACAAGGTCCGCAACCACCTGCTGAATGGCGACCGCGTGCTGATCGGGTGCATGGGGCAGAAGGACCGCGAGCTGTGGATCAAGGCCGTCATCGACGCCTGGAACGTCGGTCGCTACGGCATGGTCACGCTCCGGCGCTCTGAGACGATCCTCCGCGTCAACGAGTTCGATGCCCTGGCCCACTTCGTCCTGGTGGACAAGGACAATCATCGCTGGCATGGCATGGAATATCATGCCGGATACGGGATGATCACGCCGCCGATGCGCACCCGCATCCGCCTCAAAGACGGGCTGGTGTTCGCATGATCACGACGACTGGAAGAAAGGCAATAAAAAAGGGAGCCGCTAGGCCCCCTTCCTTTTTCTGCCGCGTTTCAGGTGCTTTGCTGGCACCTGACATCCATACCAGAGGGTTCCACAGTGGGCGGTAAAAATCAGGGTCGGGGTGCCGTCAACATCCGCAAGTTCGCCCTGAAAGCGCTCGCTGTGGAGCAGGATCTCCTTTGGGTCCACACCCTTCTGCTGGAAGGCGAGCGCGGCCTCATTCAGCATCGCCTTGGCCTTCGCTGGCTTGAGGTCGGCAATCACGAAGCCCGACATGCCATCGCCCTCGCCTCGCAGCGGGTGAAGGTGCCCTCGTGCCAGCAGCGGAAGCCGCCATTGCGCTTCGCGCCGGCATAGTCCCAGTCTGCATGGTCGGCCGGGTAGCGGCTGCGGGCGGCCCGCTCCCAGGACTTGCGCGCCTCGCGCCGGGCCAGGATGCCGCCCCACATCTTCTGCCCCTCCACGACCACCCAGCCCTTGCAGTTGCCGCGGACGGGGCGATGGTCGCGCGTGTCGCGCAGGTAGGCGTCCTCCTGATTGCGCTTCCAGCGCTGATAGTCCCGCCACTCGCGGTCGCTGCGGACACGCTGGTAGCTGTCGATCTCCGCCTGCGCCTCGCCCGCGCTAGCGATCCCACTGCTGAGCAGGATGCTCACGAGCACCGCCACCAGCATCAGGCTCATTCCAAGGACTCGCATTCGTCATCCTCTTCGTTTTCACGAGAACATTTCCATGACGAAACTGCCCGCTGCGGTGTGCGTGGTGCAAGCTCATATCGTAGGATCGCAGCGTATCCAGCTCACCGAGTAGCGCAATTACCACAGTGTTGAAGTGCTCGTCGTCGAGCACGACCTCAATCCTCGGAGAAGGCTCCGGCCCCAGCAACTGCCTCAGGTTGCGCTGCACCTCCTCCAGGGAGTTCAGGAACTGCGAGACCTCGAACATCTTGCTGTCCCTCTTCCACGGGCTGGACATTTTGAACTTCCTCTGGAGCTTTCTGAATAAATTCGAAGCAGAAATCCTTGGGCTTGACCATGGACCAGTACCCGCCACCTTTCGGTGGATATCGATGACATTTGCCATGTCGATATTCCTCACGCCCATCGGAATCGCCTGCTTCACGAAAGCATGCGCAATTCTCGCATGTCTTTTCCATGCTCATCGACATCTCTATTTTGAGAAAAGGATGGCCCGATCCTTGGGGTGCGCTTAACCAGAGGGAGGCGGAAAAGAGCTGCGGATCGGGCCAGTAGGGGCACAACTACCCTAGAGGGGGGAATAACCTCTATGAGGCGATAATACTCACGATCTCATGCGCTGTGGTGACATTTATAGCACAGCGAAATCGTTCAATTCGAGAAGGTGGTCATACTGCACCGTCATCCCCGCCCACATCAGCACGCCACCATGCGACCGCGTGCTCGCCACGATAAAGGGGAGGAGAACGTCGTTGGCCGGGTTCAGCATCAGGGTTCGCGGCTCGCGGCCGTGGCGGACGAGAAACTCCGCCTTCGCGGCAACGACATCCCTGACGATGCCGCTGGCCTTCTGCGACAGCGACGCGAGGCGGTTCATCTCCTCAATCTCGACATGAACGGCCGGCCGATAGAACAGCGGCAAGAGCAGGTGCTCCAGCAGCGCCAGCGCGATCGCCCCCGCGAAGGCTGCAAACAGGAGATCCATTACCTCTGCCTCGGCTTATGAATTTGCGTCGTCATCCCGGCCTCGATCTCCACATCCCGCATCCTGCGGGAGCTGTC
>JACCDR012449972.1_pt1 | contig 11168 bp, 12 predicted proteins | sample 7446431 | NCBI WGS metagenome assembly JACCDR01 (sample SAMN15323443, study PRJNA562643) | freshwater metagenome | isolation source: river surface water | place: USA:Blue River Watershed | collected 2017-08-17 | reverse complement strand
GTGTACAAAAAACAGCAAAGAAAAAGGGTATGTAAATGGCACACTTGGTAAGGTGGTCGATTTTGCTCCTACGAGCGGGTATCCAATTATCGAAACTCGAGATGGATTTCATATATTGATTGAGCCGACAGATTGGAATATAGAAGTCGATGGCAAAATCAAAGCAACTATCACCCAGCTCCCGCTTCGACTTGCGTGGGCAATCACTATCCATAAAAGCCAAGGGTTGTCGCTTGATGCAGCAGTTATGGATCTTTCTCAGGTATTTGAGTATGGTCAAGGGTATGTAGCACTCTCACGCGTGCGAACGCTCGATGGGCTGTATTTACTCGGCGCCAATCGGCAAGCATTTATGGTGCATCCGACTATTCTAGAACAAGACGAACAATTTCAATTACAGTCAGAGTCAGCACAACAGCAGTTTGCTGCTATTGAATCAGAGACACTTGCGACTATGCATGAACGATTTATTACTGCCTGCGGAGGTACGCTTGCGGTAAAAAAAGCAGGGAAGCGCGGTGCTCCTAAAAAAGACACCCTTGTGGCAACGTTTGAATTAGTACGAGAAGGTGTACCTATTGTCGATATTGCAACATCTCGGGGTATGGTATTTGCAACGATTGTGAGTCATATCGAAAAGTTGATAGCACAAGGCAAACTTCAAGGAAGTGACATAGCTTATATTGTGACACCAGAGCTCGAAAAAATACTTCCAAAACTTCGGACAGTATTTGCAAAGCATGGTACTGAATTTTTGACCCCAGTCTACAAAGAGCTTGGCGAACAGTACGATTACGATACGTTGCGAATTGCTCGGTTAATAGTATTGGCAGAAAATGCGTAGATGAAAAAGTATTACAAAATTAATGCAACGGTATGGGTGTATCCAGGGCTTGGTGGTTGGCATTTTGTAACAATCGACAAAACACTCTCACAGACAATCAAAAAAACTGCTCAATCATATGGTGCGGGATTTGTGAAAATAAAAGCAACTATTGGTGCTACGTCATGGCAGACAGCGCTTTTTCCCCATAAGCAATCAGGTGCATATCTCATTTCTATTAAAAAGCACGTGAGAAAAAAAGAAGAGATATATGAGGGTGATACAGCTCAAATCACATTTGAACTTGTATAGCTGTGGTACTATACACATATGACATGGATACTTCTTGGACTTGGGGCTGCATTGTTTGCTGCACTAGTGACGATATTTGGAAAAATTGGATTGAAGCATGTTGACCCAACACTTGCCACCACCATTCGCGTGATTATCATGACGGTATTTTTCACCCTTATATCGCTTTCGCTTGGAAAATTTAAAGGTATGAGTACTGTAGATAACAAAGCATTTTTTTATATCGCACTTTCTGCGATTGCGGGAGGGCTTTCGTGGTTGTGTTATTTTGCTGCACTTAAGATTGGGCCCGCAGGGGCAGTGGCGGCACTTGATCGAGTATCAATTGTTCTTATTGTAATTTTGGGTGCACTTTTTCTTGCTGAAGCAATTACTTGGAAGACAGGACTCGGGGCATTACTTATTGCACTTGGTACACTCCTCTTTGTAATCAAATAAAAAGTTGCTACACTCTATCTATGGCAAAAGGAAATGACAGCCGCCGAAAGGAGGCAAAGAAACCAAAAAAACCGAAAGTAAAATAATCATCACCCCGCAACCGCGGGGTGATGATTTGTTATACTAGAGCAATGAATTACTGGCTAATTAAGAGTGAAGCAGATTGTTATTCAATCACTGATTTCAAAAAAGACAAAGTCACACCCTGGACTGGTATTCGTAATTACCAAGCGCGCAACTTCATGCGCGATAGTATGAAGGTTGGAGATATAGCACTTTTTTATCACTCAAACGGTACATCAGATGCACCATCAGGGGTGTATGGTATTGCGCGAGTTGCAAGTGCCCCACACCCAGATATGACCCAGTTTGATAAAAAGGATGACCACTATGACCCGACTTCATCAAAACAACATCCACGCTGGGTGTGTGTCGATATGAAATTTGTATCTACTCTTAAAAAACCAGTCTCACTTGAGATGATTAAATTTGACCCACACCTTGAAGGTATGATGGTGCGCCAAAAAGGAAGCAGACTTTCGATTCAGGCGGTCTCAGAAAAACATTTCAAATACATTACCGAAGTGTTGGCGGCGTAGTTGCTCTTGATGCTAATTTTGCTATAGTGAAGCAAAATACATTTTTCACACTTTAAAAAAGGAGGTCATTATGCCTAAAAAGGTATTGCCGACTCAAGAAGATTTTTTGAATTTTTCAATTCAAATGAATGCTTTGGGGTTTAAAAAGGTGAGTACGAAGCAGTTCCAAAATGATTTGTATCGCCTTGATCTTCAACCGCCTCGACACAAAGAAGGTCGAGAAGTTGGTTTTGAATACTTTGCAAATAATTTGCGAGTAAAAGTATGGACCACTTTTGTTGAGGAATGGGGAGAAGCACGATCAGAAGATTTGGGATGGGTACTTATTACCAAGAATGATAAAGCGCTCTATTTCGCACATCCAATGCGTCGTACAAAAAACTTTTTTGTAAATCTTTTGAGCTATGCAAAAGCATGCAAAGAACGGATAGAGCATCGACCGTGTTGCCCTGAAAAAACATGTCGCCGAATGTTTGTTATCAAAAAAACAAAACATGGCGGAGTGTACTGGGCGTGTAGCAATACAGAACTTCATGGCGTCAAAGTACCTCGTGCAAGTTGGGATCATGGACTTTCTTCTGAAAGTATTGCTTTTATGAAAGTAGAACGCGCTGAAGCAAAACGTTATCGTGAAAAACGAATAGAGAATTGGCAAAGTGTCGGACAAGCAAAAGTAATAAGAAAAAAATGGATTATAAAAAATCCTAACAATCTTGAGTAATCCCCGTTAGTGCGGGGATTTTTTTAATACTTGCTATACGTATCTCTATTAGTAGCACAGCGCTGTACTCGTTGCTATACTAGTGTGTATGAGTGCCCCGTACAATCCAGAGCATGTAACTTATTTTGGAGAAACTGATTTTCGTAGCCAAAAAACAAAGTTTGGTATCAAGAGCCGTGACCGTACTCGACACATGTATGTGATTGGTAAATCTGGTGTCGGTAAATCAACACTCCTTGAAAATATGGCGATTCAAGATATTGAAGCCGGTGCAGGTGTTGCAGTGCTTGACCCACACGGGAGCTTTGCTGAAAAGATGCTCGAATATATTCCTGCAGAGCGTATTAAAGATGTTGTCTATTTTGCACCATTTGATACAAACTACCCGATTTCATTTAACGTGCTCGAAGATGTTGGGGCAGACAAACGTCACTTTGTAGCATCAGGACTGATGAGTACCTTCAAAAAAATCTGGGTTGATGCATGGAGTGCGCGTATGGAGTACATTCTAAACAATATTCTTCTTGCACTCCTTGAATACCCTGATGCGACATTGCTTGGGGTTAACCGCATGCTTTCGGACAAAACATTTCGAAATAAGGTTGTCGAAAATGTAACTGATCCTGGAGTAAAAACATTTTGGGTAGATGAATTTGCAAAGTACGGTGAGCGCTACATGCAAGAGGCCGGAGCTGCAATTCAAAACAAAATTGGACAATTCACTGCAAATCCATTGGTGCGTAATATTATTGGGCAACCAAAATCAAGTTTTGATGTTCGGAAGCTCATGGATGAACAGAAGATTTTTATCATCAACCTATCAAAAGGGCGTATCGGTGAACAAAATACAGCCCTTTTAGGGAGTATGATTATTACCAAAATTTATCTCTCTGCGATGAGTCGCGCAGAAGCATCACCGCAACTCATGGCGACATTACCCAACTTTTATTTTTATGTCGACGAATTCCAATCGTTTGCAAACGAAACATTTGCCGATATTTTAGCTGAAGCTCGAAAATACAAATTGGCGCTTATTATTGCGCACCAATATGTTGCGCAAATGGAAGAAAAAGTACGCGATGCAGTATTTGGAAACGTTGGTACCACAATTAGTTTTCGTGTTGGTCCACTCGATGCAGAGCTACTTGAAAAAGTGATGGCACCACAGTTTACTCAAAATGACCTCATCAACCTTGGGATGGCGCAGATTTATTTGACACTCATGATCAATGATATTGGTTCGATGCCATTTTCTGCGCGTACTTTGCCACCACTGCCACGTCCTACCATTTCATATCGTAACGATGTGATTGAATGGTCTCGGGCAACATATGCGTCACCTCGAGATGTAGTCGAAAATGCTACTAAAGAATGGTATATCAAAGATATAGAACCTGTTCGTGAACCTCGATCAGAAAAACGAGTTACGTTTGCAGATGGTGTACCACCTCGACAACAAGGATTTCAAAAACCTTTACAACATCAACCATTCAAACAGACATTGCCAGCAATGGCACCATTTAAGCCAAAAGAAGTAATTGATCGTCCACAACAAGGAGCGAGTAAATCGTACACTCCGGTACAACCAAAACAGTCTGATCAACAAAAAATAATAAAACCAGTTCAAACAGTAAGGCAATCTGTTGAGGATACTCCTAAAAAAGAAGAGATACTTTCAGAAATTGTACAACCAATAAAACAAGAACCTCCTGTGATTGTTTCTCCTACATTAGGCGCACTTCTTTCAGCGCTTGATACCGATACTGCTCCAAAAGAAATAGAGATACCGTTTCGAAAAGATCCTGGTACTCCATTTGAAGGAGAAAAACCGCTTCGACAGGCAATCATAAAACAACCAGTCAAAGTTGCCGATCGAGGTCCAAGTGAAAAAAACAAAGAGCTTCTTAAGGCTGCACTTGCCCAGGCACTTATCCCTCATAATCAAAAAAAAGTAGAACAACCAGAGACATCAGTTGCTCTAGAACAATCTGCTGCCACTCAACAACAATCGACCGTTATGCCTTCAATCAATACCGATACTGCTCCAAAAGAAATAGATTATCAGACACTTCGAAAAGTTTTAGAATAGTATGAAGTATCTCGGTATCCTAGTTATGAGCATATGGATGATACCCACGCTTGTACAAGCCGAGATTCGTATTACTGAAATTGCCTGGATGGGTACCACTGAGAGTTCGTTTGGAGAATGGTTTGAGCTCTATAATAATGGAGCCGAAGCAGTCGATGTGTCTGGTTGGAAACTCTACAAAGATAATGGTGCAAAAATTGTCTTTACGCTCACAAAGACAATACCTGCTGGTGGGTACCTACTTGTTGAACGTACAACACCGAGTATGCTTGATCCGGTACCAAGTGTTTCTGATGAAGCGGGACCATTTAGTAATAGTGGTTTTGCAAATGATGGCGAGGTGCTTGTACTGAAGGATATGGTTGGTACTACAGTGCAAACACTCGACTATGGTAGTGGTTGGCCAGCAGGTGATGCTGCTACAAGACAAACCATGCAGTGGTCTGGTACTGCTTGGGTTACTGGTGCACCAACACCAAAAAATCCTTCAACCGAAAGTCATACTTCCGATACTGGAGAAGTAGAATCAGAAGAATCTGTTGCTTCAAATTCTTCAAAACCTGCATCAAGTGGTGGTGCAAGTAGTGTTGTTTTCAAAAAAATACCTGATCATATTGAATTTCTTTTCCCAAGAACAATATATCGAAATGTACCGTATGAATATGATAGTGTTGCATTTTTTAGAGATATGCCGCAATACAATGGTTATTTTGTTTGGAATATGGGTGATGGCGGTACTTTTACGAGTACTAAAAATGATGGGGTTGTATATACATATCTATATCCTGGTACATATACTGTTTCTTTTTCATATTACAATCGAGAAGGTGATTCTGTTCCGTTATTACAATCATATAAAACTGTATCTGTAACAGAGCCAGGCTTAATACTTTCACAACATGACAGTCGATCAATTACTATTAAAAATACCGCATCAATACCAATAGATCTTTCTAAGTGGGGAATTGAATTAAATGGTATCCGGTCGGTTTTGCCACCCCATACGGTGATAGCTCCTCAGGCAAGTACAACATTTCCTGCACAACGGTTTGGTCTTGAGACTATTGTTTCTGGTCGTTTGTATACACCAACAGGTGAGATTGCTGCGTACCTTGGTGATGCTCCTCTTGTGGTATATAAACAAATACAAAAAGTCAAAACATCTACAACTTCAACTACGCCAATCAAAGAATCTGTTGCACAAGTACCAGAGCCAGTTATTGAAATTGTTGATCAAAATCAAAAAGCAAATCACCGCACGAGAATTATTATTCTTGGTGCGGTGATGTTGGTCGTTATCGGCGCCTGCCTACTCCTCGATCGGATTATGATCCATCGGGAGTAGTAGGAAGAGGAGATGGTGTAGTATCGACACTGTTTTGTGATTGAGGTACTTCGTTTACTTCGGTACTAATTTTGTCGATTTCTTTTGTAATAATTTTTACTTCTTCTGCAGAAACTTTTGCGAGCGTATCATCAACGGCTTGAAGTGCATCAAGAGTTGCGCTATCGAGTACCTCTTCTGTTTGAGTAGTAGGTTCTGCTGAGAGAGTACTCATTGTAGAGATTGTTGTATCTGTTGCTTCGTCTTGTTTTGGGGTAGTTGAACCGCTATCTTTGATAGTTTGTTTACTTTCTTTAAGACTTTGTTCGAGTGATGCAGTTACGGTGAGCGCAGTATTTGGCATCTCGTCACTGAGTGTGTCGAGTTCTCGAGCAAGTTCACTTACGTGTGCGTCAAGCGCTTTTTGAACAGTTGCTTGTTTTGCTTTGGTAAGAGATTTTGAAGCAGCAAGTGTTTTGATCTCGCTCACACGGTTTTCGATACGATTTTTTTGCCATACTACTTTTTGTTCTGGGGTTGTAAGGAGAAGGCCTTTTACTTCTTCATTCACATTAATCTTAAAAGCATAAAGTGGATCTCCTGGAAGAGCGTTGTTTGCAACTGCAGAAACACTTCCACCGACAAATACCACAAAAAGCATACTTGAGAGCGCAATACGAAGCCCATGGGTGACACCACGTTGAAAGAGCGACTGTGTCACGAGTTGTGGTGGTTCAATCATTGCGCGCGCGATATGGGCACGGATAATACCACGCTCTTCATCGTTTAGCGTCACTTGCTTGAACTTCTTTAGTTGTGACAGGTTATGCTCCATAAATAGTTTCGTAATGACTGCGAAGTTTTTTGATAATTCGGTGAATCTGAACAGTCATTGCATTTGGACTTTTGCCGTATATTTCGGCAATTGCTTCAATTGGTTGTTCTTCTGAGTATCGCAAATAGATAATTTGTCGACTTTCTTCGTCGAGAATATTGAGTAGGTCTCGAGTCATGACAATATCGTCATCACGCAAGATTGCGTCAGTTGTTTCGTTGCTTCCAGGGTCAAAGCCGTCTTCGATCAAGATATCAAGAGAAGAAGATTTTGATTTTTTGTACCAATCGATAAGCGCATTTTTTGCCGTACGGTAAAAAAATGCTTCTGGATGATCGACGCGTTTACCGCTATTGATATAAAGCCAGGTTTTTGTAAAGGTATCCTGGGTGATATCGACAGCAACAGCACGGTTGTTGGTACGGAAGTATACAAAACGGAATATCGCGTCTTGATACTGATTCACCATGTCAAAAAAAGATTGTTCGGTAGTTGTTTTTTCCGAATTTTCAGTCTGTAATTGTGACGATTGATCGTGGTCCACATTACAAGTATACACAATATAGGTGTTTTTTGCGCCCCTTGCTATACTTTGGCAATGTATACAAAACCACCAAAGACCAAAGTAATCGTTGTTGGAGCAGGGTTTGCTGGGATTGAAGTGGTTAAAAAGCTTCAAAACCGTTCAGATGTTGAAATCACCCTCATTTCAAAAACTGATACCTTTGAATACTACCCAGCACTCTATCGACTTGTTACTGGGGCGTTACCGATTGAAGTTTCAGTCAAATTACATCGTATTTTTAATAGAAAAAAGGTCAATATGGTTACTGATACGTATGTTGCTATTGACCAAACAAAGCGGGTGGTTACGCTTAAAAGTGGGATAGAGCTTCCGTACGACTACGCAGTATTGGCTATGGGGAGTGAGACAAACTTTTTTAATATCCCAGGACTTTCTGAACATTCATTTAGTTTTAAATCAGTAAAAGAAGCGCTGCGATTGAAGCGCCACTTTTGTACACTTATTGGTCATTCAAAAACAATGACAAAAGAAGAGGCGGTTGCTGCACTCCATACGCTCGTCGTAGGTGGTGGTCCATCAGGAGTAGAACTTGCAGGGGATCTCAAAGAGTACCTTATGCGTCTCTGTGTACAGTATGATGTTGATCCAAGTTTAGTTACGGTTGATATCATTGAATCAAACAATCGGGTATTACCAACAATGTCTGAAAAAGTTTCTCGTATTGCAGAAGTACGCCTTCGAAAAATGGGAGTTAATATTTTTATCAATCGCGCTCTTACGTCTCAGGAGTTACAAGATATTGCGCTCAAAGATATGGAGCTCAAAGCAGGAACAGTTATTTGGACTGCAGGGACTCGTATCAGCACTAGTTTTGAAGGACTTCCTTTAACTGACCGTAAACGTGTTGTTGTCACGAGCACTTTAAACCTTCCCGAAGACAATCGAGTATTTGTTGCTGGAGATGGCGCAGGGACACAATACAGCGGTCTTGCTCAAACCGCAATACATAATGGTACATATATTGGAACATCAATTGGTCGAATGATTGATCAAAAACAAGTGTTACCATATGTGCCGCATCAGCCGAGCTTCCTTGTACCAATCGGAGATAATTGGTCAATTTTTGTACACAACAATCTAGTACTCACTGGTTTTTTGCCATGGTTACTTCGTCATATTGTTGATTTTAAGTATTTTCTTAGTACGGTACCGTTTTGGTATGTTTTTGCAGTATTCAAGCAGGGGATAAAATATCGAAAAGTACATGGCGGGTGTGATGGTTTGCATGAGCACGAATAATATGAAAACAGACTGGAACAATGTGGCGCACTGGTATGATACGTACCTTAAAGGAGAAGATACCTATCAAGAAAAAGTAATTGCACCAAACCTTCTTCGTATGCTTGATGTACAGAAGGGTGAGTCCGTGCTCGATATTGCCTGTGGGCAAGGATACTTTGCACACCTTGTCGCAATGTCAGGCGTGCGCGTGGTGGGCGTCGACCAGTCGTCACAACTCATCGAAAAAGCAAAAGCTCATGCAGGTGATCTTGAATACTACATCACTGGCGATGCACAAAAGCTCGGAGCGCTCGATATCAAACCAGTCGATGTTGCCTTTACAGTGCTTGCGCTTGAAAATATCAAAGATGTAAATGCTGTATTTGCTGGCGCGGCACGTATGCTCAAGAAAAATGGGCGCATGGTGCTCGTGATGCTTCATCCGGCATTTCGTACCCCAAAACATTCTGATTGGGGTTTTGATAGCAAGACCGGAGTGCAATATCGTCGTGTTGATAAATATCTTTCAGAAATTGCGATTCCAATCGAGCTTAATCCATATCATAATACCGGAAAGAAAGAGACTACTATTACATTTCACCGATCGCTCCAGTGGTATGTGAAAGCGCTCAAGAAGCAGGGCTTTGTTGTCACCAATCTCGAAGAATGGATTTCGCATAAAAAATCTCGCCCTGGACCACGGCAACATGCTGAAGATACTGCTCGCAAAGAATTCCCAATGTTTTTAGCACTTGAACTCCAAAAGCGCTAATTTACTTCTGTATACTTTTTAATATATCGGGTATTTTTTTAAAATCTGAAAATAATTCCTCACGTAGTGTTCTATTATAGATAGCAGCAGCGGGGTGGTAGAGCGGCAGAAAATAATTTGTCGGAATTCCGGCAAGTTTTTTACTCATGAGTTTGCCATGTGTTTCAGATATTTTTTCACTAGGAAAAAAGTGATTCATTGCATGTCGACCAAGAAATACAATAAGTCCTGGTTTGATGAATTCGAGTTCGGCGTGAAGCCAGTCAGCACATGCAATTTTTTCTTCGGGGAGTGGGTCGCGGTTATTGGGCGGGCGGTACTTTACGATGTTGGTGATATAAATATCTTCACGCTTCATATTGATTGATGTGAGCATTTCTTCAAGAAATTTCCCTGAAGCACCGACAAAGGGTATTCCTTTAATATCTTCATTTTTTCCTGGAGCTTCTCCGATAAAGACGATATCAGCTTTAGGATTGCCGTTGCCATATACCGCCTGTGTTGCAGTTTGTTTGAGTTTACACGTATTTTCTTGCGCGTGGTATTTATGGAGTGCGGTGAGCTTCTCAGTCGGTGTCATAGGCTAGAGTATAGCGCTCTTTTCTGGTATAGTGAGCACCTATGGGATTCAAATCATTTTTAATTAAAAAAACCTTACAAATGAAGGGTATGTCAAAAGAACAAGCCGAAGCAGTTGCGGATGGTTTGGCAAACAACCCTGAGCTCGCAAATCAACTCAAAGCGCTCGAACAAAATACCGAAGTCAAAGCATTGCTTGAAAAAATTCAAAAAGAGATTGAAATCGAAAAGAAAAAAGGTACCCCTGATACCTATGCAATGATCACCGTCATGGGGCGCTACAAGAGCGAGATTGCAAAACATCGCGAAGATCTCGAACCGCTCATGCGACTAATGATGAAGCAACAATAGTATGGCACTATCAATTGGAATCGTCGGACTTCCTAATGTCGGCAAATCAACACTCTTCAATGCGCTCACCAAAAAGGGGGTACCTGCAGAGAATTACCCATTTTGCACTATCGATCCATCGGTCGGTATTGTCGCCGTGCCTGATAGTCGGCTTGAGAAGCTTACTGTGCTTTCACAGTCTGCAAAGACTATTCCAGCAGCAATTGAGTTTGTCGACATTGCAGGGCTTGTGGCTGGTGCATCAAAAGGTGAAGGGCTTGGTAATAAATTTCTTGCAAATATCCGTGAAGTAGATGCGATTCTTGAAGTGGTGCGTGTATTTGAAGACAAAGATATTATCCATGTCTCAAACAAGGTAGATCCGCTCGATGATATCGGGGTGATTAACCTCGAGCTTATTCTTGCTGATCTTGAAACAGTAACCAAGCGCCTTGCAAACCTTGTTCGCGATGTGAAGCGGGGAGATAAAGCAGCAATCGCCGAAGACGTAGCACTTCGTAAGGTTGAAACAGTACTCT
>JACCDR011489092.1_pt1 | contig 11168 bp, 4 predicted proteins | sample 7446431 | NCBI WGS metagenome assembly JACCDR01 (sample SAMN15323443, study PRJNA562643) | freshwater metagenome | isolation source: river surface water | place: USA:Blue River Watershed | collected 2017-08-17 | reverse complement strand
TATCCACATCATAAGTTCCTGGTTCAAGGTCACGAGCTATTTCAATTTTTTCAATCTCTCCGCGAGTTCTCTTGCCGGAATCCAACAGCATTTGCTTGCGCTTGTCATCTTCTGCCAAATCCAATAAATAAGGCTCGCCAACTCGGTTTTTCATGGAGTCCAACACAATCATGACTTTAGGTTTCAGTCGACGCTCGAAGTTTTGCTCTACAACCACCGCAACTTCACCGGTACTCAACTCAACAAGAGTACCGGTGGGGTACAGTCCAATCGCACGGATAAACTCTACGACAAGCTCTTCCTGAAATTGAATATCCCGCAATTCATAGAGCCGCGCGACGGCTTTAGAGGGTGCAATAGGATGGCGAGAACCACGCGGGTTAGTGACATGATCATAAAAAGTTACTATACCTGCAATTTTGCCCAACAGCGGAATCTTATCTCCTACCAAGTGCTGAGGAAAACCGCTGCCATTTAGTCGTTCACAATGGGTTTTTACAACACTAATGACACGCGGCTCGACTCCGGGCGATTTACGTAAAATATCACAACCCAACTCGACAAAGGTCTCATAAACAGCCTCCTCTTCCTCCGTGCGTTCGGACTTAATCAGCAACTCATGATCCAGCAACACTTTGCCAACATCCTTCAACAATACACCTATAGCTAAAACATCTAGCTCGCGCTTAGGTAGGCCTATGTGTCGACCAAACAAAATAGCCCACACGGATGAACGAACCGCATGACTGTAGGTATATTCATCTTTTTCTTGCACGCGAGATAACCAAGTGAATGCATCAGGGTTGCGCAGAACGCTATCTACCATTTCACTTGCAACACGTTTGGTCTCACTGAGAGACACATTTTCTAACTGCTTATTTTCCAGTAAATTAATTACCTCAACGACTGAGTTATACACTTTTTGATGCAGCTGCTTCGCCTTTTTGACTTCCTTTTGCAAGGGCTCTACATCGTTATATAAATTGCGTTGAATTTTAAGTGGAGCGATCGCATCGGTAACCAAGCTATTGCTGCGCTCACGCACCAACACTTTGGATTTTCCAAATTTATTATCGAGGGTTTTTAAATTGGCTGTTATAGGTCCACGGCCGCGCTCAACATCGATGAAAACGTAGTTGCACATCGACTTAAGTTTATTAATTTCATCCAGCTCACGGAGAAAAAAACCTTGTAGTGGAAATGGAGTTTGCGACCATGGACGATCCAAGCCGGAGACATACATACCCAAACTTAATTCGTTTACGTCGACTTTTACTTGCTTAATCGCCACTGCAAAGCTCCACCTATTAATTTTGTAATTGGGTTAACACTTGCGATGTGCATTAGATCATACAATCGCAATCGCCAGTGTACCCAAATAGAAATTAAAAAAGTGCGGAGGCGTGCACAAAAAGCACTCAATGGCGCCTAAATACTGATGGGCGGTAAGGGTTATCTGTGGAACTCATAAGACAGCTCATGCACGGCGTTGATAAAGGCGCCGGCGTGCTCAGGATCGACCTCAGGTGTAATTCCATGGCCCAAGTTAAAAACGTGCCCCGAACCTTTTCCATAAGCAGATAAAATACGACCAACTTCAGCACGAATTCGTTCAGGAGAAGCGTACAAAATCGTAGGGTCCATATTGCCCTGCAACGAAACCTTGGTACCCACGCGACTACGGGCTTCGCCGATATTGGTGGTCCAGTCTAATCCTAGCGCAGTAGCTCCTGATTCAGCCATAGTTTCCAACCATTGGCCACCGCCTTTTGTAAATAGAATAACAGGGACTTGGCGGCCTTCATTTTCGCGAATCAGCCCCGCAACAATTTTGCTCATATATTGCAACGAAAACTCTTGATAGGCAGCGTGAGATAAGGCACCGCCCCAGGTATCAAATATTTGCACAGCTTGCGCACCAGCCAAAATTTGCGCATTCAAATAGGCAATCACCGAATCTGCCAAAACTGATAGCAATTGATGCATCGCTTGTGGCTGGTTGTAGAGCATTTCTTTTGCGCGACGGAAGTCTTTGCTGGAACCACCTTCGATCATGTAAGTCGCCAGTGTCCAAGGACTGCCCGAAAACCCGATCAAGGGAACACGACCATTGAGCGCACGACGAATCGTTTTTACTGCATCTATCACATAAGGTAAATCCTTAGCAGGATTAATGACGCTTAGCGCAGCAACATCTGCTTCAGTGCGCACAGGCTTTTTGAATCTAGGGCCTTCACCGGTTTCAAAATGCAAACCCAAACCCATGGCGTCTGGGATGGTGAGAATGTCAGAGAAGAGTATTGCAGCATCTAGGGGGTATCTATCCAAGGGTTGCAGTGTGACTTCACAAGCCATCTCGGGATTGGTGCATAGTCCCATAAAATCGCCCGCTCGCTGGCGGCTCGCGCGGTACTCGGGCAGATACCTGCCGGCCTGGCGCATCATCCAGACAGGCGTAACGTCAACAGGTTGCTTTAATAAAGCGCGCAGAAAACGATCATTTTTTAAGTCAGTCATAAATCAGGCTCTTTGATAGCATTAGCCCCGCTGAAGCGGGGCTAATGGGGAAATTGCATCAACAATAATCCTAAAAACAAAAATTGAAATCGTCGCGGAAGTGCCAAATGCGCCGCAGTTTTCAACTGCTATTTTTAGTCAACAAATAGATCTTAGCTAAATTTTCCAAGAATGCAGCTCAGTTCATTACACCTGTAAATAATCTAAAATGCCTTGCGCTGCTTCACGGCCTTCCCAAATTGCTGTAACCACTAAATCAGAACCACGAACCATATCACCACCCGCAAATACTTTTGGGTTGGAGGTTTGGAATTTGAATGTTTGCTTTTCAGCAGCAACAACTCCGCCCCATTCATTGACTTTCACACCATTGGTTTCAAACCAAGGCTGCGGATTGGGGCGGAAACCAAACGCTATCAGCACAACATCTGCAGGTAGAATTTCTTCAGAACCTTCGATCACTACTGGGCTGCGACGGCCTTTCGCATCGGGTTCGCCTAACTGAGTGCTAACCACTTTCACGCCTTCAACCTTGCCATTGCCCACTATGGCTACTGGCTGGCGATTGAATAGAAACTTCACGCCTTCTTCACGGGCATTGGATACTTCACGCTTGGAGCCGGGCATGTTTTCTTCGTCACGGCGATAGGCGCAGGTTACGCTGGTAGCGCCTTGACGAACTGACGTACGGTTACAATCCATCGCAGTGTCACCGCCACCGAGGATAACCACCTTCTTGCCTTTGACGCTGATAAACTCCGCAGGATCTTTTTCAAAACCTAAATTGCGATTGACATTAGCCACAAGGAACGGCAAAGCATCATACACACCGAGTAAATCTTCTCCGGGGAAGCCGCCTTTCATGTAAGTGTATGTTCCCATCCCCATAAAGACTGCATCGTAATCTCGCAGCAAATCTTCCATAAAGACATCTTTGCCGACTTCGGTATTCAACCGAAATTCTATACCCATTTCCGTAAATATTTGGCGACGACGGGACATCACCGACTTTTCCAGCTTAAATTCGGGAATCCCAAACGTCAGCAAGCCACCAATTTCTGGATATTTATCAAAAACAACAGGTTTAACACCACTGCGCACAAGAACATCAGCACAGCCAATACCCGCAGGGCCAGCGCCTATGATGGCGACTTTTTTATTTATCCATACGACTTTGGACATATCCGGTTTCCAGCCCATGGCAAAGGCGGTATCGGTGATATATTTTTCAGCATTGCCGATGGTCACCGCTCCAAAACCGTCATTCAGAGTACAAGCACCTTCACAAAGACGATCCTGCGGGCACACTCGGCCGCAGACTTCAGGAAGAGAATTAGTTTGATGGCTCAGCTCAGCAGCCTCAAAAATATTGCCTTCTGAAATTAACTTGAGCCAATTGGGGATGAAATTGTGTACTGGACACTTCCATTCACAATAGGGGTTACCACACTCCAAACAGCGATGCGCTTGCCCTTCCACCTCTTCTTTGGCGTAAGGCTGATATATTTCCACAAACTTATGTCTGCGGGTTTCAATGTCTTTTTTGGCGGGGTCTTGGCGACCCACATCCTGAAATTGAAAAACGTTGTTTAAACGTGCGGCCATTTTTTATGCCCCTCTACTCATTACTCTAAACCCATTTAGTGCCGCCTCACCGCACAGCACTGCAACGACAGCATCTTTAGGTGTTATCCACCAAGCACATTGTCAGCGGGACCTATTCGACCTTTTGCTTAAACTACTCGCCCCGTTGTTTAAAGCTCACCAAGAGCCCGCCTAAACTGGCCGCCTTGGGTTTTATTAACCAGAATTTGCCGATGTAATCATCGAAATTATCCAGCAACGTTTGCCCCCACTGGCTTTCAGTCTCTTGTGTGAACTCTGCAATAATGCCTCGCAGATGATTGCGATGCGCCTCGAGGGCCTCACCATTCACGCGATGAATATCAACCAGTTCATGGTTGTAGCGATCAACGAAATCATTCGCTTCGTCGAGTACGTAAGCAAAGCCGCCGGTCATACCCGCGCCAAAGTTGACGCCAGTTTGTCCAAGTACCGTAACAACCCCACCGGTCATATATTCGCAACAGTGATCGCCTGCGCCTTCCACAACAATATGGGCGCCCGAGTTGCGCACACCACAACGTTCACCCGCTGTACCCGCGGCAAACAATTGGCCACCGGTCGCACCGTATAAACAGGTGTTGCCCATTATGCTGGTAACATTTGATTTAAAGCTTGAGGTGCGCGGAGGCCTCAGTACCAGCTTACCACCGGCCATGCCTTTACCGACATAATCGTTAGCATCACCTTCCAAATACATGTCAAGACCACCAGCATTCCACACGCCGAAGCTTTGCCCAGCGATACCCGTCAACTTGAGTTTTATGGGATGCTCCGCCATACCTTGGTTGCCGTAGCGTTTGGCAATTTCACCACTGATACGCGCACCAATCGATCTGTCGCAGTTGGTGATGTTAAAGGCAAATTCACCCCCAGTTTTCGCTTCAATTGCCGGTAAAACTGCGCGCACTATGGCTTCTGCGGTTTCACCTTTATCGAACGGATTATTACGCTCCACAGCACATAATTGTGGCTTAGTCGCCAGATAATCATCGGTGTAAATGATGGGGCTCAAATCCAATTGTTGCTGTTTGGTGGTTTCACCTTCCAGCACTTTGAGTAAATCTACCCGCCCGACCAATTCGCCCAGCGTGCGGACACCAATCCGAGACATCCATTCGCGCGTTTCTTCAGCCACGAACTTGAAGAAGTTCATGGCCATTTCTACGGTGCCTATGTAATGATCTTTACGCAGTTTGTCTTGCTGAGTCGCAACGCCGGTAGCACAGTTATTCAAGTGGCAAATACGCAGATACTTACAACCTAAGGCAACCATGGGGCCGGTACCAAAGCCGAAGCTCTCCGCACCCAGCATGGCAGCTTTCACAACGTCCAAACCGGTTTTGAGACCGCCATCAGTTTGTACGCGCACTTTGTCGCGCAGGTCATTGGCCCGCAGGGTTTGATGAGTTTCAGACAGACCCAACTCCCAAGGCGAACCGGCATACTTGATCGATGAAAGCGGGCTAGCCGCTGTGCCGCCATCGTAACCGGAAATGGTAATTAAATCTGCATAGGCTTTAGCAACCCCCGCAGCGATGGTACCCACGCCTGGACGAGATACCAATTTCACCGATACCAACGCATCAGGGTTCACTTGCTTCAAGTCGAAAATTAGCTGGGCTAAATCTTCGATCGAATAAATATCGTGATGTGGAGGTGGAGAAATCAGCGTTACGCCGGGTACAGAATAACGTAAGCGAGCGATAAGCTCATTGACTTTACCACCCGGTAATTGACCGCCTTCACCCGGTTTAGCGCCTTGCGCCACCTTAATTTGCAGAACCTCAGCATTGACGAGATAGGCCGGTGTAACGCCAAAACGCCCAGAAGCGACTTGCTTAATTTTGGATGATTTAATGGTGCCATAACGGGCTGGGTCTTCTCCACCTTCGCCAGAGTTAGAGCGGCCTCCGAGGCGGTTCATTGCTTCCGCCAAGGATTCATGTGCCTCTGGCGAAAGAGCACCCAAAGACATACCCGCTGAATCGAAACGCTTAAGAATTCGCTCGATGGGCTCTACTTCAGAAATCGGGATAGGCTTGCAGAGATCCTCATTCAGCGCCAACAAATCGCGCAGCATGGCCACGGGACGTTTGTTCACCAAATCTGCGTAATTGCGCCAGATTGCATAGTTGCCAGTTTGCACCGCTTTTTGAAGTGTCTGCACCACGTCCGGGTTGAATGCATGGTATTCCGAATTGTGGACATACTTGAGCAAACCACCTTGAACAATAGGTTTACGCTCAACCCAAGCTGACTGGGCCAGAATTTTTTGGTCCGCTTCCAAATCTTCAAAACGTGCACCCTTAACCCGTGAAGGTGTGCTTTCAAAACACATTCCAATGACTTCTTCTGCCAAACCTATGGCTTCAAACAACTGAGCACCACGGTAGGAGGCCACTGTTGAAATACCCATTTTAGAAAGGATTTTCAGCAGACCTTTATCTATACCTTTGCGGTAGTTTTTGTAAGCTGAGTCGACGTCCGACAACAACTCACCAGTCTCAATCAGATTATTGAGTACGTAATAGCTCAGGAAGGGATAGACTGCCGTTGCGCCATAGGCAATCAGCGCGGCCACTTGGTGAGGATCCCGCGCGGTGCCCGTCTCCACAATAATATTCGAATCGCAACGCAGACCCACATTAGTTAAATGTTGATGGACCGCCCCCACTGCTAGCAAAGCATGAATAGGCAATTGGCCTTTGGAGAGATGATTATCACTAAGCGTTACAAGAACCTTACCTGACTTAACCGCAGTAGCGGCAGCTTCGCAAAGATTCGTTAAAGCGTCTTTCAAGGTAGTAACATTAGGATCGTAATGAAGCGAAAATGCGGCCACTTCATAACCAGGACGATTCAAACTCATCAACCCGCGGAATTTAGAGGGTGACAGCACCGGCGAACTCAGAATCACCCTATCCGCATGGGCGGCAGTTTCATCATACACTGGCAGTTCACGGCCTAGGCATGTTTCCAAGGACATCACAATCGCTTCACGCAATGGGTCAATCGGTGGATTGGTGACCTGCGCGAACTGCTGGCGGAAGTAATCGTATAGCGACCGCTGCTGACGCGAAAGAACCGCCATAGGTGTGTCATCGCCCATAGAACCAACGGCTTCTTGACCACCTTCAGCAAGAGGACGCAATAGTTGATCTCTCTCCTCGGCAGTCACCTGATACATTTTCATGTAAGCCTTGGAGGCCACTGCGTCTAAGCCATTTTCTTTAGCATCTTTATTGAGCGTTGATTCAACCCTGAGTGCGCGCTCTTTTAGCCACTGTTTGTAGGGCTGAGTCACTTTGAGTTGATTATCGATATCGGCCGTGGTGTGCAGCTGCCCAGTCAAGGTATCAATAGACATAATCTGCCCTGGGCCAAGGCGCCCTTTTGCGACACCGTCTGCAGGATCATAACCGTAAACACCGACTTCTGAAGCCACAGTGATAATGTCGTCGTTAGTAATCACCCAACGCGAGGGCCGCAGACCATTACGGTCGAGCGTACAAACGGCATAACGACCATCGGTGATCACCAAGCCAGCTGGGCCATCCCAGGGCTCGATATGCATGGAATTGTATTCGTAAAAAGCGCGTAGATCCGGGTCCATATTCTCGACATTTTGCCAAGCGGGTGGGACCAACATGCGAATAGCACGATGCAGATCCATTCCGCCTAGCAGCAATACTTCCAGCATGTTATCAAGGCTGGAAGAATCCGAGCCCGTGCGGTTAACCAAAGGAGTGACGCTATTTAAATCGGGTAAGAGTGGCGTTACAAATTTGGGTGTACGCGCTACAGACCAATTGCGGTTACCAACAACTGTATTGATTTCACCATTGTGCGCCAATAACCGGAAAGGCTGCGCCAAGGGCCACTGGGGCATGGTGTTTGTTGAGAAACGTTGGTGAAACACACAAATGGCTGTTTCCAAGCGCTCATCAGCTAAATCGGCGAAGAAGCGAGGCAAATCAACCGGCATCATCAAGCCTTTATAGGACAAGACGCCAGTGCTTAGGCTTGCCACGTAAAACATTTTGTCGTCAGCTAAACGCAACTCGGCTTTACGGCGAGCCATAAAGAGTTTGGCGTTGACCTGCTCTAAGGGCAGATCATAAGAATTTACAAATAAATGATTAAAAACGGGTAGCGATTTCATCGCTATGGGGCCAAGGCAGCTGGAATCTACCGGAATTTCACGCCATCCAGCGACCACTAAACCCTGGGCGACCAATTCTTCAGCCAAAATGGTGCGCGCGTGCGTCGCAAAAGCACCATCAGAGTTCAGCATTATGGAACCAACACCATAAATAGGCGTTAAATCAGCGTTACAAGCTTCTTTGGCAACTGCGCGCAAAAAGGTATCCGGCTTTTGGATGAGCAGCCCGCAGCCATCGCCCGTTTTGCCATCCGAGTTAATACCACCGCGGTGAGTCATGCAGGTGAGCGCTTCAATTGCAGTGGTTAATAGACGATGGCTGGTTTTACCCTTCAAATGGGCAATCAAACCAAAACCGCAGTTATCTTTAAATTCGTCTAATTGGTAGAGGCCAGTAGTCATAGGCTGCATCTCAATAATTCAATCAACATCACGGAATATCCTAACATTTGCACGCATCAAGGTCTTTCTAACGTACGTGAAGGCTTTTTAATACAAAAGACGCGCCAAACACGTAAATAATAAGAAATAGGCCCCAGACAAAAAAGCCCCTGAGGTCTAGGGGCTGTGGACAAATGGGCGCAGGATATTACCCGCTTAGGCGGCTATTGGCAAGTCGCATTCTGGTTACTAAATCCCCATTAACTTTCAGCCTATTCCCCCAAAAGCACCCCCTCAGAACTTGCCGGTTCCTATTCGTGAGCTAGGCTTAGGACAGATTGATGACATCTTACCGCAGTGTCATTTTCTACACCCGTTACACCAGCCATGAACCCAGTAAACACTCAAAAGGCGCATCATGAAAACCACACAACTTCATTTGAAAGGCTTAGCAAACGTAGACCAAGATTTAGCGAAATTAAAAGACATCGCACCCAATCTCATCGTTGTGTTTGGTGCACTCAGTTATTTTGAGTCCCCATTAATGGCGGAAATTCTCCGTAAAATGGCCCCCAATGCAGCCATAGCAGGTTGCTCGACTGCAGGTGAAATTGCAATGGATCGTGTGTACGACAACAGTTGCATTATCACCGCTGTCAATTTTGATCACACCCAAGCCAAAGCCATCACCACCCAAATTAAAGGTATGACCGATTCCTTTGGTGCAGGCGCTCGTTTAGGGTCCGAATTGCCCCACCAGAATCTTTCCGGCGTACTCCTCTTCGGTACCGGCGTGGAAATCAACGGCAGTGCGTTAGTTTCAGGGCTTGAATCCACCCTACCGAAAGGTGTGACTATTTCCGGAGGCTTGGCAGCAGATGCCGGCGCATTCAAACAGACTTGGACTATAGGCCCAGCTGGCAGTAGCGATAAACATATAGTGGCAGTAGGCCTTTATGGCGACAAAGTACAACTCAGTTATGGCACCTTTGCAGGATGGGAACCCTTTGGCCCTGCCCGAAAAGTTACTCGGTGCGATGGTAACGTGCTTTATGAACTCGATGGTGCTAGTGCACTGGAAGTCTATAAACGCTACTTGGGCGATTACGCGAAAGACTTGCCCGGCTCAGGTTTACTTTTCCCATTCGCTATGCTTAACAGTAATCATGAAAAACAAGGCATTTTCCGCACAATTTTAGCGGTTGACGAAGCCGCAGGCTCGCTAACACTAGCCGGCGACATAGACCCCAATGGCTACTTGGAGTTGATGCATTCGAGTACGGATAAACTGATAAATGGTGCCGAAACCGCCGCAAAAGCCGCACTTAAACACCGCAAAGATAATGCGGGCGAAAGCCTCGCGATATTGGTTAGTTGTATTGGCCGTAAATTGGTCATGGGCGACCGTATCGATGAGGAAGTCGAAGCAGTTGCCGATACTCTGGGTAAAAAAGCCGCCATTACCGGTTACTACTCAAATGGTGAAATTGCGGGCACAGAATTCCTAGGCCAATGCCGCCTGCATAACCAAACCATGACGATTACGTGGATTAGCGAAGCTTAAGGATGCACCCAACGCTCGTTAGACAACTGCGGCGGCTTTGCGGAGTAGAATCCGAAGCTGACCTTGCACAACGCTTAACTGACTTCGCAGGTACGGAGCTAGCCCCAGAGCTTCGTGCCTTCGCCGCGGGTTTGAGTGAGTTGCTCTCCCGCGTTAATACCACCTATGAACAAAATGATCGCGATTTAGATTTGCGCTCTCGCAGCCTTGAAGAGAGCTCCAATGAACTCAATGCGATCAATAAACAAATGCGCGACGACATCGCCAGCCGCAACCGAGTTTTGCAATCAGTTCGCGATGCAGCAGATATTCTCTTGGATCAAAGTGACATCATACATAGCATTCCCAGAGCAGACGATTTAGAAGGCTTATCCGCATTACTACCCATTCTTATTGAACAACAAGAGCAGCGCCGTTTAGAGTTATTCAACCAACGTTTTGCGATGGATCAGCATGCCATTGTTAGCATCACAGATACGCAAGGAACTATACGTTACGTGAACGACCGATTCTGCCACATCAGCGGCTACTTGCGCGACGAATTAATTGGCAAGCAACACAACATCGTTAATTCCCGCACTCACGACAAATCATTTTTCCGCGATTTGTGGCAAACCATTACCGCAGGAAAAGTGTGGCACGGTGAAATTTGCAATCAATCACGCACCAAGCAACTCTACTGGGTAGACGCCACCATAGTGCCGTTTCTCGACGAAGACGGAAAGCCTTACCAATTCATTGGTATTTTAACGGACATCACCGCCAGTAAACGCATGGCGGAAAAAATTATCGCCAGTGAACATCAATATCGTTCGCTAGTTGAAAGTGTTCACGAAGTTATATTCCAAATGGACAACGACGGCCATTGGCTGTTCCTCAACGCGGCCTGGGAAGATATTACGAAATTCAGAATTGAAC
>JACCDR011109152.1_pt1 | contig 11168 bp, 13 predicted proteins | sample 7446431 | NCBI WGS metagenome assembly JACCDR01 (sample SAMN15323443, study PRJNA562643) | freshwater metagenome | isolation source: river surface water | place: USA:Blue River Watershed | collected 2017-08-17 | reverse complement strand
GAGGCGAGTTCGATTCTCGCATCGGCCTCCATCACCCCATAGCTCAAAGGCACAGAGCGCGCGGCTCCGATCCGCAGGATCGAGGTTGAATTCCTCGCGGGGTGACCATCTTGGCTCGCGTGAACGGCGCACGTTCGCCCGCCTTCTAAGCGGAACCTTTCTGGGTTGGAATCCCAGGCGAGCCTCCAGTTTACGGTGAGGATAGCACGAGTGGGGAGTGCAGCCGCCTGCTACGCGGCCGAGACCTGAAAGGGTTGCTAGAGTTCAAATCTCTACCTCATCGCCATTTTGTTGTTGACACGCGTTGTTCAGTGTGATACCTTCCTCCAGTGACGCCGACTCGGAAGGAGTACCTGAGAAACTACCAGCGCGCGTGGGTTGCCCGCCGACGTGCTGAGTATTTCAAAGACAGGTGCTGCGTCAAGTGCGGCTCGCGCAAGCGGCTGGAGCTTGACCACGTTGACCCAAGCACAAAGGTCACTCACGCGGTTTGGTCCTGGTCAGAAGTCAGGCGCGCGACAGAGCTAGCCAAGTGTCAGGTGCTCTGCCGGAAATGTCATAAAGAGAAGACCAAGATCGACCACGCGAGGGCGCTTAGAAAGGTCGGGCCTGAAGGCACTAAGTGGTGCTCCTGTTGTTTCCAGTTCCTGCCGGTTGAGCAGTTCGTGAAGAACCGATCCACTTGGTCGGGCCTCGCCAACGACTGTAAGACTTGCTCCGCAGTTCCGGCTCGTCGTAATCGAGGAGGGGTAAAGCGACGTGAACTGGAAAGCGCTATCGGGCGGTAGGATTGACGACTTAGAGGCCACTGTCGCGGCTGCTACCGCAGAAGGACAGGAACTCCACATCGGGACGGATAGCTTGCAAGCCGGTCGCTTCACGCTGTTCGTTACTGTTGTAGTCGTCCACACGGCAGGCAAGGGAGGCCGTGTCATCTACGCCAAGGATAAAGTTGGTCGCATCGCATCACTTCGAGACCGTCTCTTCAAAGAGGTATGGCGCTCAGTGGAAGTTGCGATGCAGCTAAATCCGCACGCTGGAGGCGATGTCACAGTGCACATCGACGCCAACCCGGATGAGAAGCACCTCTCTAGCAAGTACATCCAAGAGCTTGTCGGTCTTGTAGTGGGCCAAGGGTTTCGGCATCTCGTTAAGCCGAATTCTTGGGCAAGCTCGCACTGCGCGGATCACGTTGTCCGCGGCTCAGACCTTAGATAGTGGAAGGTGCCGCTGAACGGTCGGCAAGCGCTCTCGAAAAGCGTGGTGACGCGATGCACTCGCGTTAGGGGTTCAATTCCTCCACCTTCCCCCACACTTCAGTCAGATTGCACGCGTGGCCGAGAGTCCAGGCTCTGGTCTGCAACACCAGCCACGGAGGTTAGAATCCTCCCGCGTGCTCCAACATTCGGGGAGGAGATCGGGTGGGCGTTGGCCCGCCAACTAGGAATCTCCCCGTGCGTCGAACCCCGAGCAACCAATTCGGGGCACCGGAGGCGGCGGTCCGGTCAAGAAAAGCCCGCCGCTCCTGCCGGGGGTTAGCTTAGCGGCGAAAGCGGGGGCCTTTGAAGCCCCGTCATCAAGGGTTCGAGTCCCTTACCCCCTGCCATCTCGTAGATAGGACTTGACATGGAGGTCAATCCATGTTATGCTCCCACTCTACCTCAACGTGTAGGGTCCTCCTGCACGTACCCACCCAAGAGCCTTGCCTCTCGCAGACTTGAAGTCCACCTCTGACGATTCCTACACCACCCGCTATGGCAAGCGCGTCGGGCGCAAGCTCAAGCGCGCTGCCCAAGCCGGGCGGAAGCCTGCCTCGCGGAAGTTCAGCGGGAGTCGGGTGCGGGGTCGCAGTCTCTCGGGCCGGTAACCCTACCACAAGGAGCCACTCATGGCAAATGCAGGCGGCGGAGTCGTTGCACTCAAGAGCAACGGCGACAAGCCCAAGGTAAGCTCGCCCTTCACCAACGCAATCGCAAAGAAGCCGTCCGCGGCAAAGGACTAAGGTCCAATGCCACCTCTCTCCGCACCCGGCGGTGGATTGGGCATGCGGCAGCCTCCGGTGACTCCACCGGAAGTCCCGACCCTTGCATCATACCCAACCGCTGGAGGGCCTCCCCCTGGCGGTGCGGAGACCGTGCAGAAGCTCGTCTTCACCCTGGAACAGGGTGTTGAGTCCCTCGCACAAATGGTACCAGGAGCGTCTGAAATCGCCGACCAGGCGAAAAGCCTCCTGCGCCAGATTCTCGTAGCAGCTGCCCGCGGAGCGGGCGGCGAGAGTGGAAACGCTCCCCCATCCTCAGCGCCATTCGGCGGGCAAGTGTCGGCACCAGCCGCACCCTCGTTCTAAGGCCCTGACAAGAAAGGTCACTTGAGCGCAGAAGAAGACGCGAAGTACGCCGCATGGAAGGCTGAAGTAGCAAAGGGTTTCACCACCGACGAGGACAAGGCCGCTTTCGAGCGGATCTCGGCTTCGCAGGTGGCGAGGGAGCAGTTCTTCCGGGGCACGATCCGGCAGGACGAGTTCCACCGGCGCCTCAACGAGATCAACACTGAGAAGGGCACACTCGCCCAGCAGCGACAGGCTCTCGAAGAGGAAGCAGCCAAGGTGGTTGACTGGTACAAGAGCGAGGCACCGAAGAACGAGGTGCTGCTCAAGACCAAGGCCAACTTGGAAGCGCAGCTGGCCGCGTATCAGAACGCGCTCATCGAGCGCGGGGTTGACCCGAGCAACTTCACCCAGCAGCAGACGCCAGCCCAGCAGCGTGCAGCAGCGTCAGGTACTGACGCACAGCAGGTAATCGAACTCCAGCGCCAGATCGCGCTGATGAACCAGCAACTCCCGCTCATCATCGCGGACGTTGCACAGGTGAACCATCAGATCGTGAAGGAAGGCTGGGATGTCGATCCTGCCACAGTGCTTCAGTACTCCATCCAACGAGGCGTGCGCGCCACCGATGCGCTTGCGCAACTGACCGCTGACCAGCGGCAGAAGCGTGACGCGGAGAACCTTGAGAAGCGGCTCGCAGCCGCTCGCGAGGAAGGCAAGCGCGAACTCATGGCCGCCCACCCGACCAGTGACTATGGACGAGGTGCCCCTCGCATGGGCATCGGCGATATGCAGAAGCAACTCGCCGAACTCGGAGATCGTGACAAGCGTCGGGAAGCCGCGATTGCTGAAGCTCGGCAGTTGACCGCGCAAGGCATCATCTAACGCGTCGGCGCAGCCGACGCGTGGGCGGGGTAGCAGTGTTTCCCCCTCATGAAAGGCGGGAGTAGCCAAGGGCCACTCCCGAATCACTAATGGCTTTTCTCCCAGTCGCCGACGTAATCACCAGGAAGCAGATCGTTCCTGGCATCACCGACAACATCTTCGGTTCCGGGCCGCTGCTTGCCTACCTGAAGGCAAACGCGCTCAAGTCCTGGGCAGGAGGAGGCGCCAGCACCTGGCAGGAGACCTTCTTCTACGACAACCTGAACGGTAGCTTCTTCACCACCGGCGACAGCTTCAACGTTGCGCAGAAGCAGATCGAGAACGCGACGACTTGGACGCCAAGGAAGGCGCAGGTCAGCATCTCCGCGCAGATCGACCAGCTGCGGGTGGAGTACGCGGGAGAAGGGGCCGTGTTCGACTACATCGACGAGCGGTTGCAGAACGCTGCTCTCACGATGAGCGAGGGTCTGGCAAGCGCGATCTACCGGAATGGTCAGACCGCGGGCCGCACGACCATGTTGAATGGTCTTGAAGAGGCCCTCAACGACGGTGTGACCGCCTCGTGGGCCGGCAACACCTTCGCGAACTACGGCACCGTGCCGCGCGCCAGCGTCCGCATCGCAGGCCGCCCGCTCGGCGCCCTCGACGCGCTCATGACCGGCCCGGCAGCGAACGTCTCGAACGCGCTCAGCTACTCCCTCATGGAGGAGTTCTACGGCTCGGTCCAGTACGGTACCGAGGAGCCGAACCTCATCACCACCACGCAGCGGGGTATGAGCTTCATCAAGATGGCGTTCCAGACCCAGCAGCGCTACATGAACCAGACGCCGAAGTTTGGGTTCAACGGCATCGAGTTCAACAACGCGACCATCATCGCGGACCGGTACGCGCCGGGTGTGAACGGTGGCAGCAGCCTCTCGCTTGAGCAGTCGAGCGCCCTCGCCACCGGCGAGAGCCTCTGGGTCCTCAACGTGAAGAAGGAGCACATGGGCCTCTGGCTCAGCAGCGACGAGCTGATGGGCTTCGGCTTCACCGGCTGGAAGCCAGGCCAGGACAACCTCAGCGCGGTGGGTCAGTACCTGTTCGCAGGTAACTTCACCGTGCGGAACCCGCGCTACAGCCGGTACGCGTTCAACATCACCGGTTAAGCAGGCGCTGAGCGAGGGGGCCACGCCCCCTCGCACGCCTCCCTTCATCTTCTCATAGGAGCATTCAATGCCTGCAACTGGTTCCCTCGGTTCCAACCTCGCGCCGTTCATCAGCGCGCCAACCCCGGGCGAGGTCAACGACGCGACCGCGCTCAACCCGCTTGGCACGCTGTTCACGGCCAAGGACACGTTGAACTTCGATCCGGGCCTGCACCCGCGCACGTACCGGTATGTGCAGCTGCACTCCGGCGCGACCGCTGCCAAGGGCGCCTTGGTCATCTACCAAGATCTCTTCAGCAGCGTCGTGACCACGGTGGCAACGACCGCCATCAACACGGTGGCCGGGTTCCTGCAAAGCACCGCATGCACCCCGGGCAACTTCACTTGGATTCTCGTCGCCGGCCCGGGCGTGGTTCTGGTGGAGAACGCACCGACCGCGGCAGCAGCAGCCCAGACGAAGATCACCGCGACCATCACCCAGACGGGGCGCGCCAACAGCGTCGCGGCAACCACCGCGCCGATCACCGGGCCTTTCGGTGTGTACATCTCGGCGGTCAACGCCGTGGTGAACGGCAGCACCGCTCTCGGCACCGACGTGGCGGCTGCCTATGTGTCGATCCAGCCGACGATCGACCGGGCGTAAGGGGCTGACCCATGGCAGTAACCTTCGCACTTACGAACCGTAAGGCGGTAGTGGTTGGTAACCAGCGCAAGGTTACCGGCGTACTGACCGCCACCGGCACCACCACTGACAACGGGGACTCCATCGCCCCGAGTGTGTTCGGTCTCCACACCCTTGAAGCGCTGGAGCTTGAGCCAGCGCTTGACAGCGTGAGCAACCCCGAGGCGGCTTTCCTCGGCCGCTTCATCCCCAACACCAGCAGCGTCGTGGGCGGAGTGATCGTGTTCATCACAGCCGATGGCACGGTCGGTGACGCGTTGCCGTTGACTGTCATCACCGATGGCACCAACGTGAGCGCCGCGCCGGTCTTCAACGCTACGGCCTACGGGGTCTAACCCGGAGGCTCTGAGGTCACGCTAGATGGCTCTGACTACGTATCAGGACGTTTGGCGTGACCTCCTACTTCTCGCGCCGGACTTGCCGCCGCCTATCGCGATGCGCGCGGTGAACACGGCGTACCACAGGATTCTGGACAGCTTTAGGTGGTCCAGCCTGCGTGGCGAGTCTGAGTTCTACATCCCCCTCGGCGAGACCACCGGCACCGTGCAGGTGGTACAGGGCTCCGCGGATGTGCTGGGCAGCGGGACGGCTTGGACTCCGCTGCTTGTCGGGCGGCAATTCTTCATCAACGGGATGGCGCCGTACTACACCGTGGTGGATGTGAGCGGGCCGGGGACACTTACCCTGGATAGGGTTTGGGGCTCCGACACGGCCACCCTGCAACCGTACACCATCCAGCTGGTGTACTTGACGCCGGTGGCGGACTTCCTCCAGTTCGTGGACATCCGGGACATCACCAACAACTGGCGGTGGGTTGGGCTCACGACGGTCGAGTACCTCGACAAGATCGACGCGCAAAGGAGCTACAGCGGGACGAGCTATGTCCTCGCCGCGGTGCCGCCAGCCTCCAACGGCGCCATCCCCCGGTACGAGATCTACCCTCGGCCCCCGGCAGAGACGCCGGCCAGCTACCCATACCGTTACATCAAGCGCCCACCGGAGTTCTCCGCGCCGGGTGACTTGCCCATCTACCCCATCCGCATGGAGACAGTCCGGTACGGCGCGCTGGTCGAGATCGCGAAGTGGCCGGGCACAGCCGCGAGACCGAACCCCTACTTCAACCTCGACATCTTCAGCACCAACGAGGCCGCTTTCCAAGACGCGCTCGGCCGCGACAACCGCATCGATCAGGAGATCAACCAGACCGACTTCTCCTACGAGCCGGTGAGCACTTCCACTCCGTACTTCCCGTGGAACGCCAACTTCCTCCAGAACCATCTGGTGACAAGGTACTAGTATGAGCAGGACGACACGCGTCAGCAGCCCGATGGATGAGGGGCTTCGGCCTCGCGTGAAGGTCAACCAGCCCCTCGCCGCGACCAACCGCAACGGGAACGTGATCGGCTACAGCGACGGGGACGACACCCTCGACAACCTGTGTGAGCCTTCGTACCCGGCGAGCCTGGCTTGGGAAGGGTGGCCGGAGCGGTACAAGCAGGCGGGCGTGGCGGGCAAGAAGCTCAAGGACCCAGAAGGCGCCTTCGGCAGCATGTTCGGTGATGATGACGCCTACAGCACCGTGCATTGCAAGCCGGGCAGCAAGAAGTCGAAGGGGTACTAACCCCGCATGGCCGGCTACCAACGCTACACCCTTGGGCAGTTGAAGACCCTCGCCGCGGATCGGGTGGGCAACATCAACTTCTGGTACCCCAACGACGAGATGCAGTGGGCTATCAACGAGGCGATCAGCGTCTGGCAGGCGATGACGGGGTACTGGACCACCAGCTTCCCGCTGAGCCTGGTGGCCGGGCAGAGCTTCTACGACCTCCCGAAGCAGATCACCTCGGTCCGGCGGGTGTTGTACAGCGGGACTCCCCTTACGCAGATGAGCACCCCCGAGCTTGATCTCGCCTTCGGCAGTTGGGAAGGCACAGCCGGCACCCCGCAGTTCTGGGCTCCCGAAGGGATCAGCCTCCTCGCGATTTACCCCGTCGCTGCGGGCACGGTCGTGATCGAAGGCACCTCTGACGCGCCGTGGCTCAACAACGACGCGGACTTCATCGACATCGGGGACGACGAGCTTAACGCGGTGCTGGAGTACGTGCACCACTACCTGACCTTCAAGGAAGGCGGGCAGGAGTTCCAGGCCAGCATGGACAGCTTGAAGAGTTTCATGGAGCAGGCCACCGCACGGAACGGGCGCCTGCGTGCGACGGTGTTCTACCGCAAGTTCCAAGGGCTCGATCGCGAGAGCGAGCAGCGCAGGGTGGAGACCCCCACCCCGCCAGGAGCCAGGGCCTAATGGCAATCCCCATCGGCGAGTTCATCATCACAAACGGGCAAGACCCTATCACCGGGGAGTGGTTCCACGGGACCAGGCGTATCCCCTTCTACGGGTGTGGGCACTGCTCGCGGCCCATCGCCTTCCGCAGTGACAGGGTTCGCCCCCGCGAGATGTGCCGCGCTTGCGACCGCTACCTCTGCGAGAAGACCGCCGCGTGTATGAAGGGCTGCACGCCGATCTACTCCCTCGCCGCGGACAAATGGGAAGCCGACAGCAAGTGGACCGAGCACCTGCCGGAAATCATGGGCATCACCGCCCCCTCTAACGTAGTTCTCTAAGGAGCCACCTCATGGCAAAGTACGGGCTTTCGATCAACGCGGTCACTGCCAGCACCACGCAGGACATCAAGACGATCCAGACCACTGCGACCGGCGCCGGCAGCGCGGTGCTCATCCACGAGGTCAGCTTCCAAGGCGGAGACAGCGCGAGCACCTTCACGAGGATGGTGGGCAATCGGCCCAGCGCAGTAGGCATCACCATCGGCGCGAACACCATGACGCCGGAGAAGTTCAACCCTGCCAGCGCGGCGGCGGCCTTCACGGTTGCGGGTACCACCAGTGCTGTGTCCTCGTGGGGCACACCGCCGACCTTGAGCACCAACGACCTCATCGTGCCTGCGATCAACACCTTCGGCGGCGAGTACCGCTGGGTGGCGATGCCGGGAGTGGAAGTGGTGGTCGGTACCCAAGGCGCGATTGCGAACTTCTCCTTCCGCAGCCGCAGCGGCACGGGCAGCATCTCAGGGCACATTGTATGCGAGGAGTTGTAAGTCTTTCAATCTAAAGGACTTACACCCTCTCTATGAGCCGCTTCAAGGGCGGCGACAGCAACCTCTCCCCGCTCAAGCTCCAACTCACAACCAACGGCAGCAGTGTCGTGCTGACGGAATGGAGAGCCGCGCTTCAGTGTGAGCAGAACACCGCTCACAGCAGGCCCGTGCTCTCCCGCCCCAGCATCCCCGGCACTACCATCGCCAAGACCAACGCCACCTGTGTGAACGGGGTTGGCACAGCGGCGAGTTACGTGATCTCACAGTTCAACTCTGAGCCCAGCTTGCCCGCGGTTGCGTCGATGCTGTACAACATGCCAAGTTACATCTCGTACCAGTATCAAGCGCCTGAGCGGGCGGGACTCGTGGCCTACGACGGGCAGGCACTGCTGCTTTACGCCCTCGCCTCTCCCGGCGGGGCATGGGACGGCGAGCTTGTATGGGAGGAGAAGTAACCCATGCGGCGTAGACCAGTCCTCTCCGGCGCGATCGGGCAAGTGTTCGGGCAGCCGGCCCGCCTAGCGGCGGATAACGACTTCATCATCAGTCAGAGCGGCAGCCAGCCGTACAGCTACCGCAGCGCGTACGATCAAGTCGGGCAGCAACCATGGGAGAAGGTCCCGCTCCCGATCCTCAGCATCGTCGCGGTGGAAGGCGTGGACTTCCCCTTCCGCAGTCGGATCTGGGTTGACAACGCGCAGAGGAACCACCGCAAGCGGTGGCTGGATCGCGCGAGGGCCGCGCAGCCGCGGGTGCAGCAGGTGCCGCTGGTGCTGCTCGCGCCGACTGACACCACCCCGCTGTTCACGGGCAACCGGGATGAGACCCCGGCAGGCTGGGCGGTCTGGCAGAAGCGGCGGAAGACGCGGGTGGCAGCAACGCCCGCCACTTGGACCTGGGGCGCGCGGATGGCAGCGTACCTGCCTGCGACTACCTACCCCGACACCTCGTGCAGGATCTACTCCGAGATTCAGCGGCACATGCTGGAGAGCCCGATTAACACGGGACTCACCTGGAGCCTGTGGACAACCGTTGAGGTCGAGAACTACCTCACTCAGCGGGTGGCGAGGTTCCTGGTTGACAGCGGGCTCATCCGCGAGCGGCGGGATGTGACCGTCACCAGCAAGGAAGTCACGCTGCCTGAAGACTCACTGGATGTCATGCGGACGGTGTGGAATGACGGTGCCTCGCGCAGCGTGTTGCTCCGCATCGACAAGTGGGCGCTCGACAACGGGGCGGTGGGCTGGCAGGCGACCTCCGGCACGCCCACCTACTACACCGAAGATACGAGTGGGGTGCTGGATGCGGAGGTGGCACCAGCGCCGGCTGCACCAGGCACGCTTGAGCTTGTCATCATCGCAGCCCCAGCCGCGCAGAGGCACTGCTACTCCATCAACCTGCCCGCCATCTTCACCCCGTACCTGAAGTGGGGAGTGATCGCCGACATGCTCAGCAAGGAAGGCGAGGCGCAGGACCCACAGCGAGCGGCATACGCAGAAGCCCGCTTCGATGAAGGGGTCGAACTCGCGAAGCTGTTCTTCGCAGGGGGGAAGGTCCAATAACCATGGCAGTCCTCACTCTCGGCGCCATCAACGCGACAAACTACACCGGCAGTTCCTTCATCTCCGGCACGGCCTCCTCGGGGATCTTGCCGATTGGTGTGGCCGCTGACCGCATCAACAGCATCCTCAGCGATGGCAGCGACACCACATACTTCGATCTCTTCGGGGCGAGCGTAGACCGCAGCCTTGGAGTTCAGTTCGCCGCCGTGGACGGACGGGTCCCCGCCAACTGTACCACCGCTGCTGTGAACCTCGCGCTGCGAGCGAGGAACAACCCACTCGAATGTGCGGCACTGCCAATCATGGAGATCTGGACAGTGTGGCTGGGCGCGGACCCCGGGCGGCAAGTCGGCACTCTCACCCTCACCAGCGACTTCACGAACTACACCATCAACGCGCCGGTGAACCCTTTCAACGGCGGGCCTTGGAGCGTGCTGAGCCCCGTGCTGCTCAACGGGGCGTTGTTCGGATGGCGAGGGCGTACCGACTGCGATCTCGGCGGCGGGAACATCAACTCGCAGTGGAGTGAAGCTCGACTCCTGGTGACGTTCACGTTGCCGGAGCCGACTGTGACAACTCTTACCCCCGGGTACCTTGGCATGGGCGCGGTGGAGCTTCGCGGCAGCTTCAACCCCAACCAAGACATCAACGGGTCTACCGACGCTGCGAACTTCGCGCCTGCGAGGTGGTTCTTCGAGTTTGGTGATACCGCGGAGAACATGCTGGTGGTGTCACCCCCGCAAGGGGACTTCTCCGGCATTGACGCATTCAACGTGTCCTTCTACAAGGGTCAGCTGACCCCGGCCACGCGGTACTTCTACCGTCTGGGTGTGATTGTAGACGGGGAAAGCTTCTACGGCGACACGCTCGACTTCACCACCCCCACGGTTGATCCTTCCTTTGGAGCTTTCTAATGGCGAACGCGTTTGGTGACTTCAACAAGATGCCGGACCCTGTGAAGCAGCCGCCGGTGGGAGGGGTAAGGCAGCAGGGTGGGACTCTCGGGGGAGGGGCACCGCCCTTCCAACCGCCAGCTGCTCCGCAGCTGGATGAGTTCGGCCGCAACACCGCCGCCCTCGGCGTGAAGAACCCCCTCGCCGCGGTGGGGGATTTCAACCAGCGCAAGGCGAACGCGGCGAGTATGATGCCGCCCCCGCAGGCTGCACCTGCGGGGATGCCGGGCACTGGAGGCCCGCTCATGGCGCCAGGCCCGCCTCAGCAAGCTGATCCCTACAGCGGGGGCGGACGCATGCCGCCGCAGGGTGGGTTTGGGCGTCAGCCGCAGCCCTACGATCCACAGGGCGGCTTCGGAGCAGGCGCTGGGCAGGGCATGTTCCGCGGGATGCCAAACCCAGCCGCTGGCATCGCGCCTCCCGGCGCGATGCAACCCCCGCCTGGCTTCCAGCAGATGATGCAGAACCCCGGCTTCATGCAGTGGCTGATGAAGATGTT
>JACCDR010961696.1_pt1 | contig 11168 bp, 11 predicted proteins | sample 7446431 | NCBI WGS metagenome assembly JACCDR01 (sample SAMN15323443, study PRJNA562643) | freshwater metagenome | isolation source: river surface water | place: USA:Blue River Watershed | collected 2017-08-17 | reverse complement strand
CTGGCGCTGCGGCCCGGCGACCTGACCACCCGCCGCTGGCAGTTCGAAGCCACGTCCCTCACCAAATCCCCGCCCCCGCCCGACTGGGAACCTGTCATTTCCCTGGATTCCAAATGAAAAGAACCCTCCCCGCCGCGGCACTGCTGGCCGCCCTCGCCAACGGCACGGCGCTCTTCGCCTTTGAGGCCGGCGGCTTCGCTTTTACCAAGACCGCCGAAACCAAACTGCTTGCCGAGCCCAAGCCCCTAGCCGAAGCCGCGGGCACCCTGCCCTTCGGCCGGCAGGTGAAGATCGAGGAAATGCAGGGCGCGTGGCTGCGCGTCAGCGAAGGCGACACCGCCGGCTGGGTCTTCAAGGGCAACCTGGCCCTCACCAAACCCGAAGAGGTCAAAGGCCTGCTCGATGGTGTGCCGCAAGCCGCCGCCCAGACCACGGCCACCGCTGCGGCCCGCCCGCTCTCGAACGTCGTCAACCAATACGCTTCCGCCCGCAGCCTCGCTTCCGCGCAAGGCGATCTTGAGTGGGTCATCCACGAGTGCGCCGCACTCACCACCGAGGAAGTGGACGCCTACCTGCAGGCGCAGAAGAAGGGGGAATACCAATGAGCCCGCGCCGTCTCTTCCTTTCCCTCGCCGCGAGTCTCGTGCTCGCTGCCGCGCCGCTTTCCGCGCAGCTCGACTTCGGCAAGCTCTCCAAGGGCCTCGACAAGCTCAAGCAGGGCGTGGACACCGCGAAGGACGCCTCGAAAGTCGCCAAGGGCGTCACCGGCATCGGTCCCGAGGAGGAGCGTCAGATCGGCGACGCCGTCGCGCTCGAGATCATCGCCCAATACGGCGGCGTGGTCCGCGATTCCGAGGTAATGCACCGCGTCAACCTCGTCGGCCAGTCGCTCGCCCGTTACTCCGACCGGCCCGACCTCGAATGGCGTTTCGCCGTGCTCGCCTCCGACTCGGTCAATGCTTTCTCCGCGCCCGGCGGCTACGTCTTCATCACCCGCGGGCTCTACGAGCGCGCCGACAGCGACGACACGCTGGCGGGCATCCTCGGCCATGAGATCGCCCACATCACCAACCGCCACGCCCTGAAGATCGTCGAGCGCAACGAGGCCGCGGCCGGCGGCAAGAGTCTCCTCCTCAAACGCAGCAGCGAGGCCCGTGAGCTCAACGCCCAGGTCCAGCAGATCAACGCCCAGCTTGGCGTTGATATCGGCGGCCTGGTGAAAGCCATCGTCGAGACCGGTTTCGATGCGCCCACCGAATACGAAGCCGACAAGGATGGCCGCCAGCTGGCCGTGACCAACGGTTTTGCCCCCGGCGGCCTTCGGGCCGTGCTCGCGAGCCTCAAGCAGACCGGCGAAAACCGGAAGACGATGTTCTCCACGCATCCGCCGCTGGCCACGCGCCTCCAGAAGCTCCCCGACGAACCCGCCCCGCCGCCGGCCCCGAAGCCGCTGCCCACCAAGCTGGATCCGGCCGGCAACGCCGGCATTCTCGCCCGCCTCGGGGGCGCGGTGGTGCGCTCGGTGGAGACCGACGCCGCATCCGCATGGCACCAACACGGCGAAGGCGAGGTGCTATTGCAGGCCCTCGGCGCCGCCGTGCAGGTCGAGTTCCGCGAGGGCGCCGTCGTGCTCGCCCCCGGCGAGCTTGTGCTCGTGCCCCGCAACCGCGAATACCGCCTCGTGGCGCCCGCCGGTTCACGCGTGCTCGCGCTCGCGCCGACGGCGGTGTCGTTCGAATGAGGTTTCGTAGCCGCCTTGGCGCGCAGCGACAAGGCGGCCCCGCCCGGCCACGCTTTGGTCCCGCGGTGGCGGGATTAAAGCGCGGCTACTGAACCGTTCGCCGAACCCCAGCCCGCGACGGAGCGCGGGCTCCACCTTGCCGCCGGATTTGCTGTTGCGCCCTAGGCAACGCTTCCCGGACTTTGGTGTCATGGGCAAGATGCCATCCTTTCCTTCGATCCTCCTGCTGGGCCTGAGCCTGGTGCTCGGCGGCTGCGCCGGCACCTACTACAAGACCATGGAGAAGCTCGGCGTGCCGAAGCGCGAGATCCTCGTGGACCGTGTGGAGGAGGCGCGTGGCGCGCAGCAGGCGGCCAAGGAGCAGTTCGCCAGCGCGCTGCACGAGTTTCTCGCCGTCACCAAGGTGCCGGCCGCGGATATCCAGAAAGCCTACGACGGCCTGAAGGACCAGCTCGACGACTGCGAGTCGCGCGCCACCGCCGTGCGCGACCGCATCGAGGCCATCGAGAGTGTGGCGCAGGCGCTCTTCGTCGAGTGGAGCGAGGAACTCACCCAATACAACAACCCCAACCTCCGCGCGCAGAGCGCCCGCCAGCTCGAAACGACCAAGCGCCGCTACACCGAGCTGCGCCGGGTGATGGATCAGGCCGCGGCGCGCATGGAGCCCGTGCTCGTCACCTTCCGCGACAACGTTCTCTTCCTGAAACACAACCTCAACGCCCAGGCCGTGGCCTCGCTCGACAGCACGACCCGCGCCTTGCAGGGCGACATCGGCCGCCTCGTGGCCGACATGGAAAAGGCGATCAAGGAAGCCGACGCCTTCATCTCGGCGATGAAGACCACCGCGCAGTAGGTTGGACGGCGAGCCTGCTTGTAGCCGGCCTCGTTGAGGCCGGTCCGGGGTCAACGACCCCGGCTACAGCGAACCCGAAGGCCGCGCGTTGACGTGTCCGCCTGCGGCAGGTTACATCGCGCGCACCTGGTTTTCCCGGAAATTTTACCGCGCTCCACGAAACCCACCGGGCTGCTGCCGGCGTCTTCCGTGGAAACCACCCGCCCTATGCATACCTCCTCCCGCCTGTCCCTGACCCTCGTGGCGCTCGGCGCCGCTTTTGTCCTGACCACCGCCCCCGCTGCCGCCGCCGAAAAGAAAACCAAGGTCAAGGAGCGCGAGGGCTCCTACTCCAACAGCAACGGCAAGTCGGGCACCTTCGAGGGCACGACCACCCGCGAGAAGGGCAAGAAAACGCGCGAGGGTTCGGTCACCAACCAGGACGGCGAGACCGCCACGCGCCGGTCCGAGCGCACCTGGGACAAGGCCACCGGCACCGGCGCCACCACGCGCACCACCACGGGCCCCGAAGGCAAGTCCGCCACCGTGAACAGCACGTCGGTCAAGAACGAGGACGGCACCGTCAGCACCACGGGCAATCGCACCGGCTTCAACGGCAAGTCACAGACCTTCGAGAACACGACCACCAAGACGGAAAACGGCCGCACCAGCACCGGCACCGTGACCAACGCCGCCGGCAAAACCGCCACGACGAGCAGCGCCGTGGTGCGCGAGAACGGCACCGCCACCAAGACGCAGACCGTCACCGGCCCCGAGGGCAAGGCGAGCGAGCGCATCGTCGCCACCAAGAAGAACGACGACGGCACGGTCACGCGCACGATCCAGGTCACGGCCCCCGACGGCACGGTTTCCACTCGCACCGAAACGATCGCGGTAACGAAGCCGTAAGGAATTGTTTTGTTGTAGGGCGGGGTCTCCGAAACCCGCCTTGGTTGTGTAGGGCCGCTGCTTGCGGCGACCTCGTGCGCAAGGTCGGCGCAAGCGCCGACCCTACATGGGAATTGGCGGGGTTCGGAGACCCCGCTCTACATCCGATCACCCTCAGCTCCATCATTGCGCGCGCGCCGCAAACCCGCACGCTGCGTCGCACCGATGGAGTCTTCCCCCCAACCGAGTTCGTGGCGCGCGTGGACGTGGGTGCCGTCGTTGTATTTCTGCCAGGCGATCCCCTACGTGGCGGTCGTGGCGTTGTCGGTGCCGATGTATAAGCAGCTCGGCGTCTCCAACGCCGAGATCACGTTCTACACCGGCTGGCTCTACCTGCCGTGGGTGCTCAAGGGCCTGTGGTCGCCGCTGGTGGACCGTTACCGCACGAAGCGGCTCTGGGTGTGGGCGCTGCAATTTTTCCTCGGGGCCGGACTGGCCGCGGTGGCGCTGAGCGTGCCGGGGCCGGATTTCTTCCGCTGGACGCTCGCTCTGTTCTGGCTGCTGGCCTTCGCCTCGGCGACGCACGATATCGCGGCCGACGGCTTCTATCTGCTCGCGCTGCCTCCGCACCAGCAGGCGGCGTTCGTCGGCGTGCGCAGCACGTTCTACCGGCTGGCCAACCTCGCGGGCCAGGGCGGCCTCGTTTATCTTGCGGGCGTATTGGAAGAATCCACCGGCAGCGTGCGCACAGCGTGGGCGTGGGTCTTTGTGCCACCGGCGGTCCTGCTCGCGGTCGCGGGGCTTTATCACGCCCTGACCCTGCCGAAGCCCCCGGGAGACCAACCGACCCGGGTCGTGGCGTCCGCGACCGGGGACTGGCTCGCGACGTTCCGGGCGTTTTTCGCGCGGCCCGGCATCGGCACCATCCTCGCGTTCCTGCTGCTTTACCGGCTGGGCGAATCGCAACTGGTGGCGCTCGCACGCCTGTTCCTGCTCGATGAACGCGGCGGCGGCGGCCTCGGCCTGACGACGAAGGATGTCGGCCTCCTTTACGGCACCTACGGCGTCGCCGCACTGACCATCGGCGGCATCTTGGGCGGGCTGGCCATCGCGCGCTGGGGCCTGCGCCGGATGCTGTGGCCGATGCTGGCGTGCATGCATGTGCCCAACCTCGCCTACGTGTGGCTGGCCGTCACCCAACCGGCGTCAACCGCCCTCATCGGCGCGGCGGTCGTGGTCGAACAGGCCGGCTACGGCTTCGGGTTCACCGCCTACATGGTTTACATGATGCTGGTCGCCGACGGCCCGCACAAGACGGCGCACTACGCGCTCTGCACGGGCTTCATGGCCGCCGGCATGATGCTGCCCAGCCTGCCCAGCGGCTGGCTCCAGGAGCAGATCGGCTACCCGTGGTTTTTCGTCTGGGTGTGCGTCGCCTGCCTGCCCTCGGTTTTCGCCACCGCCTTGATCAAGGTGGACCCGGCGTTCGGGAAGAAGGCGTGAGTTATTTCGCGACGGCCGGCGGAAAACCGTGTTTCCGCAGCGCCCGATGTAATTCGCGGATGTGAGGGCGGTCGCGGGTCTCGACGGTGCAGACGGCGTTGACGGCGTGCATATCGGGGCCGCTGAAGGCGCGGTCGTGGGCGATGTCCTTGATGCTCGCGCCGCAGCCGGCGATCACCTGCGCAAGCGCGGCGAGACCGCCGGGGCGGTCGCTGATGCGCACGGTGAAACGCGTGAGCCGGCCGTCATGCACAAGGCCCTGCTCGATCACGCGGCTCAGGATCGCGGGGTCGATGTTGCCGCCGCAGACGACGAGCACGACGTTCCGGCCACGCAACTCCGGCAGCGCGCCGGTCATCAGCGCCGCCAGCGGGGCGGCGGCGGCGCCCTCGACGACGGATTTCTCGAGCTCGATCATGCGCAGGATGGCGAGCGCAATGGCGTCCTCGCTCACGCGCACCACCTTATCTACATGGCGACGCGCGAGCGGAAAGGCGTTGGCGCCGACGGTGAGCGTGGCGAGGCCGTCGGCCAGCGTGGGCCGGCGCGGACGCAAGACGGGTTTGCCGGCACGGAGCGCGGCGGTGAAATTGCCCGTCTCGGTGCTCTCGACGCCAATGACCCGCACCCGGCGGCGGACGGATTTCACGGCGAGCGACAGGCCCGCGATGAGGCCGGCGCCGCCGACGGGGCAGACGATCGCGTCAACGTCGGGCACCTGGTCGAGGATCTCGAGGCCGAGCGTGCCCTGCCCGGCGATGATGGCGGGCGCGTCGAAACCGTGGATGTAGGCGAGCTGTTCGGCGGCCACGAGGGCGTCGGCCCGGGCGCGGGCCTCGGCGAAATCGCGGCCGTGGATGAGCACGCGCGCGCCGAGGCGGCGGCAGGTGCTGACCTTGATGAGCGGCGCGTAGTCGGGCATGACCACGGTGACCGGGATGCCGAGCAAACGGCCGTGGTAGGCGAGTCCGAGCGCGTGGTTGCCGGCGGAGGCGGCGATGACGCCGCGTTGCTTCTGCGCGGCTGGCAGCTGCAGGAGGGCGTTGCGCGCGCCGCGTTCCTTGAACGAGCCGGTGCGCTGGAGGTTGTCGAGTTTGCACCAGACCCGGGCGCCGGTGATTTCGGACAACGGGATGGACTCCGGGCAGGGGGTCTCGACCACTCCGCCGGCGATGCGGCGGCGGGCCGCGCGGATGTCGGCGGGGGTGACGGACGAAGCAGCCATGACGGCCAGCTTGGCGGGTGGTGCCGGCGGGGCAACCCTGTTGCGGGGCGGGTGGGTCTGCCTCGCGGTGGCCTGGCCGAGGGCGGACGCCTTCGCGTGGCGCGCGCCCGCGCGCTGACCCGAAAATCCAAGGAACTGCGTCAGGCGAATAGCGTTGCTGTCAGGGGGCGGTGGGTTACAGACCTGCCGTTCACAACGTCCGGAACCGGGCTGATGACTGCGGGTCAGGCGCGCCGGGTCCTGCAACCAAACCGCTCAATTTTTCCACCATGTATCAGGTCACTTTTTCCGAGCAGAGCATGCGCGAGCTGAACCGGCTCGACAAGCTGGCGCAGCTGGAGGCGATCGAGCCCATCAGCAAGGTGCGCCCCGCCGATCTGGCCAACCCGCGCGAACCGCTCGGCCGGTTCACGCGCGGCGAGCACACGTTCTACCGCCTGCGGGCGGGCGAGTTCCGGTTCTACTTCTCGGTTTCCGACGACAAGCTCCACACGCATTACATCCTGCACAAGGATTCGCTGGAGGACGCTCTCTTCCGCATGAAGCTCCCGGTGAGCGAGAAGCAGCTTTTTGAACAGGATTCCAAGTTCTGGAAATACCTCGAAAGCCTGACCAAGTAAGGTGCGACCGGCCATGTCCGACCTGCAGCAACGCGAGAATCCCTACAACGTCACGCAGGCGAGCCGGATCTATTTCCTGCCGAACCTGATGACGGCGGGAAACCTGTTTTGCGGATTCGTGGCGGTCATCAAGTGCATCCAAGCCCGGTTGATGACCGATGGCGGCGAATACGCCCTGTTGCACCCGGGTTTGTCGGCCCTCGAGCTCTACACGCAGGCGGTGTGGTTCATCCTGCTGGCGGTGGTCTTTGACTCGCTGGACGGACGCCTGGCCCGCTGGGGCGGACGGACCTCGCTTTTTGGCGCGGAGTTCGACTCGCTGGCCGACGTCGTGTCGTTCGGCATGGCGCCGGCGCTGATGACCTTCTTCCTGATCCTGGCGCCGCGCGGTGATTACCAGTGGTTCCGCGAGCTGGGTTGGTTCATCGCCTTCATCTACCTGCTCTGTGGTGCCGTGCGGCTGGCGCGCTTCAACGTCATCACCAACCCGCTCCTTCACCGCACCGACGCGGAGTCGCACAAGGATTTTGTGGGCCTGCCCATCCCCGCCGCCGCCGGCACGGTCGCCTCGCTGGTGCTGCTGCTGGTCAATCTCGCCAAGAACGAGCGCGAACTCCGCCAGCTCACCGTGGCGCTGCCGCTGCTGCTCATCCTCGTGGCGTTCCTGATGGTGAGCACGATCCGCTACCCGAGCTTCAAGCAGGTGAATTGGGAGACCAAGACCCGGTTTCGCACCTTCGTGCTCGTGGTCATTATCGCGGGCCTGGTCGTCAAGCTGCGGGAGGTCGCCCTGGTGTTCCTGTTCCTGGGATACATCGGCTACGGACTCGTCGCCCACTACCAGCGCGCCGCCCGCCATGCCCAGATGCGGGCTCTGCGCCGAAAGGTTGTGAAAATGAAGCAGGGCGAATCCGAATAACTTTTTCCTGTGAACAAACCGCGGGTTGTCCCCAAGCTATCCGGAATCATTCACAGGGCCGAAAGCCGTGTTTTGGGAGGGAAAACGCCGGTTGCTCGCATATTCGTGCCCCATAATAAGACGGATACTCTTTCATTATTGAATCCCTCTTCAATCAGCCTTTGTTAATTCCAACCCCCAGCGCGACTTTCGAACGATGAAATTCAAGATCAACCGCGATCACTTCAGCAACGGCCTAGCCCAGGTCCTCAACGTGGTGGGCTCCAAGGCCGCCATGCCCATCCTGAGCAACGTGCTCATCGAGGCGGAAAAGGACCACATTTCCCTGACGACCACGAATCTCGACCTCGGCATCCGCTGCCGTATCAAGGCCGAGGTCAAGGAAGGCGGCTCCATCACCCTCCCGGTCAAGCGCCTGGCCACGATCGTGCGCGAGCTGCCCAACGTGGACGTGTCTTTCGACTCCACCGCCAACCACCAGGCCAAGATCGCCTCCGGCGGCTCCAACTTCCGCATCATGGGCATCGGCGCCGAGGAGTTCCCGAAGCTGCCTGATTCCAGCGACGACAAACAGCACACCCTCAATCAGGGCGAGCTGGCCACCATGCTCGGCAACGTCGCCTACGCCCAGTCCACCGACGAGACCCGCTACATCCTCAACGGCGTTTATTTCAACTTCAAGGACGGCAAGCTCGCCCTGGTGGCGACCGACGGCCGCCGCCTCGCCCTCGTGAGCAAGGAAATGGACGTGCCCGCCAGCGGCTCCGGCGCCATCATCCTGCCGGCCAAGACCGTGGCCGAGCTGCTCCGTCTGCTGGGTAAGGGGGAGAAACTCACCATCGCGTTCAACGACCGCCGCGCGGCGTTCCAGATCGAGACCGGCAAGGAAGCCGGCGGCCTCACCGACAGCATCTACCTCTTTTCAAAGGTGGTGGAGGGCAACTACCCGAATTACCAGCAGGTCATCCCGAAGGAGACGCACCAGCGTATCAAGCTCGAGCGCGAGCTGTTCCTCCAGTGCGTGCACCGCGCCGCGCTGGTGACCTCGGAGAAGTCGAACTCCGTCAAGATCAAGCTCACCTCCAATCTGCTCGAGATCACCGCCTCCTCGCCCGATTTCGGCGAGGCGCACGAGTCGATGGCGATCTCCTACAGCGGCCCCGACCTTCAGGTGGCCTTCAACCCGCAGTTCGTCATGGATCCGCTCCGCGCCCTGACCAAGGACGAGGTGTTTTTCGAGCTGAAGGACGAGGTCAGCCCCGGCGTCTTCAAGACGTTGGAAAGCTTCGTCTGCGTGATCATGCCCGTCCGGCTGAGCTGACGCACCTTTCTCCGTGGGCGGGGTGTCCGCACCCCGCAAATCCACCAACCCGAACATGTCCGAGACACTGTCGCTGTTTCTCGCTCCGGCGGTCGCGCTCCTGCTGCTGTTGTTCTACATCAACCTGCGGCTGGCGTCGCCGCTGCTGGCGATCCCGATCCGCTGGCTGCGCTGGATCCTCTTTGCGCTGTTCTCGGCCCAGGCCAACGCGCAGCTGGGCTGGATCGACCGTCCCGTCTGGGTGATCGGTCTCGCGGCCTTCCTCCTGTGGTTCCTCATCGAGTCGGCGTTCAACTGGTTCAAGGTGAGCGCAATCAGCCTCAGTCCGCTGCCGCTCTTCCCGCGCTACGTGGTCAACACAAGCGGCGACGAGTGGCCCACGCAGAAACGCCTGCTCAAGGTGCGCGATTGGCTGCGCGACAACCGTTTCACCCCCGTGCAGGCGCTCAAGGCCGAGCTCGGCGGCGGCATCTGGCTTCGCACCTCCGTGCACCACAGCCCGGACCTCGGCACGCGCCTCCACACGCTGTTCGTCCCGCAGGAGAGCGGCGCCATCACGGTGTGCTTCAGCCTGGTGAGCAAGACGCAGTCGGGTCGCCGCTATGTGACCGACAACCTCTACATCCCCTTCGGTGGCTTTTACCCGGAAAACTGGCACGTCGAGCGCACGCCCTGGCGGCGTTCCCTGGCGGCGATGGTGGCGCGTCATCACCGCCGCATGGAGGCGGCCAACGAGCGGCCGGTGCCGTGGGAGACCAGCCCGCTGGAGGACATCAACCAGCAGCAGCAGCAGATGGAACTCATCAACACGGAGCTGGGCTACCTCCTGCCGCACGCCGAACGCGAGGAATACGGCAAGATCACCCCGGAGGGCCGGTTCCGGGTGTGGCGCGAGGCCTGGCTGTTGGATTACCTCGGGTTGGCCCAGCGTTACTGATCGCCCCCCCTCGCCAATCCGTTGTGAAAACCCGGACCGGCCCCAAAAAGACTCGTCACCGGCAAAGACCGCATTAACTACCGGATCATGTTCCTGCTCGCCGTCACCGCCATCGAGAAGCTTCAGTCGCTCAAACCCGACGTCTGGCTGAAGATCGGCATCGCCGTGGCGGCCTTTATCCTCGTGATCGTGGTTTGGCGCCGGGTGATGAAGATGAACAAGATCGTGGCCGGCGTGTTGGTGTTCGTCGTGGTTACCGTGGTCTTCTTTTCCTGGGTCTATAACCGCAACGAACCGAAGTTCCTCACCCCGATCGTGAACAAGATCGCCCCGTTTTTCCCGAGCGCGGGTGCCTACGACGCCAAGCAGAAGACCACACCCAAGCCTTGAGGGCCAGCGGGTTGGATTATTACGCGCGGCTGGCCAAAAACGGGTTGGTGTTTGGGGAGGCCGATGCTAGACACGGCGTTCCCTATGGCCAAAACCCACTCTGACATCGGACTCATCGGTCTCGCCGTGATGGGTCAGAATCTCGCTCTCAACATAGCCGACCACGGCTTTCAGATTTCGGTCTACAACCGCACCGTCGAGAAGACGGACAAGTTCGTCGCGGAAAACCCGAACACTCCCGGCGGTCTCGTCGGCACGAAAACCCTCGAGGAATTCGCCGCTTCCCTCGCCAAGCCCCGCAAAGCCATCATCCTCGTCCAGGCCGGCAAGGCCACCGACGCCGTGATCGACGGCCTCGTGTCCGTGTTTGAGCCCGGTGACATCATCATCGACGGCGGCAACGCCCTCTGGACCGACACCATCCGCCGCGAAAAGGCGCTGAAGGAAAAAGGCCTCCGCTTCATCGGCTCCGGCGTGTCCGGCGGCGAGGAAGGCGCGCGCTTCGGCCCGGCCCTCATGCCCGGCGGCGATCCGGCCGCCTACAAGGAACTCGAGCCGCTCTGGAACGCCGTCGCCGCCAAGGTCGACGCCAAGACCGGCGTGCCGCTCACCGGCGCCGCCCCTGGCAAACCCATCGTGGGCGGCGTGCCCTGCGCGACCTACATCGGCGAGAACGGCGCGGGCCACTACGTGAAGATGGTCCACAACGGCATCGAGTATGGTGACATGCAGATGATCTGTGAGGCCTACGCGCTGATGAAGGGCCTCCTCGGCCTCAAGCCCGCCGAGATG
>JACCDR010523146.1_pt1 | contig 11169 bp, 18 predicted proteins | sample 7446431 | NCBI WGS metagenome assembly JACCDR01 (sample SAMN15323443, study PRJNA562643) | freshwater metagenome | isolation source: river surface water | place: USA:Blue River Watershed | collected 2017-08-17 | reverse complement strand
CGCGCAAAGCTTGAAGGGATGGCGGCAGCCTGCCCGTACAACTAGGCGGCTGGCAAATCGTCGGGGTCCTTACTACTCGAAGCTAGCATTCGGTCAATAAGGAGCGCAGGAAAGTCAAACTTGGTAGTTCGTTCGTAAGCTCCGGCCTGGGGGTCAGGGGGGCGGTTTTGCCTATTTTTGCGAACCAAAGTGCCTTATTTTGCGTCATATCATTGACATCCTTTGTGCCCGATAGGATAAAAAGTACAGGCCTTCCAATCAGACTAATCGCGGATGGGCAAAGAACTTATGTCAACACTGACGAAAAATAAGCGTGACTTGAGACGTCACAAAAAAGCATTAGAAAGAGCCAAGAAAAAAGCTAAGGAACATTATGTGCAGGCCACCACTGTGAGGCAGCCACCTTCAAAGGGGGGTAATAGAACAATGATTCAATCAAATCACCACCAACCGATTCCGAACTTTATTGTGCGGCTATCATCGCCAATCGTCGGCTTTGCAGGAGTTGTATTTTTTACAATTCTTGCAATTATCAAACACGCTAACAGAGATTACAGTTACATCAGCTTAGCGTGGGCATGTGCTGTTGGATTTGTAATGGTTTTCGCCATGCAACTATATGCTAGACGCAAGTATCCAGTAGTAAAGCGAAAGAATCGTGAGAATTCTATTTGCGCTTAGCATTATTATCTGCATTGCAATAGCGGTGGGCGGCATTGCGTTTCATTTTAGCCCCCACCTTGCACCAGAGTGGCTTGAAAATATTCCAGCCAAGTTATTGCTCTCGGTGTTTATAGCCTTGTTGTTGGCGTTCGTGTTGTTTCAGATTTATCAGCTGATTTACACGCCTACTCCGCAGCGAATGATGTTTCGTTTGATAGTGACTTACACAAGCTTCTTGTTTTGGTTTTTTACATTAGAAAAATTCTCTACGATATTTCAGTTCAACATATTCACCGCCTGGAAAGGCACGGCCAATGAAGGTTATGCCAATGCCTTTGCGTCTACCGGCGAAGGTGTTACTCCAATTCTCACATACGAACTTGTTGTTCTCCTATTGGGCCTGGGGCTGGTCTTTGCTGTATTCGGTGTGACCTACACATATATCACGTTAAGTTCCCGGCGGGTCGATTAGACCAATAGCTTATTTGCGATGATGGCCCCTAGGGTTAGACGGGCAACCATGTTTTGCGTTAAGCATCTGGCCAGACATCCCGGCAACCAAATCGCGGAACACGGCATCGTGGCCATAGAGTTTGGCGCTCATACGTCACCTTGTCCCGAACGAATACAGGAACACCACGGCGGCGAGGAAGACGGCGAGCAACCACCCAAGGATTCGGTCAGTGTTCCAATGCGGGCGCTTCGGCTTAGATGATTTTGGCGATTCGTATGGGTTCATTCATAGCACCCATTGCATAGGATTGATTCTCCCGCACGATTGACCCCCAGGCCGAGTGTTCTATCGTTCATATGTGAACATGCGTTAGCGTGGCTTATAGAGCGTTTAATGGGCAATGGCTTAGAATGTAAAGATAGGCAAAGCTCCGCGGCTATTTCTTGCGGGGTTTCTTCTCCTGCGGCTGCGTCTCGGTCAGCACCAAGCCGAGGTGTTCGGCCAATCGGTCAATCGTCCCTGACTTCATTTCGGCACCGGCAAGGAATCGCGTGATTGTGGGTTGAGGCACACCGCACGCCTTGGCTATCGCATTGGCCGATAGGCCCGATGCCAGAATCGCATCCTTGAGTTGCTGGCTAATTGGCATCTTATACGCAGACGTATTGACAGGATATTCGCGGGCGTATAACCTTCGTGACAGTGACCCCGGATGTCGCGGTCACATTACAAAACTGGCCCGGAGCAGCGCCAACTGTTCCGAGCCTAGGCTATTTCCCTGACAGGAGTTTTCGCCATGCGATCTAGTTTACTTGGACACGATCTTGCGGACAACACGAGTTTGGACCTGGCACCCGTCGAGGTGCTTGACCCCGGGCATGATGCCCCCTGTATGCAATGGCCGGAGAATCCCGGACCTGCGAACGCGGCGGCATCCACCAAGCCGGATGGCGTTCCCGTCTACCACTATAACCGGCAGACGGGCGAGTACATCAAGACGAGCTATCTGCCGGATGCTCGGACATCGTACATCAAGGCATTCAACGAGATGCCGGGGGAAACCGTGGCATCCCTTGCCCCGCCACAAGGCGAAGCGTGGTCAGACAGTGACATCGTGAACCCCGTCGCCGTTGATGGCGAACCGGCAACCACGAGCAGGAGCAAGTCGCAGCGTCACGGTATCGAGCGGCTGTTGAAGTCCAAGGCTGCACGCAAGTTCTTTGATGCGTGTTTGCTTCGGGGCATGGACAGCTTGTTGAGCGAATGCCCCAACAAGTTGCCCCTCGTGGCCGAGAGCGATTACATGCACGATGGCAACGTCAAGGAAATTCAAGACGCAGCGGCGGACGTTGGGCAAGTGCTTGACCGTATCGCGGCGGCGGCGTTGATTCTGACCATGCGGCGGCAAGACATCCTAGGCAACGATGGCCCCTGCGATTACTCGGAACTTCTGGAGAACGGCATCACCTGGGCTTATGGCTGCGCGACCAATGAGGCCGCACTATGAGCCGCAACCGTCTCAAGTCTGTGGAACGCATCTTCGTTCTGGCGGACATTCTCAAAGCATCTGCCAACAGCGTCTCTGCCAGTTACCTAAACAGGGTAGCTGGCGAGCGCGTTGGGCAGCACAATGTAAGGACGACGTTTCGAGACCTGCGATTAATGGAACGGCTAGGGCAGGTCAAGCACGATGGGCTTGGAAGCTGGCGATGGAATGAGCCGAAGCCCGCGAGACGCAAGAGAGCGTGATAAAAGCCCCCTACCCCGGTGCAATCGCCCCGGGGTTATTTGCTACATTATACACATCGCATCTTTCTAGGAGAGCAGCTATGGCACGACAACGTAAGCTTCCCACCGGAATGTGGAAGCGCGGCAACGTCTACTACGCTCGGTTCCGAGCCAATGGCCGAAGCGTCACGAAGCGGATGTCAACCGACTACAAGGCCGCGTGTGATATCCTGGCCGAGCTAAAGGCCAAGGCATCACGCGCTGACTTCGGATTGATTGATAATGATTGCAAGTGGGATGATCTCAAGGCGCTGTTTCTACGCTGGGCAAAGCAAGAAACAAAAGTTGCGGGACTGTACAAGAAACACCTGGAGCGATTCGAGCGATACCAACCCGTTCGCACGATCCGCCAAATCGACACTGACTATGTACTAGGCTACCGCGACTGGCGGCGAATCAATGCAGAGCGGGATGGTTATAAGGTTGTGTCCGCGCAGACAATTAACTACGAAGTGACCACGCTCAAAAATATGTTGAACAAGGGTGTGGAGTGGCGCAAGCTGGGCGATAACCCAATTGCCAAACTGAAGCGGCTGGATGACGACAAGGCATACAAGGAGCGGCGAGCGCTCACGGTCGAGGAGGTGGCCGCACTCTTGAAAGCGAGTCCCGCAAAGTTGCAAACTATCTGGCGGCTGTTCCTTGCCACTGGCCTAAGACGCTCCGAACTTGTTAGTCTTGAGTTCGCACACATTGATTTCGACCGGCGGTGTTTAACGGTGACGGCAGAGAATGCCAAGGCGGGTAAGGCGCGCGAGATTCCATTGGACGATGAGAGCCTCGCGGCGATCACAGAACTACATGCGGCGGCGGACAAGCGCGAGCCGGGCAAAGAGACGAACAAGAAAAACTTCTCTCGCGACTTGGTATTCGTGAACCGATTCGGCCACGGGTACGGGCACACGCTCTTGAGAATGTTTTACTACTACGCGCAGAAGGCGGGCATCAAAGACGCCAAGCATGGCGGCAGCGTCGATTTACACAGCTTGCGGGGGACGTTCGCCACGCTCGCCATAGCGAATGGGGCAAGCCCGAAAGACGTACAAGAAATACTTGGACACAGCACACTTGAGATGACAATGAGGGTGTACACCAAAACGACCGAGAGGTCTAAGCGAGCGGCAATCGGTGCGATCCCGTTCCTGAAAGTGTCGGCACCGGGTCACGTTTTGAGCATAAACGGCAGCACGGAGCCGCCTGTAATTAAGCCCGATTCCCGTGCAGAAAAACGACAGATTTCGTAACACCTGGATTTTGCTTGCTGTAAGTCTTTTATTTATAGACACTTGCAATTATGTGGCAACAACTTTGGGATGTCCTTTAGGCTAGACCGCTCCGACAAATCGGAATCACAAAAAGCTCAGGAAATGCCGCGTTTTACGGTGTTTTCTGGGCTTTGCTTTTTTGTCGCGAGCGATCAACAACGTGACCGGTCACCGCTACAAACCGCTGATTAGGGCTACATTTGACGACAGAATTTGTAGCGCGCCTAAATACGGAACGCAAGAATAGTATGCATGGCGACCATTGAACCGATGAGGGCGAACGCGAGCGACAATTGAACTGACCCGGCCCGCAAAAACTATTTTGATGAATCTCGAAAAAAAGATTGCGTGCTAAAAACAAGGCTAAAAATGCACATCCTAAAAACAATCATTGTAAGCCCTTGATTGGCAACGGTTTGCGAGCGATCAAATGCGGACAGATTACAGTTGACGAACATTTCGATTTGTTGACATTGGGCTAAGGTGCGAAATGGAATCGTTGATGACCGGAAAAACCAAATAGTGTTCTACGGTTAGAAACAAGTTCGCTCGCGGCGCATGAGCGGCGTGATACCTTGAAACTTGGGGGCGCTGAAAGTTTTTCAGATTGTTTTACAGAACTGTAAAACACGTCCCTGCAAGTTCGTGCATGGCGGTGTTAGGTTGAAGGAAGAGTTAGTTGTGTTGGGCGCTGAATCGAATTCCCGAAACTCGATTTAGAACACGCCGACGACAGGGTGAGTTTATTTTGAGGTTTGTACCTTGCAAGGTACGGACACGCTCCCCACTAGACGGTGTTGCGTGGTAGGGTGAAGCAACTTTCCTTGCAAGGAATTTGCTGGCTCTACAGACGGGACGATCTGGTGTATGTTCCAGAAAGCACGAGCAACGCCGACAGTTAAGATACGCAATTTTCCAATATAGGAATAAGAGACGGGCGCGATCGAGGAAGTTGTGTTAGGCTGAAGTCAATTGATACGAGTCCCGGCAAACGCCGGATTTTTTCAAGTCGCGATGGGTAGGGTTTGAAACATTACTCAAGGAGAAAATCACATGCGATCCGTTGTCACTGTCAGTGACCTGCAAGCGATTTATCGCTATGCCATCCCGAGGCACACGCTGCTTCGAGTGATTGCTAGAACAGCACTGCAAACCGAGAAAGTTGGACCAGCACTTGTCCTCGATTCTCGCGATCTGCCGAGGCTCACGGAGACCTTGTTAGCCAAGCATTACATTACGCCAGAGCAGGCACAACCAGTCCTCGAAGCAATGGAGGCCGTCGCATAATCATGATGGAACCAACGGCACAGCTTGTCGCTGTTCCAATGGCGGACCTGCAACAGTTAATCACTAGCGCAGCATCACCATGGATGAGCATCGACAAAGCCGCTGCCTATTGCGATGTCTCGCGAGATTCGATTGAGAAGGCCATTACGAGTGGCAAGCTCACGGCGCACCGATTAGTTAAAGGTCGTGTGCTGATTGATCGTCGCGAACTTGACAGCGTAATTCGCAGCAGCACCGCGACACCCAGAACGGGACGCGGAAGAGGAGTAAAAATTGGCAATCGCGATGTTACGAGCATCGCGACTGCCGGAGTTCAGATTCGCCAGAGCAAACAGGGAACGTGAACACGGATGCATTCTATGCAGAGCGGTTGGAATCCGCAAATAGTGGTAAGGGAGAAAAAATATTTCCCCCCAAATTCCCCAGCAAGTAGTAATGCTTGCGCGGGAATAGTGCGCATCGCCGCACTCCCTAAACCGTTTCCGTCTCTTCGCAGTGCGATCTCCGCACCTGCCTCGCTATTGGCGTCTCTGTCGAAATCAATTCGTCACGCAGCAATTTCGCTTGCGTGTGTTTTTGTTTTTCACAAGGAGACGTTTCATGCCCCGATTGAGTCCCGAGTTACAGCGTCTTGTTGATGCTGGCAAGGCTGCGATTCAGAGCAGCAAAACATCAGCACGACTGACCGAAAGCCAGAAGCGCGAGCGACAACGCGAAATCCAATTTCAGTTGCGACAATTGGAGCGACAGCAGCAATCACTCAACAGCGAGCTGCAAAGCTTGGGGGGTGATTCGCAATGAGCATCACAACGAAGGATCGTTCCTCGGTCAAGGAACGCAAGGATGTAGTGACCACCAAATTCGATTACGCGGGTCTTGGAAGCGCTGGAGAAATTGCTCTGGTTGGCGCATCAAAGATCAAAACGCTTTGCAAGCAAGCCGCCTGTCGAATTATCGCAATCGGAAAAGTATTGCTCGAAGTCAAAGCCAAAATTCCGCATGGTCAATTTCATAAATGGGCCTATGCCGAGTTTGGCTGGGGGGAAGATACGGTTCGCAACTACATGCGGGTCGCTGATCGCTTTTCTGATAACCCGAAATTATCGGGCTATGGCATAAGTGTTCTCTACCTTCTGGCCGGCCCGAAAGTCCCGGAGTCCACATTCGATGAACTAGATCGAATGAAAGAGCGTGGCGAAAAAATAACATACCAGCGAGTGAAAAAGCTTGTCGCAAAATATCACGACAAGCCGCCCCGCACCGAACCTGTTGCCAAGAAGCCAGAGTTCATTGACGAGCAACTCGAAGCCGACCGGGCAGAAGTCGAAGCGATCCAACGGGGCGAGCATCAAGCCAAATATGCCGCGGCCAGCGAGGTCTCTACCTCGCCAACATCCAAGCCCACGGCGACCAAAACAGACGCTGACATTCTCATCGAAAAAGTCGAGCGACTAGTTTCTGAAATCGACCGCATGGCATCCGAGCGGATGGGACACAACGTCAAGTCCCGGGCGGTGGTCAACCACTTCAACGACGCCATCCCGCTGATCAAGGCGATGGGCAATTCATGGAGGAACCAATAGTGAGCAACCAACAAACACCAGTCGAAGAACGCAACCGGATCATCCCGTTATGGCGAAAGATTGCAGAACAGCAATTTGCTGACGGTGCCGATATTGTTCGCCCCGCGCATCTCCAAGAACGCGAGCCAACAACATCTCCGCAAATCGAACTGCTTGCCAAATACGCCCTGCAACCGCTGTGTGACGCTGGCGTGTGCCGTCGTCACGAACGCTTCGAGTATGGGTGGTATGTCATCGTGAGCCGCGAGAACGCATTAGCGTATCAAGCTCGCAACGAAGGGCAGGTGATGCAATGAGTAGTCTCTCCGAAGCCGATAAAGCCCGCATCACCACCGCTGCACAACGCGAGGCCGTCGAAACCGTTCTTAGCAACTTTCCCGAAACTTTCATTGGCGACTGGATCTGCTTTGACGAGTGCCCGCCCCTCTGGCGTGAGTTCCTGGCGAACCGGGCAATGGAGCCGCTGATTGAGTTGGGCATCGTCGAGCCGGTCACGCGGCATGGGCGGCGGTGGTGGAAGTTGATTGACAGGACAGCAGCGAAAGCTTGGCTTCGCGACAACAAGGAGGCGAGCAAGTAATGAGTATGGAAACTCACCCACCCGCATTTCAGTTCTACCCCAAAGATTTCGCGGGCGATGGTATTGTCGCGGCAATGACCACCAAGAGTGTCGGGGCATACATGCTGCTACTCTGCAAAGCATGGTATCAGCAACCAGTTGGCACGATCCCCGATGACGATCGTGTGCTTGCGAAGTGGTCCGGCCTAAGTCTCGAGGAATGGCAGGAGTGCCGAGCCGAAGTCCTGGCCGCATTCAAGCCGGGCGACGACGGCCGCTTCCACCAAACACGCATGCAATCGGAGTATGCCAAGCAATTGGCGTACAAAGCCGAGCGATCCAAGGCTGGCAAGCATGGCGTCGAGGTTCGCGAACAACGGCGTAAAGATAGGCAAAATATCCCCGAAGCTGAGCATAAGCTCAGCATAAGCTCAGCATCGGTTTTGCATGAAGCAAAATCAAGCTCTCCGTCTGCGTCTCCGTCTCCTAATTTACGTAACGTAACGGGACGCTCAGCTAAAGCTGGATTGACCGGGCACGCGGGATTCATCGCTAGCAAGTTACCAACCCCGAAGAACAGTCATGATGTTCGACTACTGCGATTGGCAGGGCGAGCGGTTGATGGGCACCTGATCACCGAAAACGACGTAGCAACAGCGCTCCAAGGATGTGATGGCAACGGGGTAACAAAGCCCTGGGCGATGTTTTACTCCGCTCTGAAAAAGAACGTCGCAGCAGCCGGAGTAGACCTAGACCAAATCTTTGAGTCGCTCGACAGTCAGGCGGTGGCATCATGAAGCCCGCCAAGCCCGAAGCCGACCCCATGATGATGGCCCGCGATGATGCGGCCGAGCGGGGTGTTATCGCTGCAATCCTTGTTGCGGACGAAATCCTTGATGACTGCACACTGTTGAAGCCGGAACACTTCGTTCGGGATGATTGCAAAATTATCTACGAAGCCATGCTGGCCATGCGAACGGATGGCAAGCGGATTGACAGCACCCTTTTAGTCGATCACCTGAAGCGTAAGGGCAAGCTTGAATACGTTGGGGGACTGGCTGGCGTTGGGGACTTTGTTGGCGCGATTCCACATCCCGAACTCGGGCGCTATTACGCTGAGATTGTTCGCCGTAACGCATTGCGCCGCAGGGCATATTCAACGGCTTACCAAATCGCCGAGCAAGCTAGCGATGAATCCTACGAGACCGAGGAACTGTATGAAGCCCTAGACAAGCTGGTTTACACACTCCGCGACGACTACCGCTCAGGCAAGGAATCAATCTGTGATACATCCGAGGCGATGCACGAAGCCCTGGAGGCCATCGACCAACAACTTCGCGGCCATCAACCTGGCATAGCAACAGGATTCCGAGACCTTGACCGCATGATGCGACTTCGGAATGGCGAGCTAATCATTCTCGCCGCGCGTCCGTCAATGGGGAAGTCCGCACTTGCTGCGAACATCGCGGCGAATGTCGGCCACGAGCATGGCGGCGGTGTTCTGTTCGTGTCGCTGGAGATGTCAAAACGCGAACTCGGAATGCGCTTGTTAGCCGCGGAGTCGAGCATCGACATTAGCGAACTATCCAACAGCCGCGACTATGCCGACGAGCGCCGATGCCTGATCGAAACAGCAGCACGGCTAAGCGAAAAAAACATCGTCACCATCGACGACACCCCAGGTCGAACTGTTTGGGATATCGCCGCTGTAGCCCGGCGGATGAAACGCAAGGGCAAGTTGAATCTCGTCGTGATTGACTACCTGCAATTGGTAACGGCCATCGACCGCAAGCTTCCCCGTCATGAGCAAGTCTCGAATCAATCACGATCCTTGAAACTCCTGGCCCGCGAATTGGAAGTCCCGATTATCTGCCTTGCACAATTGAACCGGCAGACCGAGCAGGGAACAGACCATAGCCCAAAACTTTCGCATCTCCGCGAGTCCGGTTCCATCGAGCAAGACGCCGACATTGTGATGTTTGTACATCGGCCTAGCTATTACGACCCCAAACTTCCTGATGGCGAAGCTGAGATTCGGATTGCCAAACAGCGCAACGGGCAAACCGGCATTGTCAAAGTCGCTTGGCAGAAGCAATTCACGCGATTTGACGATATGGCAACGGCAATGGTCAACGCGAATCGCAATCCTGAGTTTGATGATTTTAACAACAGAGATTGATTTTCCTTTACCCCAGAGAGCTTCCCCGATGTTGACTGAAACCGATATCGAATTGAAGAGCATGGTCGATGCCATGCAACGTGATGCCGGGAGGCGCAAGCGCCGCGAAGCCGAGCGAGCCGCACACATCGAACTAGAGGCACGACGCAAATTCTCTGGCGCTTCGCCGGTCGAGTGGCGAGCGTTCCCGTTATGGTTCTCAAAGCGGATGACGGCGGCGATCCACAGCCTGCCGCACAAGCCGCACGACCTGCGGTGTATGTCCGCTTGGAACAAGTATCAATTGCTGATCGGCAAAACATGTGACCGCTATGCGTTTGACCATGTTGGCTTTGTCCGCGTCGATGGCGTTTGGTGTTTCGTTATGGAGCCATACTCCGGTGGCCGCGATGTTCAAGTCGCCCAAGAGTTCGCCGAGATGCTGGGCGTGAATGTGCAAACCAATCTCCCTTCGTGGTGGAATCCCCCGCACACGACACGGCACCTGTTCACACCCAAAGTTTAGTAAGTGAGTGATTTTCATTTCCCCATTTCAGGAGACCGAAGCGATGAGAACGACCGCTCAGCAAATTGACCAACAACTGGCCGACATCGAAGCCCGCATGCAGAAGTTAGACAAGCAGCGGGAAGCGCTGCTCTGCGAAAAAAACGCATTGTCAATCCAGCGATACCACACCCTTGCTGAAAGCTTATTAGAGATACCGAACGGCGCGCGGCATCTTCCGGTAGTCCAAGAGGACGGCCAGGGCAGGGAGTGTAACAACCGACTGGGAACCATTAAGCGGGTTTGCGGTGGTGTTGTGCTAATGGACTTTGGTGGCGATATCGGGGAATGGCAAACAACTGTTTATGACATCGTGCCCAACATCGAATTGCAGGTGACCACATGAACCAAGCACCGAAGCGACCTGACCCACCCGGCGAGAAACTGACAGCCCTGGCTATCGGCCAACAGCTTGACCAACTCCGCAACCACTTGGATGGATTCGCCCAATGTGCCAATGACAACCCCAAGACCTATGCCGCGATGCGTGAACAGCTTGCCGACCTGCGATCACTTCATGCTCACATTGGCCGAACGCTAGGCAGCATCGAGACAACGCTACGAACGCATAGGCTGGCGTCTCAATTGCATTGTGTCGAGGGCGTCGTCTACATCGGCAAGCCATTGGCGGACAAACCAGAGGCAGCTGTAGCTGGCCTGCGTGGCACGTTGGCGAGCATTGGCAGCAGCGGTCAGTGTCGAGTTCAGTTCGACGGGCATGGACAGCACACACTGCCCGTGGCGGATGTGTTGGCGACGTACTGAGGGGCTGAGGGCATGCCCCCCCACCCCCCCCCCATGTCCAAGGTACTACTTTTCGATTCCTACATCAGCGGTCGAGAAGATT
>JACCDR012560000.1_pt1 | contig 11171 bp, 11 predicted proteins | sample 7446431 | NCBI WGS metagenome assembly JACCDR01 (sample SAMN15323443, study PRJNA562643) | freshwater metagenome | isolation source: river surface water | place: USA:Blue River Watershed | collected 2017-08-17 | reverse complement strand
TTAATAAAAACCCTGGCTCCAATAAAATTATTAAAATAAATTAGTTTCATTGGTCTTTCCCTCTTTTTCTCTACCCCTTAATTATCCCCACAATCCAGACGATTGCAGCCGCAACCAGAAACCACGCTACCACTTCACTAAACCTCTTAGGCTCCTCCTGAGATTGAGGAGGGAGTCTCCCCCCTCTCTCTTCTTCTTCCTTACCGTTTCGAGGATCATGCCAGACTAAAGACATTTGATAAATTTCTCTTTTTCCTTTAGTAAGTCAAACCTTGTTTCAAAATTTTGATGGTATTCAAAAGCTCTTGATTATGCTCGATTGCGTCTTTCAAGTTCCCTTGAAAAGATAAAATCATTTTTTCCAAGTTTTCAAGGTCCTGAAAGGTATTGATATCAAACTTGATAAACTTAGATACATTCGTAGTATCTTGAGCTACAAGTTCAAACTTGGGGATTCCCACTTGACTAGCCATATCTTTCGTTGTCTCCTATTCTACTCTTCAAATTTCTTGCTAGAGTGAAAATCGCCCTAGCCCGCTGATTGGACAGTCTAGCCAGAATGTCTCATCGCGATAGGGCAATGGTATCAGAGAGATACAAGAGAGTCAAGGAGTAGGACGTAAAAAGTGGGACACTTGAGAGGAGGGGTAGAGGGGTTTATGGGACACTTCGGGGAAAGGGGCAGGAGGGGCAGGGGGGACCTGTAGAGGCACCTATATAGAGGTAGCGGAGGGGGCAGGAGGGGACCTCAAAAAAATGTGTGCAAAGGTGTTGACACTGAGGGAGGGATCTGCTACAGTAGAAACATAAAAGGTGAGAGGAGAGAGAGACAAAGTAAGAAGACAAAGGAAGGTAAACTGTTTTGAAGTGGTGACAGTGCCTAAAAGCCTAATCCGACACTACCAATGTTAGGCTAAAGTTTAGAGAAGCGTGGCAATCGGAGATAATCTAAACTAAATAATACCGCTATAGCTCAATTGGATAGAGCATCAGCCTTCTAAGCTGAGGGTTACAGGTTCGATTCCTGTTGGCGGTACCAAATTTTCCCCGATTTGTAGGGGACTGTTGGGTAGCTTGTCCGTTTAGACAAGTGTGAGAGAAACACACTCATTAGAGTTAAGTGTTGCGTACCCATGGGTAATTAACAACTCCTATATGATTACCCTTTGTCCTAGACGAGATTTAGGCGTGATAGAATTCTAGGTTTAAAAAGTGTTGCAACCTATCACGCCATATACCCCGATTTGTAGGGGACTGTCCAACTCGAAAGAGGCAACCTAAAAAATTTAATGATTTTTTAGATAAATAAGACAGACGTATCTAGCTAAAGTGATTTGAAGATTGGTACTTTAGTTAGAACGTATTAAAACTCTAATCTTCGCTCCTCAGTGTCTGTGTAGTGTGTCCGATTCGTTCATGAGAGAGACTTAAAGCCTGCCTGATACTCCTCCGAGTCAGGCAGGCATTTTTTTTTTCTATCCTGTCAAATTTGAAATTTTGTCGTAGGGGTACCCCTCTTCTACCCTACCCCTATCGAGCCTAGCTCAGTCTACCAGAGCGATTACCGCCAACGTAGCCAGTAGGGCGAGTCCCCCTACCATCCATAGCTGACCGCTACCTACTTCACTCCCTCCTGTAGTGTTTCTAATCTGAGTTGCTACAGGATCTACCTGAAATAGTTCTGACCCTGCCCAAGTACCATTAATATAATCTTGTAAAGGTACTCCTAAAGGAATACCAGTTTTAGCGCTAACTACTTGAGCGTATCTAACAGGATCATTATTATCTTTAGCAGGGGCATATCTAGCAAAAGCTTCCTCTAATGTAGGGGATTTACCAGTAGGAAAATATCTTTTATCGCCTTTAATATAATCACTTACTACTTTGTTTAATGCTCTCCATCCTTCATCTAAAGATGAAAAAACCACAAATCCACCACGTTTAACGTCTTTACCAGGGACCCAATTACGAATGTTACCAGGATTATTATTTATTCTTGCAATTTTACTAGTACCATCGGTAAACCCCTCCATATCGGCGATAGCTTTAGCAATACTTTGAACAATATCATTATACATTTTTCTCCCCTTTCTTATTGTTAATAAAATCCTGTAACGGTACTCCCAACGGAATACCTGTTTTACTTGATACGTATTGAGCGTATTTTACAGGATTATTATTATCCGCACTAGGGGCATATTTAGCAAAGAATTCCTCTAGTGTTGGAGACTTACCCCCAGTATATCTACCTTTAACGTAATCCCCAATTAGTTTGTTTAGAGCATTCCATCCGTCATCTAAGCTAGGAAATTTAGTAAATCCTCCTACCATTGGAAGATTTTTACTCCAAAATCTAATGTTACCAGGATTATTATTTTGCACTGCAATTTTACTAGCCCCACTAGTAAAACCTTCCATAGCTGCAATGGCTTTAGCGATAGAATCAATAATTGAGTTAGACATTTTTTTTCCTTAATAAATAATACTTACTGGGTTATTTACAGTAGAAAAACTACAAACATTATTACAACTTTGTGTACCCACTACTCCACTTCTAGTTGTATATTTGATTACCCTATTGCCATTAATAGCTACTATATTAGTTGTACTACTAGGAGCAATAGGATTTTCTCTAGAAGTTTTCCACGATTGAATTTTACCGGTACCAAACCAAAAACCAAACCATTTATAAATACTAAGGCTAGCATTCCCTAAATTATCAGCATCAGGGGTAGTTGCATTAGCATTTTGACAATCACTAACATCACTATCCCAAGGTGAACACATAGCCGCTGAAAATAGGGTATTACCATTAGTATTATAAGTTGATATACCAGTCATACTACCAGCAAATAAACCTTGTAAAAACTCTCCAATTTGTGTCCTACCCTCTAAAATGGTATCTCTCGTAGTTCCTTGGGCAAAATTAGGGAATAACCAAGTAAAATTACTTTGAGGGGTAGTAGTGGTAGGATCTTCGCAAAATTCGCAAAATCTAGCATAATAAATTGCGTTATTTCTAGTATCATAGCCATTATTGGCTAGCCAAGATATTTGCGAACTAATTAAGCTATTCCAATTACTATCTACTAGACCTGCTACATAATAACTCCATAATCTAATAGCTACCATGAAAGGTTGAGAAGCAATTCCCGCTACATTTTGACTATATGCTTTGTAACTACCACTAGCATAAGGCCATGGTTTACTAAGAGTTAAACTAGTAGAGCTATTAAAAATGCAACCAAAATTACTAGCTAATGTAGAATCACTAGTAGAATTACCGAATACAATTGGGTCACCCCCATTAAAAACACTACTTAATTGCATCCAATTAACAGTACCACTAGCATAAGGCCACGTACCTGATAACGCTATTTGAGAGGAATTAACAAAAGAATATTGAAACATTTTTTGATTAGTTCCGTCCCAAAGGACAATTTTATCGCCACCAGCGGTAAATGTTCCACTAGAAGTTAAAGTAGCGGAATTATTAGTTGCTGTAGCGGTACCAGTTACACCAGTACCTTTACATAATCCACTAGTAAAACCACTGCCAGTTACAGCAGTAGATCCATTAGTAAGAGTTGCTGTAGCCCCACCAGTATTAAAATAAGCTCCTGTAGGGAACCCTGGAGTAGCGCTACAAGTTAACTCTCTAGTATAAAAGGCATCTAAATTATTTTCCCAAACTGTCCTACTTGCGGAATCTGGGTCATAATAAGCCATTAAAGCAGTAATTAAAATGGCAGCCCCAAAATCTCTACTATCGGCATCATTACAACTACTGGGTGGAGTATAATAAGCAGCGGCTCTAATATCTCTCCAATCAAGTAAACAATCAGCTCTACCAACTTTACAAGCAATAGCCCCTACAATACCGCCAAACCTATTTAATAAAATACCATTAATTGCATAGGGGTGATCGATCCAATAATCGTCCAATTGTTTTGTTAAAGTTAATGCATTAGAATTTCCTGTCCTTAGATAATGACTAAATGCCCCTAACCCAGGTCCATAAAAATTAGGTCCAAAATTATTTTGAACGTTAAACCCACCTGTATAAGTAGAATAATTTACAGCCGTTTGCTGGACCCCTTGAGCGCCTCTAAAGGTAATATCATAATAAGCAATAGCATGAGCTTGAGTATTAGACTCGCAACCATAAGGAGTATGATAAGCTTTAAGTTTTCTACCAGATAGTGTAACTCCTCTAGAATCTTGCATTAAATATTCTAATGCCCAATTATTAATGGTAGTAATACCGTAAGTTACTGTAGCTGAATCAAATCCCGTAGGTACAGGTCTATCAATTGTAATAGATGTTTCTCCCCCTACGGCTGTAATTCTAGCCCAAAAAGGTGCAGAAACTGCCGATCTAGTAGAATTAAATCTAATCGCCATATTGGCAGTAATACCGGCAGTAATCCATGCTGTCCCTACTCCAGTTATAGAAGTAGATCCAACATTAATTGTTGCTGTACCCGTTGAATATGTTAAAGTACCAGGGGGGCCAGGAACCCCTGCCCCACATAAAGGCTTAGTAGCATCAGAAGTAAAATTAGTGCTACTTCCTGTAATTTGTACTTGTGCTACTAATGCACCAGCCGAAAAACTAGATGCTAAGCTACTCCATGCCGAAGGGCTTAGATTATCTAAAGGTGTTGCTACCCCTCTATAACCATCGCATACGGTAAGCTGATTACCTACTACTGAACAAATTCTAATAACTTCAATAGTAGAACCACTAGATAATCTAATCCAAGTAGGTAAGGTGCTTAATTCTAATCTAGTTGCATCAGTAACATTAATTGTTAAATCGGTACTATTGATACCACTAGAAAGGGTAGTTCCTGGTAAACCCCCAGTACCTCTACCCCCATAGACATAACTAATTGTCCCACTTGTATTATTAGTTACCCAATCAGGTCCATTTACAGGAAAACCTTGGCTAGTAGCATTAGTCGATTGTAAAGTTACTCCCGTATCTAATCTTTCTTCAATAAAAACTCTTTCAGGCGTACCATATCCAGGAATTGAAATACCCCCAATTAAAGGTAATAAATTAACATCAGTAGTAACTAATTTAGAAATATAATCTGCGGCAGCAGCATAAATTCTAAAAGTTTTATTAGAAGTTATACCCCCACTATCAGTAACAGTTAAATTTAATTGATAAGTACCATTTTGTCTTAATAAAATTTCAGGAGTACAACTATTATAATTACTAAGAAAAATAGCTACCGGAGCATTAGTTACTCTCCATTTACAAGTAACGTTTGCATCAGTGTCATTAAGCGTAGAACCCCCTCCTGTAAGAGTATATTTAGTATTTGTGGGAATAGCTAAAATAGGTGTAAAAGAATTACCGTTAATACTTGCAATAGGTATTACACTTTGATTAGTTGTAGCATAGGCAGCCGTACCGGTAAAATCAATACCTCCCACAAAAGCAGTAAGAGAATTATCAAACTTCCAGTGATATAAAACATTTATTGTATCTACAACACTAGGGGGAGTAGCCCATTCAATAGGGGTAGTAGGTGCAGCATTATGAATTCTTAAAAACGCTAAATTTTGCCCAGTTACATTTACTGAAATACCAGTACCGCTACCAGCCGCTAAACTCAATAAGTAGATAGCTTGATTAATAATCATTTCATTACTTTGATTCCAGACCTGACAAAAAATTGCATTCTTGGCAGGAATAAAAGTAATTCTGGCCGAAATTTTTGTTAATCCACTAGTTGAAATACTACAAGGATTACTAGACGACCTTAACATAGATAGTCTAAATAATGAGCTATTAAATTCTGCACGTAACCCTAGAGCATCACTAGTGATTAAAGTTCTATTACTAGTGCTAGAAATATCGTCAAAAACAAATTCTAGACGTGTAGTAAGAGAATTATCCCTAAAAGGGATTGCAGCAGATACGCTAGTAGAATTTACTAAAGATTGCCCTGCATAACAATAACTAGTAACTAAAAATAGAATTTTCTTCATATAAAACTTACTCCCTATTGAAGAGTAATGGTTGCCCCTAAAACAATTAGATTCTGAGAAGCTGTATCACCTGTATTGGTAACAGTATCTCTACCAATTTCACACATTACATAAGCTCCTGCCGAACATGTTCCCCCAGGAGTAACATTTAATGTGCTCATTGTTGCAGCGCCGACAGTAGAACTAGTAACAGTAGCAGTAGCCCATGAACCAAAATTAGCCGTCATTGTATTTGACAATTGTGTATTAGTTCTACAACCACACCGAGCTTGTATCACATAAGTACCAGTCCCTGACGATCCACGTAATGCTGCTAATGGCTGTACATTAATAGTTGTAGTTAATGCACTAGTTGTCATAAAAGGCCAACGGAAATTTCTTAATGCTCCTGTCCCTAAAGAAACTCCCCAGTTTCCGAAATCATTTGAACCTGTGTTGTCACAGTCTACGTCTAAGGTACTGTTACCCCAATATAAATATTGAAGATTTGAACCACTTGAAGCTCTAGCACAGGTAGGAAACCATTGCTTAAGAATTGGAGTACTAGAAGATTGAGCAACCCAACTACTACCATTATAAATACAAGTAGCAAACGTAGAACCACTTCCTGTTACACAGCTAGAAGAGCTACTAGCATCACTAATAAATGCTACTTGCCCAGTAGTGGGACTAACTGGTAAAGGATTACCGGCATTATAAATTATTCCAACAGTAATTGGATCGGTAGCTACTGTGACTTGAGTTTCACTACTAACATCAGCACCAGCTAAAGTAATACCTAACCCAGGTACAAAATTTACTGTAGTTCTAGAAGGTGTAATATCAGTACCGCCTACCGCAATAGTATTATAACTTCCCCCACCTCCTCCTGCTGTAGTTTGACAAGTACCATCAGAGAAACAAATCTTAGTAACTTGCAGAGGAATAGAAAACTGAAACCTAGCATCAGTAAAAGTAGAATTATTAATAAAGATATTTCCACTAGCTCCGGTAACTTGGTTAGGGGTAAAGCTAGATAAGGCTCCTCCGGTATCGTTTACTGTACCTGAGGTATTACCAGTAACTAGAGCAATGTTACTAGCCCCAGTAGGCAATAAAGGAGAAGTAGTTTTTAATACGGTGTAGCTAGAAGCTCCCGCTACCAAATTCCAATTTAGTTGTACGTAATTACTAACACTTAGAGTATTAGGTACGTTGGTTACTTGCAAAGGTCCATAGATTCTAGCTTGACCGATAGGCCATACTGCTACGAACCAATAATAAGCAGTACCAAAACCAGTATTACCTACAATTCTAGCATTAGCTGTAGTAACTCCTGTAGGAGCACCAGCCGTCAAGGTAATCTCATTACCTGTAACCTGTTGAGCAAAGCTTGAATTAGTAAATAAAAAAGGGCTAACCGAAGTTAGCCCCAAGATAATAAATCTTAGAAATTTCATATTGTCTCTCACTCTCTCACTTACTCTTTTGTCTCTTTAGATTCTAAATACTATCGGAGGGATAGTAGAAACCTTTCATTCTAGCTACAGTTTTACCACTAATAAGGCCATTAGCAACGTGGTCGATAGTTACTTTGATAACTTGTGAGTTGCGGATTCTAATTCCATCTACTTCTTCAGGGCCGCTAACGAGATTGCCGAATTCATTAGTAATATTCGAGAAATTTCTGATGGTAGTATCATCAGCATAAATTCTCCATACAATGTCTCCGCTACCAGGAATTAGTAAGCCTGTAGACTGCAAGCATAACTGTAACTCCCAAATAACCCCATCATACCCTGTAGGTACTCTGTAAGTTAAGATAGTGGTTTCTCCTGCCCCTACTAATGGTACGTCGATAGCAGCAGTTTCATTAAACACTAAATGTCCAGAAGGAGGTCTGTTACGATCAATTTGTACTGTACCTTCTGTATCAGTAAATTTAATTAACCCACTTCTAAACATTGCTTCTGTACGATCGGCTAAAGTAGCCATATAGATAGCTTCAGTATTCATTTTAAGTTTTCTCCTAAGCTATTAAGCTACCTTTGTAATCGATAAGTTATTTCTGTTTTCTTTGTTAACTGGTACACAAAACTCTAGTAACACTTGAATATCGCTTGTATTACTAGATTGATTTGTGATAGCCCAGTCATACTGACCGGGGGATAACGCGATAAACGGAGATAATAAATTAGAGTTTTGTCTAGGTTGCCCGAAAGTAGCTAAACCATCGGAAATAGCAAAACTCTTAATGAACTTCTTACTAAAAAGATAGTCTTTAGCTCCTTTATCACGGATAGAAAACGCAAACCCTTCAGGCTGATTACTATAACCCCCCATAGTCGCTAAATAGCTATGGCTAAATACAGTAATTGTACCTTCTTTGGTTTCTCTACCATCGAAACTCACACTAGACGAGTTAGGGATAGGTACTCCCATATAGTCATAGTTTTGAGCTACCGTAGCTAAAGCAGCTAAGTTATAAAACTGACTATAAGGCCGACGTAGAAATAATGGATGTTGATCGAAGGGTAAATCTACATTTACCCCGAATTCGTAAACAGGTAACATATAATAATTTACCCTTCAATTTCACCTAGCGTTGTTTAACATGGATAGCTGTATTAACGGCATCTTCAATAGAATCAGTAAAGTACTCTACTTTTCTATTTTTATGCTTACCAGTTAATACATATTCCCCATATTCATTCTTTTTCAAATTTAACCCTAATTCTCGGCAAACTAATTTAGCTTCTTTTAGAGTCATAATAATAATAATACCTTACGTTTTTAAGCGGGGAAAAGCGAACAACCTTGGAACGTTAGATATAGAGTATATGCAGAGTTACTTAAATCTTGTACTTCATATCTAATAGATGCCGATGCCGAGTAGAAAATCGGTACAGGTAGAATATGTGGAAACTGTCCATTACCAAACATGAGGGAATCTACTACTCTATCTACTGTACCCCCATTTCCCGATTGAGTATACCATACCGCATTATCCGTATTACCTAACTTAAAGAGGAATCGGGTTGAGCTTGTTACGTCTGCCCCTGCCCCAGAAATACAAGCTCTAGTTAGACCTTGGAGTAGGAATGGAGCTTCCCCAGGTAGAACTAACTGCAAAGGTGCAAAGGTAGCTAATGCAGTAATAGAATTTTGAATAGTATAATATTTTGTGCGAGTATTATATACTCTACCTTCAATTTCAATTTGACCAAATTGTCCAGCCATAATATCTTTCTATCTCCTTAAACAAAAATAGGGGGAAGGGAATTTCTCCTCTTCCCCCTAGGGTACTAGTTAAGCTATAGGTTAACTTCCAAAATCGCTATTACTGCGAGGTTCTGGAAAGCTGACCGTATAGAACTAGCATCATACTCGTACCAACACCACCACCACCACCAGCCGTCAGGGTAGGTTGAGTGGGGAAATACATATTAACCTTGAAGGTCTGACCCTGTAGAATACTAATACCAGTATTTCCATCGGTCATCTTACCTTCACCTAGGACAATACCCCCAGGTAACCGCATATCGAACATATTGCCAAGTTGCGGCCAACCATTAGTAAATGCAGAGGTAGAGGCAATGTTACCAGTACCAGCTAAGCCTGCCCCTGAGGGGAATAGCTGTAGCGGGCCTTCACAGTAAGTCTTCTGGCCTACCACGAATTCAATGTAACCATTAGCTAGGATTAGATCGATATCTGCCTTAATCGTAGCAGACGAGAAATAAACCCCGATATGGGTAGCATTGAATACATAAGGATCAGGAAGTCTGGAAACCTGTTCCATATTCGTTTGAGCCTTAGTTTTTGTAGACGAGATAGGATTGGTGAAAAATTGATAACTGGCAGCAGAAGCTGCACCAGCCGCAATGGTTGCACCAATATCATAATAATACCAATTAACTAGATCGGCTACCCCAGGAACAATGGGATTCTGATTACGTCCTAGGGTCTTAATCTTGTCACGAAAACCCCCTACTAGGGTCTTCTTCTTATAATTCTTGATACCAAAATTTTCTAGAGGGGTACCAGTAGACTCACAAAAAGCTACCGTTTCTCTAGCCTTTTGGGTTGCGAAACCGATGTTGCTATTCATATTTATTATTCCTTAAAATTTACCTTTCATTAAACTTGAAATTTTGTCGCATAGTCCTAGCGTTGACGCATCAGACGAGTAGTCACGTTAGGAGCCGGAAGCCCCCGCATGGCAGGGGCAGGGATCATACCAGCGATGACCGATTGAGTGTAGGGCGGGCCTACTGCACCTGCTACCGGAATCTGGGGATAAATCGAATTACTTGCGGTAATTAGACCTAATCCAGGTAGATTAGCGGCTACCCCAGGAGCAAATTCCTTTAGGGCCGAGACCACCGTAACAGTCTGACCGCCAAAGAAAGCAGCATTAGCTAGAGAAGCATTACCAGTAACCATACGGATACCCTTAGAGGCAACCCATGCAGAAATACCAGTACCTAGAATCCCCATAATACCGCTACGGAATTGCATAGGTAGGATATTACGAATCATGTTGGTGATAAAGATACCACCAAAGAAACCACCTACCTTGAGAAGCATTCCACCCTTGGGAAGGAAACCAGGGTTTCTACGTCTATTAACTCTACGTCTAGTAGCTCTAGCTACCGTCCGTCTACGTCTGGAAGGATTACGTCTTCTACGTCCCATAAAGATTACCGTCGGATTAGCCTTTCTTGCATAGCTTCTTCTACGTCTCTTAGTAGTTGCCTTTCTACGTCTAGGATTCAAAATGTATTTATACTGACCCTTGCGAGCTTTACCAGCGTATCTTAATCTCTTCTTACGTCTGGGACCACTTGCAATGAAATTTGCGCCATAAGGGCGTTTTCTACTAGCTTTTCTTTTCGCCATAGTTACACTATTCAGATTTTCCTTTCTTTTTCTATTACCTGTCCCCATAGAGGCCAGATTTTTTCTACGTCTTTTTCTAGGATTCATCAAAGGGCTAATTGCGAGAATTTGGCCTACGTTAGGGAGTCTATCAGCATAATGCTTTTTTGCTCTTTTAGCACTTTGATTATAATAATAGAGAGATTTAGCTGTATGTTGCCTTCCTTCTCCATTCTTATATGAAACTCCCCAACTTTTGGGGACTTTTGCCATAGCCTTAATTGCTTTTTTAGTAGCTAAAGTAC
>JACCDR011157867.1_pt1 | contig 11173 bp, 23 predicted proteins | sample 7446431 | NCBI WGS metagenome assembly JACCDR01 (sample SAMN15323443, study PRJNA562643) | freshwater metagenome | isolation source: river surface water | place: USA:Blue River Watershed | collected 2017-08-17 | reverse complement strand
TTGCACATCTCATCACATGATTTGAACCCCCAATTTTTCTGGAGTCTTGCGAGATGCAGATCTGGTTTAACTGAATTAAGTATTCCAATATTTCTAGCTAGATGAAAGCATGTAACTTTCCCTATATAGGGTAGATCGATAAGACTCTCTGCATCACATAGATATATCAGTTTTACTATATCCCATTCGTCTTTCTCCAACCATTTAACTAGAATTTTTGATGTTTCGTGAACTGCTTTTATTTTCTGCGGGTTATTACAAACGACTTTAACTTTGTTTATTACATTTTGTTGTGGTTGTGATGCTAGTTTTTTGAAATCTCCATAAGCATCTATGAGCCTTTCGAAAAACTTGCTTACTGCTGCAGCAGAAAATCCTGTGGCATGGACTACCCACACATATTCTCTGAAGAAAAATTCTGGAGAAACCTCCATGAAATCAGTCTTGGATATTCGATTATACGTTTCCGTATAGAATTCCTTCGTGAATCCTAGAGATTTCCTAAAGTAGGAATTGGGGGCTTCATGTGGTTCTGGAGCCCATTTTCTGATCAGTTCTTCTTCTATCTTCTTCCTATTTTCCATTTAGTGTATTCTCCTTATCATGTCCATGATCAATCAATCTCAAGGTACAACTTTCGGATATGTTAGATTCTCGACTTTGGACGGAGATAGAAGGAAGCTAACCATAGAAGTTCCCGAATATAAAAACGCATTTCTCACTTCCATTCCAGAGAATGAAGCTCCCAGCATAGGATCCTGGGTTAAATTTTCTGGGGTTAGAAGAATGAACAAGAGGGATCTCGAAGGTTTTACTTATTATCATGATCCGCATGATGGAACCGATAAATCGGAGTGGAAAGCCTTCAATCTAATTTTGAATTCCCTTATCGAGATAAAAAACTATGAAGCATTCACTTCTGCTAAGAAATGCTTCGCATCTTATGGGAAAATACTTAATGGGTGGCCTGAATCTCTAAATCTCGAAAAAATGAAAGAGATTGAAGAGAACAGCAAGAGATTTTTTAGTCTCATGAAGGATATGGAAATATCTAAAAAATCAACGGTGGCCATAGATTTGAATCTAGATGTCTGAAGGGAGAATACACTACATAACTTTCGGAAGTAGGCCTGAATACTATCCGGAACTGAAAATATTGTTGACAGGTCCTAGTTCTAGAATAGGAAGACATTATAAAATTAGATTTAAGAAAACTACTTGTCTAGGAGATTATGAAACCATGATCGGCATGTCACTTATTTCAGATCCTATGTGGGACAGAGTCAGAAATGTGATTAGAAATGTGACGAAAAAATTGGGGGTCAATTTCATGATTCATCAAACTAACGAGAATATTTCAACCTTTTACAGCCGAATTAGAATTGAAATTTTGAAGGATGACTTCAGAGCTTTGAATCTCTTCGATATGTATAAGGAGAATCCGAGGGACTCTCATACTGATATACTGACTGAGTTTGTCGCGGATGGTTTGGAGACGTGAACCATGTCGAGCTGTCCTGTAAATGTGAATCTTTCGTTCGCTTTTCCCGAACTTTCCAATATTACTTATAAAGTAGTGAATGGGGTTGGACACGTAGATTATGAATCAAACTGTGGTTATTCATACACATTTGAAATTCAAACCGGGGAAACCTTGAATCCTGGAAGAAGGAGCCTGCTCTGGGGTGATTCAAATTCTGTTGATGACGCATCCATCCGAGAAAAATTCATACATATGATAGTTCCGAATGGTATTAACGAAGTAAAAGCTGATCATCTGCTGCCTATAAGTGTATTGAAAAGTGCTAGATATGTTACCATGAATAGAATTCTTAAAGATTTTATGAACCGACATTCTCCAGTTAGTGTAGATTCCAGAGAGACTGTTTTCAGAACCCTCTGGAGTGAATTTGAACAGGCTATGAGAGAGTATTTTGAAGATATGGGGATCAATGCTGATTTCCTTGGAAAAGATAAAGATTCATCCCTAGATTCTTGAATCTCGTTTATTTTTGCATAAGTTTTAGGACCAGGAATTCCATCTGGACTTAGTCCCATTTGTGATTGAAAATCAGACAAAGCGGACTTTGTTTTATGTCCCATAATTCCGTCCGCTCCAGCGGGACCTATGTCATACCCTTCTTTTATTAGAAACTCCTGGAGTTCTTTCACAGTATCGATTTTATCAAGCGCTTTTATTGAACCTCTTAGATACTCTAGTGTCGGAGTTTTTACTCCGAATAGTGAATCAATAACGATAGATATTTTCTTATATCTTTCTGGCCATATTCCGATCCCAGAGTTTATAGCCATTTCTCGTGCTATTTTTTCATACATTTTCTCAGAATCTATAATTATTTTGTCTGTCCCCATCGCTCTCATTAGACACTTTTCAGCGTTATCTGGATTATTTGCTGAATAAGATGCGACCATGGCTCTGAGAGCACCATCATACCCATTATCGGATAGTGATGTCATACATCTTTGAGTATTTACAGTCATGTAATTTGTTACGTTTTTCTTTGCAAATTCTATCTGCCCTTTAACCATCTGGTTATTTTCCCACATGGAAGATAGTTTTGCGGCAACTTCTTTAGCGAAGTTTATATGATCTTTATCCCAAGTCCCCTTTACTCCTGTAACTCCTCCGAAAAACATTTCTCGAAGTTTCATTTCTGATGAAACCTCTCCCGATTTTATATGATATCTCCATTTGTTGGCTGAGTTCTTTTTCAACTCTGCAGGCACAGGAAGAGATGCGAGATAAGAATTAATTATGTCGAAGTTCGAAATGTCATAACTAACACACGATCCGAGCATTCTTGACGAAAGAAACAATCTTTCGCACCATTGAATGAGCCCGATTGATGATATGCATGAATCGTATCCATTATAAGCATCAAGGGCTCCCCCTTCCGTGGAGGTAACTACGGCTACACATTTTTCTAGAAAATCAGGATCATTTGATACTTTGAATTTGATCGATCCTATGAAGTATGGGCCTTCCCAGTTCTTATATCCTCCCCATTTTATTTGATTAACATCTACCATAGTTAGTACTCCCATATCTCTTCTACCTTAAAAGATCTACACCTATTACTGTATGGTAAAAATTAGGGAGATAAATTTATGAGAGTACTAGTCGATGTCGACGGAATACTTGCCAACTTTGTCGACGCTGCCCTTGATGTCGTTGAAGAAGTTACAGGTAGAAAATTTGATCATGATGATGTACATATGTGGGACATAACCCAATTGATTGAATGTGATATCAAAAAGAAAGAATGTAAGAAACTGATGGATTCCCCCGGTTTCGCTACCTCTTTCGCTGCCTATGACGGTGCTATTGAAGCAATTAAGAAGATTCGGAATGATTATGAACTTTTCTTTGTTACTTCTCCGATGCATTCGAATCGTTCTTGGATGCCGGAGCGTGTTGACTGGCTTTGTAATAAATTTGGAACTAATCCTGATCATGTTAATTTTGTGAAACATAAATATATCGTCCGGGGCGATGTTCTTATAGATGATAGTCCAACCAATGTGATGGAATGGGAGCGTCATAATCCGAAAGGTCTTGGCCTTCTTTGGACTCGAAAATATAACGAGAACGACAAGGGGCCTTTTGTACGTGTTTCGTCATGGAGTCAAGTTTTCACGCTCATGGAGAGGCACAAAAAACTCTTGAATAATGAGTAGAAATTGTAATCTCCCAGAATTTATGGGGAGAATATACCCATCTAGTCCTCATGAAGAGTGGGTGGGTATGAGTTCATCAAATTGTTGCTTGAAAAATAAAAATATTCGATATTATAGATTTGATTTTATTAACGGAGGAATTAGAAGATTTACTGTTGGGCCTCTCTGCTATAACTGTAAAAAATCTATAGAAGCATCGCTAATAAACCTTGATGAAACAGAAATAACCGAGAATGAATATGAATCTCTCTCTGTTCTTCTATCATAATTTATGTGGACATATGGTTTGCCATTGAACTGATTCCATATCAGTACATCTTTGGATCTTCATGACACACGAAGGATTCAAAGCATGTCCATTCATCTGAGTACTCTCACAAAATTCACGACACGTTGTTCCATCTTCCAGGGATTCTCCTTCCGGACAACCCAAACTCTGTAGATGTGCACATGCATTTGCACAATTATGAGTATCCTGTGGTATCTTCGGATCAGGTTTCGGAACTTGATTGCTACAGGATCCAAGAAATATAACAACAAATAGTTTCTTCATTTTTTCTCGAAAGGTTTAAACCCGGCTTCTATTACAACAAAATCTGCACTCATATCCGAAGATATTACTTCCGGTCTCATTTCATAGAATCCATCAATCCCCCAATTTTCTCCCCAGGAATTCTCTCCATAGAAAACCCCTTTTTGAGGATCCCAACCTTCGAGAACCGTGGCGTGACCTCCAATTGATTTGTCTTTTATGATGGATAGGGGCTCATTTCCATTATAGGATGACCATTTTGAATCTATCTTTGTTCCAAATACCACAGGACATCCAGAACTAAGTGCTTCTATCACATCATTAACTCTATCATCTCCAGATGAGTATATTTTATAATGTTCATCTATTTTATGTAGATAAGACCTTCTCATGGCCATCCAATCAGGAGGCACAAATACTTTGGTTAGATCGAAAGGCCATAGTTTCTCTTCGCAAACTCCGAATTTTTTAAGTACTTCAGCCGCATAAGAAATATATGTTCCGTTATCTCTATTCGTCTCAGAAGGGTTCATCATTTCTCTAGCTAGGTAATAAACCGAGAGTCTAGAAAGATCGACGTGAGAATCCTTGCCGAATATTTGTATTCTCTTAAGTTCCAAGGCTTTTACGACAGATTGAGCCACACAAGAACTTGAATTGAGTTGATTATGTCGTGGGGAAGCATAAGAGCGAAGATCTGAATATCTCGATCCGGGTTTATTTTTCATTCTAAATTCAGTCATTCCTGGATATGTTCCTTCCAAATCCTTTTCTTCTCTAAACCCTCCTATGTAGGTCATTTATTATTCATGAATAATAAATGACCTACATCTAATTTTTGAAGCAATTTCATTGCTTCATCTGCCCTTGACCAAACGGTGGGCATTTTCGGGGCTTGAGATGTAGGTATTATAACGACAATATCCGATGATTTTTTCACCGAAAATTCATCATGAAATAGATATAGGAGCTTTTTGCTGTCTACAGACACTATGAAAGCTGTTGAACCTATGTGAGTCGGAGGAAAATTAGTTGGTAGAGTTATATTACTTTCTTGATGTAGGTAAACATCGAGATATCCATAAAGAGACAAAAAATCATTCTTCAATTTAGAATTTTCTTCTCTCAGTTTGGATATGTCATTGCTCAGCTTTATATGTATTTCCTCATCTCTTGCATTGTTTCTATCTTTCGATAGAGAGTATATGGAAATACATATCGCAAGAATACTTGGTACCGATCTCAATATGAATTCAAATACGACAGCCTTAGCACTTTTTGGATAATTTATATGACTCATTTTACCGTCTCTATTTGAGATGGTGAATCACCTGTTATTTCTTTGTAATCCCTAATTTTCATTTTCTCAACAGGCCCATTAGACTCTGGAAGAGGAGGAGGCGCTACTGCCGGAAGTACTAGGACAGGTTGTGTGTCTGGCCCAGGAAAATTTCTTATTTTCGATTTATCTATGGGTATGAGAACTACAGGTGCATTTAGATTTGTTGGCTGAACAAATCCATTCGACGAAGGACCTATGACGGAAGAAGATCTAATATAATGATCAAGATATGCCCTTATCTTTGTCTGATCATCTCTCGTATCTTGTATATCTTTATGGAGCCTCTGTATATGAATAATTGTTTCTTTGTAAACAGCCTCTGACGAGTCATGTCCATCTGATCTCGTGGAAGCATGTATAGACATGACAAAGCTTACTGCGACTGCTATCGTTCCTACCCAATTTTTAAGAGAAGAAAATTTTGAGTTATTTTCTCCACTTGGGATCTCAATTTCTATGTTTTTATCCATGAGTTCTTCCGACAGTACTTCTGATTTAATTTTACAATTATGTACAAAACACTTTTAAAACTTGGAGAATGCTCCAAGTTTTAAAATCCTCCGATTCCATGAAAATTTCAATTTTGTTCATAACGATGTCAAAATCTTTCATATTTCCTTTTTTAAATCCGCAGAAAGCCTTCGCTACAAAATTTTTTATCTTAAGCGATTGATTCCTCCCAACAATATATTTTGATGGAATTCCAATATGATAATGCCCATTATATATCGATAGTATTTCATCATCAAGAATGATAGAAAATTCTCCCCCCATCTCCTCATTTTCTATTACGGATGATACAGACATCTCTAGAGATTTCACAGACACATATTGATATATGATCTCATCAATTACCACTATTATATCATACTTCTTTCAGTTCTTGTCGTATGAATTCCCATACATCAAGCCCTAGAATGGTCATCGAAAGGGACAAATATATAGACATAAACGTTTCCATGGAGTCCTCGATTTCACCGGACCTTACCATCCAGTAATTTCTCAAAACTCCAAACTCCAATCAAGAATCCATCACATATTTGCAGATGAACCCATCTGAGTTCATAATTCTTTTCATTTCCATGTAAATTGAGTATACCTCTCTCATGGTTAGAAAACCATAGTAACTCCGAGATAGTGATGATGGTAGGAAATTATCATACAATTTCCTGATGAGATTTTCATCTCCATCAATATCCCCTATATCTACCCAGAAATTCATATCTCTGGAATTCATATGTATGTTAATATGAATAACTCCTCTTTCTATTTCATACCGAATTATCTTTGGAAAGCCAAAGATAACATTCATTATATTAATAATCCCATCAACGTCTCCTCTATCTATTCCTCCTATTTTCTCTACTTGTTTTTCAAAATCTGAAAAACCAATGAATGGATCTATCCTGATCTTAAAAAACTCTTTTATCTTCACATATTTATAACTTCCGAACATTTTATCTTGTCTACTATATCTTTAAGCTTACACTTTTCATAAATATAGATTATATCGTTCGGACTTGCTTTTTCTTTCCGAAGGGTTTTATTGATTAGTTGTCTAACGAAAAGGTGGTGAGAGGAATAGAATTTTATGAATATGTCATCAGAATAAATATATTTTCTTTTCCAAATTTCACGACAACAGTTGGAATCGGAGCAATTGGAAAGATGAATTCCACTCTCCTTCGTTTTTTAAAAGCGCTCTTCCATTTCACATCCTTCGACATTTTTTCTATTTCGAGAATTTCTATCTCGCCCCGCAGGAACGATTCTGAATCTATTGTTCGTTCGATTTCATTTATTTTCATCATTCTATTAAAAACATCTTCTGAATTCTCTTTAGATACTTTAAACTTATCAAAAATGCCCAAGCTTCTAGCTCCTCTTTCGATTTCGCATTTTCCCACATATATTTTTTAAATTCTATCAAATGTGGTACGCAAAACCAAATATTGAAAGTTATTCCACCTGTTTTTGTATCAAGCCAATCCACTGGCTTAGATTCACAGACATAACATTTATCTTCAAGATTCAAGAACACGATTCGTTTTATATTCATCCGAATTTACAAAATTCATCACTTGTTCAAAAATTGTTTTCGAGCTTTCTCTCGTCTCCCTGATCAACATCGGATCCCCATTTATTGATGTCATGACTGAACATGATTTTTTCCAGACTGAATTGTCTATAAAATTTTTTATTCTATCGGCATTTTTCGATTCCAAAATTTCATGTGGAATCAAAAAATGATATGAATTTGAATTATATACCCTGTGAATTGTGTTATCGTTCTGAATTTCAGAGCTGGAATTCTCTGTAACGAGAATGGATATGTGAGAAGATGTTATTGATATATTGACCTTCACAATGTTTTTCATCTGAATTTAAGAATGTAGGATAGTTAGAGTGAGAAATTCGGGAGATTCCATATAATTGGCAATTTTCTGTTTCAGAAATCTCGATACTCTATCTCTTTTTGATCCATAATCCTTATCTCTCTTATCTATATTAGTCTTGTTCATGAATATGATCGTTATATCATCCACAATTTTATCCAGGTTTTTTATCTTGAAATCCACCAATTTGAACGATTGAGCCAGATAGAAATTCCCTTTTTGAACTTTCACTTGAACTCTTCCAGAGGAATTTTCTAGAACTCTCAATTCCAAGATCACTTCATATTTATGTATGTTTCTCATACTGTTATTACCTTATATGCCCCATATTCTGATGATTTAATAAATTCTTTTAGCATAAACTCAATATCACCTTTTATTTTAAAGAAATTTGTTGCACTACGATCCACACTATTGAAAATTTCCTTATTGAAATAAATGTGGGAAACTATGGAGTCTGCAACCTCTCCCTTCTTTTCTTCTATCTCCAAATAAGTAAAAAGGAGGTGTGGAAGTTGTGGAAATTCCATGCATTCAAAATTTCTTTTCACGAAAAAAACTAGTTTTTATAATATCTACACATACTGACATAGTTATTTCAATTTCTTTATCACGAATGCTTATTTTTATTTTTTCCATGATAAGGACTTCAGCAAATCTGCCGCTATCTCCTCATCATTGTGCTTTGCAGCGAATTCACGGAGTTCTTCCTCCCACTTCAATTTCCCAACATCTTTCCAAAAGAAATGATAATTTCTTCCTCTTTGAGATTCATGGAAAGAAATTTTCCTGGACCATGAATGGTATCTTATTTCTAGATAAGATCTTGGTTTTTTGTTATCTTGACGCCAATTAGTTGATTTTCCAGAAGCTTCCGTAATAAGGATCAAGGACGAATAAGCTCCATTTGGATCATGCTCTATTTCCATCCCTACTGGAAAAAACATAGAATGTGGATCAGCAGCTACAAGTTCAATGATTTTTCTCCATAGCACGCTTCGAAGAAAATGGAATCTTTCAGTTTCGTAAAGGCCAGGTCTCTTAAAAATTCTTTTCATGACATCAATATGGAAAGCGTTTTAAGTTCCATTTTAGTCCAAAACCTTCTATGTTTAGAGCTTTTCAGTCTTGTTTTGTGTGCGGAACACACGGAATATATCTCATAATCCCCATAATCATAATAATGAATATCTTCACTACATTCTATGGTGATACCATCTGGATAAACAACATTCTCATGTCCACATACCCCTTCGTATACATATGTTATATTCATTTAGATAGATAGTACGATTGATGCTTTATGCTCGTCTATTTTACGTTTTACATCAATGTTCTCTTTAAATTTTATAAACTCTCTCATAAATCTTCTTTCCTCTGTTCTTACTTCTTTTTCGATTGGATTATATATACTATCAATTTCGATTATATGAATCCATCCGTAATCTTCATCCGCAGATCTTCCGGTTACTGTTTTATAGAAATTTTTAAAGTATGATTCTCTACAGAAGCTTCCGAAGCTAAATCTCACTTCTTCTTCTGATTTCAAGGCGTCAAATGAAAATATTATTTTATTATTTTTTATTGCGGCTATTATTAGATCTTTTCCATTATGTTGAATCGACAGATGAATTCCTGAAGTTATATTGAGATTCTCAATATCCATATTAAATCGGAAATCACCATATACGATCTGACTTCATCTGAATTTAGTATTTTGTCATATTTAATAAGAGCATCGTCATAATTCATTTCATATTTACCAGACAGTGCATGATTTATCCACATTTCCATCATACTTCTTAGCTTCTCTCGACTTACTATCTCTCCCCTATAAGAAACGAGAAGTTCTTGTGTATCCGGATCTTTACATCGGATCAATATGTTAAGGTTGTTTCTATCCCACCTTAGGGTAAATACTGGATGTATTTCTTTTACTATGTAATGATTTTTCTTTCTAAAGATGTTTATTATTCTTTTCATCATGTAAATAAAAATCATGATTCATCAGAAAGTAGTCATGGTGAATAGGAATTCATTTGAATTAAACCATGACTCGTACACAGGATACGATCCTATTACTACGATGGCTTCAAGATTTTGCAGCTCTCCTATAATTCTACCTCAGTATTTATCACTGGTGTTCCCATGATAAAAGAAACACTTGAACACTTTGAAAATAAAGCCATCAAAACCGCATAAGAAGCGTATTCTGGAGTACTCTCCCATTCTCTAATTTTGTCAAGTATGGATATTAGAATATGAGTTGCCAAAGATTCAGGCAGTGGATCTTTAAGATTAAATCTATCTAGTATAAGATTTGATTGAAGAATGTCATACCTACCTATTCCGCATATGAGATCCCTAAAAAACAAAAGCACTTCTTGTACGCTCATATGATCATATTTGGATGCTTTCATATATATTTGTTGATCAACGAGTTGAAACCGAAATGAAGGTTCAGAATCAATAAATTCAACTGAAATTTTTACGGAATCCACAAGATAACGCGCTCTTATGAAATAAGATGTTTCTGTACAAGATATACTTTTATACCACATTTTATTCTTGCAAAATCATCACAATCTCGTATTCATCTTTTGATATTATCTCTCTTGTATCACTATGTCCCGAATTCCGATCAAATTTATAGTGTTTTTTGCATTTCACTCTATACAAATTTAGGTATTCTATTTTATAGAATATGAGTTCTCCTTCACAATGAGTGTTGTCTGCCCAATGACATACGTGGTTCATAATTCTTTCAAAATATCTATTATACTATATTCAGATTGTTCAATTTTTCTCATTTTGCTTTTTATGACAGACAAGGGAGCATGAAGTTCGCAGAAAACGTACAACTTTTCCAAATTCGAGCTCACGTAAAACATAGCTGATCCATCATGAAATGCATAATCTATTCCATCTATAACGTTAGCACAATTCATTCTGATTCGGGGAAATTCTTTCATTCTTCCAACACTTCATTTGCATTGTATTCTTCTTCCAATATGATTATCCTATCATCGTCTTTAACGGTGTGAATCAGGAAATGATAAGAACATGTGAATCTATAGTGGAAAGTGCCGTCAGGCTTCGGTGTTCCATGTTTATAGAAAACGAATGACTCACAACACTTATTTTTCCACCCGTAAGGACATTTCTTCTCCATCTAGATTCATTGATGTAGTATCGCAATGGCTT
>JACCDR010648938.1_pt1 | contig 11174 bp, 22 predicted proteins | sample 7446431 | NCBI WGS metagenome assembly JACCDR01 (sample SAMN15323443, study PRJNA562643) | freshwater metagenome | isolation source: river surface water | place: USA:Blue River Watershed | collected 2017-08-17 | reverse complement strand
CCGGAGCCGTCGCCGTCGCCGGAGCCGTCGCCGTAGCCGGAGCCGGAGCCGTCGCCGTCGCCTGAGCCGTCGCCGGAGCCGTCGCCGTAGCCGGAGCCGGCCAACGAGGTCACCGCGGGCGGCATTTCCAGGCACTCGCGGAGCCATGCCGCCGCGATGGGACGGTCGTGCTCATCGAGCCAGTCCGCGTACACGAGCCGCGCCGTGTCGTCGCCCGCACGCATGTCGGCCTCAGTCATGTCATTCCCCTTTCGCCTTGCGGGCGGGCCAGAAGGCCACCCCGAGGAACCCGGCCACGCTCGCCGCCAGCCACGCCCAGAGCATCGCTTCCGTCACGTCAGGCCCTCCCCTATGCGTCCGCGCACGCGGCCAGGAACTGCTTCACCAGCCGGGCCGGGTACACCCGCCGGCCCGTCTTAGACCCCGGCACCGTGACCAGTTTGCTCGGCCACTTCTCCGCGCCGGCGATCCGCTCGACCGTCCGGGCCGACAGCCCGCCGAGGTACTCGGCCGCCGCCTGTGCCGTCATCGCCCCGTCGGCCCACACGTCCGGCGCGGTCATGGCTTGGCCCCCCTCGCCTTGCGGGCGTACACCGCCTTGAGCCGCTTCTCGACCGACGGCTCGACGTGCTTGGCGAACAACTGCGCGTACGTCATGCCCAGCGCCGCGGCCAACTCCGCGAACTTCCGGTGCGAACTCTCGTAGATGTGGAGCGTCGCCTTCGGCCGCCGCTCCGGGTCGTGCTTCACCTCTCGCCCCTCCGTGAAACGCCGTTGATGTGAATGACTTTACACGGCGCTTGACGTGGCGTCCAGTGTAAGTTGATAAATTTACCCGCGGGGCGTGCGAAGCCCTTGGGGGCAACTACATTGGGGAATGCAAAAGGGCCGCACGCGGCGGCCCGGTGAGGGGGTTAGGAAGGAGCGCGGGTGGTAGCCTTCGTGACGGCCGCCCGGACCAGTTCCCAGCACTCGGCGTGCATCGCGGCACCCGAACCGGGCAGGAACAGCGACCGCAACGCTCGGAGCATGTCCGGGGCGGCGGCAATCAGTCGGGCGTCGGCCTCGGTGGGCGGGGCGGCCACGGTGACGGCCCCGTCGTCGGCCATCACCACGAAGAACAGCCCGTCGTCTCCCTCGTTGACTTCCCGGTCCACGACCCACGGCCCGGGCGTGTGTTTCGGCTCGCTCATGTCTCGCACTCCTCAGTAGGGAATCCCGGTCCAGTCGGTCACGGGCAGGGGCTCGCCGGCCCGCTGCCGCTCGGCCTCGCGCTCCTGCGCGGCCTCGTAGTCCGCCCGGCCGACGTGCCAGCCGAACCGCACCTGCGCGGCCTCGTCGCCGGTCAGGTCGCGGCCCAACTCGCCGGCCAGTCGGGCGAGCGTGTCGGGCAGGGACCGGCCCCCGAGGGCCATCACCTCGCCCTGCTCGAACTCGGAACCCAGGAACTCGGCGTCGGTGTCGATCTCGTCCATTGTCGCTCCTCGAAGTGCCCCGGGGTGAGCCGGGGCGGTGAAGGGTGGGTCAGGCGATCACTTCTTCCTTCGGCTCACTGCCCCGCAGCACCCACCGCACCGTGACCTCACGGACCTCGTAGGTGGTGGTGCGGGTGGCGTCGTCGCGGATGCGGAACGGGTGGGCCACCCACCCGGCCAGCCGCTGCTCGGCCGCCTCGCGGGTCGGCTCACGGAACAACGGGCACCGGTCCACGTGCCCGTTGCTGTAGGTCACCACGGCCGTCACTTGCCACGCCTGCCACGGCTCCCGGGCCAACAACTCCTCGCACACCTGCCGGCAGTACGCCCCGTCGTCGCCCCGCACGGTCTTGGTCGAGCGGCGGCCCGTCGTCTTGCCCCGCTTGCCCGCCGTGCCCTGATTCTGTTTGCTCTCGAAGAATCCCATCTCTCGCTCCTCGGAAGGGGCCGCCCGGTGCGGGCGGCCCCGGTGTCGGGATCAGCCCAGGGTGACCGCCGCGTCGTCGGGCAGGTCGGGCACCGTCACCGCCACCTGGACCGGGCGGGGCTTGGGCACGTTGACCACCACCCGGACCTGCCGGGTGGCGAGGGCCGGTTCCACGTCGAACTCGGCCGGGTCCGTGTTCACCTGATAGTCCCCGTTCTCGTCCACCAGCACCCAGATTTCGCACTCCACCAGTTCCACTTGCTTGCTCATCTCACTCTCCCGTGTGTGCGTCGCGTTGGTGCGACACGGGAATGATAGGCTAGCCGAACTTTTGTGTCAAGTCCGACTAGCCGAAAATCTGGAAGGGTGGTAGACTGGAGTCAGGAGGGCATGGGATGCCGAAGCGGAAGGGCTACGTTCAGGTGGCGATCCAGATTCCCGAGCCGCTCAAGGCCGCGGCCGACGCCAAGCGCGACGGCACGGCCCTGGCGGCTTACGTGTGCGGCCTCATCGCGGCCGACACCGGGGCGACCTATGAGGCCCCGAAGCCGGGGCCGAAGCCGGGCACCAAGTACAAACCCCGGCAGAAGAAACCGACCCCGAAGAAGAAGTGACTAGCCCTCGATCTCGGCCATCTCGCCCCACGTCAGTTGCGGCCCGGGGGCGGCTCCGGTCGCGGCCAGCACCAGCTCGCCGGCCCGCCGCCGACACACCCGCTCGCAGGCCCGCAGCACCCGCCGCCGGCCCAGCCCGTACCACGGCACCTGCGCGCGGGCGTCCGCGAACACGGTCGCGATTGCGGCCTCGTCGGGGGCCAGGAACTCTTTCGGCTCGAGGCGCTCCAGCAGGTGCTTCAGCCAGTCCTGGAGGACGGGCGTCAGGAACTTCACGATTGCGGCAATCAGTGTGGCCCAGGTCATGTGATTCGCTCCTGTGGTCGGTGCCGGGCCGAGTACCCGGCCCCACTCGCGGCTCATGTGCTCGACCCGCTCGGCCGGCGTCATGGCCCGCCACCGCCGGATGATGTCCTCGGTCCGCTCCGCGGGCGTCATGGGTCCGCTCCTGTGTGTCAGAGGCACCGCGCCCGGCCGGTCCCCGCCGCCTCTCGAAACGGGTGCCGAACTCCCGGCCCGGCCGGGCGGGTGTCTCAGTCCGCGATGACGGATTCCGGGTCGTTGCACACCACGGCTTTGATGGCCCACATCGCCGACGTTTGCAGATCGGTGCAGGCGATGGAGCGCTCCCGGCTCTGCGGACACACCTCGTCAATCAGATCTTCCAGCGCGCTGTATGCGGCTCGGAGCTTTGCGATCTTGTCCACGCTGGCGGCACTCGGCTTGTGGTAGGCGTAAGTCTTGCGCATCGGCTCTCCAGAGCGAATGAAAGTTCTTGTCACGGTCACCCGTGCATGCTCATGCGGCGGGTGGTCACTCCATCGCGGTCGGTTCCGGGGCCGGGTGGGCGGCCAAGAACTGGCGGATCTGCTTGGCCAGGGCGTCGGCCTCCGCGGCGGCCAGTTCGACGTAGTCACTCGGCCCGGCGGCGTTCCGGGGCGACCACATCTTGACGCTCGCGGCCATGTCCCAGGCCGCCGCGCACCGCTTGAAGAACACGCCCTTGCGGGCCTCGAGGCCGGCGGCGATCTGCTCCCACTCCCCCCGCGGCCCCTCGATGCTGGCCCAGTTGGACCCGCCCCGCAGGGCGAACCAGTCGCTCAGGCCCGTATCTTCAATCGCGTACATCATCCCTCCTTGGTTCAGCGTTGCAGCGGGCACTTCCCGTTCGGGCACGCCGGCCCCTCGTCGGCGTACCGGTAGGTGCCGTTCCCGGTCGGGACCAGCACCCGGCCCGAGGTGGTGCGCAGGGTGCCCGTTTGCGGGGCCTGGCTTGCGTTCTGAGCGGCCTTCGGGGCCGGCTGGGGTTTCGCCCGCAAGGTGCCGTCGTCGGCCAGCACGCGGGCCAGGAGCTTGCGCACCGGCCCCGTGGCCGTGGCGTGCGGGGTCCGGCCCTCGACCTTGCCACAATGCACGCCGCAGAGCTTGCCTTCGTGGAACACCCCGCCGCCGCTGTCGCCGCTGTCGCTGTCCGACGCGGTCCCGTACAGCAGCACCTCGCGCCCGCCCAGTTCCTCCCGCCCCGACACCCGGCACCGGCTCACGAGGCTCGTCATGCCGATCAGCGTGACCGAATCGCCGTCATTCGGGGCGTTTTCCGCGACTTTCACGGCCGGCAGGTCGGCGGTGATCAGCAGCACCGCCAGGTCGGCCCCGGCGTCCACCTCGACCACGAGGGCCGGGTAGGTCGTCCCGTCGCACCGGCAAGTAATCTCCCCGGGGGCCGCGGACACGACGTGCTCGCAGGTCAGAACCAGGGACCAGCCCTCCCCGCGGTGGACCACGGTGCCGCTGCCCTGCGCGTTGCCCCGCCGCACCCGCACCAGCGAATCCCGCACGTCCCGGGTGGGTAGCTTCTGGGGCGGGATCAACTCCGGCTCGGCCCGGATGTCCCATTCGAGGGGCCGGGGGGCGAGCGAGTCGTCGGCCCGGCGGGCGTCGATCTTCTTCCTTGCCGCCGCGACGCTGGCACTCAACTCGGCGTCGGGCACCGGGCAGGGCAACAGGTCGTGGGCGTACAGGCTCGGCCCGGCCGGGTACAGGATCAACGCCGCCGGCCCGTCGAAGCCCTTGAGGGCGGGCACCCGGGCCACCAGCGCCCCGGGAACCGCCCCGTGGGGCTTGTCGCACCCGACGTAGGCCACGAGGACGGCACCCTCGGTGATGGCCTTGCGGTAGGCGTCCGGGTAGCTCAGGAGGGCCGCCCGGGGGGCCGGGGCCGTGGCGATCTTGGGGGCCGCGGTGCCGGCCAGGGCCAGGGCGGCTTTGGCCCGGCGGTCCCGGTCGGCGTCGGACCCGAACAGGGGCGCGGCGGTCAGGAGCAGGGCGAGCGCGGACAGTCGCATGGTTAGAGCCTCCGGGGTCGGGTCAGGAGCGGAAGAACAGCGCCCAGATGGCCCACCCGACGCACCCGACGACGGACGCGACCAGCAGCGCGTAGCCCAGGATGGCGGCCCAGATGGTCACCAGAATGGCCGTGCTCAGGTCGTCGATGATGCGAATGCGGGCCATTGGCCACCTCACCATTTCAGAGCGAACAGTTGTTTCGGCCCGCGGGCGACGTGTTCTTGCGCGCGGTTGGCCAGTAGGCCGGCGGGCTCGGCCCGAATGTTCCAGTCGAGCCGGCGGGCCGGGAAGCCCACCGCGTCGGACAGGGCGATGCACTCGGTGTCTCGCATCCGGAGCAGCCGGTCCATGTCGGCCTCGGCCAGCCAGAACCCGCCGTCGGGCGGGTCGCCCGGCCCCTTCGGGCCGACGTGGTAGTCCTTGCCCCACGAGTTCCAGAAGAAGAACATGCCCCCGTTCTGCTTGGTGTGCCCGAGCACGCACATGGCGTGCGCCCAACTGGTCGTCCACCGCGCCCGCCCGCTCGCGTCCCGCTGCCGGGACACCCCGAGCATGGACCCGATGGCCAGCGGGTACCGCTGGGCCAGGGCCTTCTTCGCCTCGTCGGCCGACCGCACGAAGGCGACGCCCCGGACCGGGTGCCGCTTGGCCTCGGGTTCCAGGTCGTCGGGGAGCCCAGTGCGGCCCCACGCCCGGCACCGCTCCTCGCTGTAGGCGGTCAGGTCGTGGCGGCCGACCACCCCGCGGGGGAGCAGCCCGTACCGCCGCCCGGCCTCGCCGCCCCACGACACGAGCGACCCGTCGCCGGTGATGCGCCCGCCCCCGACCTCGACCCGGGACAGGGCGTAGATGGCCTCCTGGACGCACGGGCGGAACTCGGTGCGGGCGGCCCCGGCCCGGCGCTCGGCGGCCACCTGGGCGAGTTGCAGGTGGTCGGCCGCGCCCGCGATGGCGAACGACACGCACGAGCCCACGGACCCCTGGTTGCGGGCGGGCAGCACGGCCCCGAGCACGTCCCGGGCGTACTGCCAGTGGTACACGTCCCCCGGGTCGTCCATCAGGGCGCGGCCGGCGGGCGTGTCCCCGAACCACGGGTCGGGCAGCCCCTGCCGGTAGGCGGCCACCGCCTCCGGGTCCGGGGACCAGCCGAACGACGGCGGCACCGGCCCGCCCGCCCCGTCGATCTCGTCCAGCACCGGGATGGGCACCGTGACGATGACCTCCTGCACCCGCTCGACGGTCTTCGGGGGCACCCCCAGCCACGTCAGCACGCTGCCCAGCAGCGCCGACGCCAGGCTGACGGCCAGGGCCAGCACCTGCACCTTGTGCCGCCCCCACCACGCCCGCACGGGGCTGGGGTCCGGGTACCGGGCCGGGTCGGACGTGCCGCCGGGGGTCGGGGTGTTCGTGTCGCTCATTTGCTCACGTCCTCCAGGGCGGCACTCAGCCGCGTGAACAGGCCCGCCGCCGCTCGCCTCTGCTCGTCCGTCAGCGGGGCGTCGGTGGGCAGCAGCGCCCCCAACTCGGCCCCGGCCGCCCGCCGCACCTCGCGCAGCGCGTCGGCCCCGACCAGCGCCCGCCCCGCGTCCCGCACCCGGGCCAGCAGGTCGCCCGACGTGCCGACCGCCGGGTCCGCACTCAGCTTCGCGGCCTCGCGGTACAGGGCCGCCAGGTCCAGGGCGTGCCCCCGCCGCTTGTCCAACTGCTCGGGGTCGGCGTCGAACGCGGCCTTGAGCCGGTCCCGCAGCGGGTCGGCCGGCTTCGGCTCGGGGGGCTTGGGCTTCGGGGCCGGGCCGTCGTCGAGCTTGGCGACGAGGTCGTTGATCCGCTTCAACTCGGCGGCGATGGCGGCCCGGTTGGCCGCGTCCCGCTTGTCCAGTTCGGCGCGGGCCGCCTTGATGGCCTGAGCCTCGCCCACCAGCACATCAATGCTCTTGGGCGGCTCCTGCCCCGACGCGGGCAGGGCCACGAGGCACAGGGTCAGCAGCGCGAATCGCATGTCCCCTCCTACTTCCACCCGGCGATGCCGTACCGGTACCACACCCCGCCGGCCGTCGAGTCGCACCAGATGTTCGACCACTCGTCGTGCCGGTAGCTGGCCCGCCCGGTGGCCGGGTCCTGGACGTGGACCCGGTGGGCCGTCACCCCCCGCACCGCCACCCAGTGGTCCAGCCCCTTGCCCACGGTGATGACGCACAGCACCGGGGTCCGCTGGGTCAACTGCCGCAAGAGGGGCAGGTCCAGGTGTCCGGCCACGACCGACGGGAACTCCTTGCGGGCGAACAGTTCCAGCGCGTCGGCCCCCAGCCCCCGCACCGGGTCGGCCAGCTCGCCCCAGTCGGGCAGGGGCTTGCGCGGGTAGTGGTACCGGAACAGGATGGCGAACGCGGTCGCCCCGCAGTCGTGCCCGGACTGCTGCAGCAGGGTCGGCGTGTCGAGCAGCGGCATGTCTGCACCCCCGCACGGCTTGAGGCACCGCCCGGCCCGCCAGCAGGCCGGCGTTCCGGGCGGAACAAAATGTTCGCCGGCGAACTCGCCCATCAGACCACCCGCCCGCACTTGAGCCGCTGGCGGTTCTGCACCGTGAACCCGCCGTCCTTCGACACCTCCACCAGCGCCCACCCGTGCGACCACTGATTTAATGGTAGGTAACTCGGCTTGAGGTAGCACAGGCACCCGACCGACCACATGCCCACCTCCACGTCGGTGATCGTCCTGAACGTGTAGTGGTCGGTGCGGTGGAAGTGGTTGGTCATGGCGCTGCCCCCGGTCCGCAGGTACAGCCACCGGGACGGCTGGACGCCCCCGCCCCCGCGGTACTCGTGCCCGTGGATGACCGGCAGCTTGCCGACCATCACCACCCGCTTGTCGCCCACCCAGTCGGCCCCGACCGCGTCGGCCTTGAGCAGCTGGGGCAGGTGCAGGTCCTCGAGGTCGAACACCTCGGGGGCGCGCTCGGCCAGGTACCGGCGCAGGCGCTCGTCGTGGTTGCCCTCCTTGTACACCAGCCGGGCCTTCGGGAACTGCGCCCGCACCCAGCGGAGCAGCTCGCGCCCCTGCTCGATCTCCACCTTCACCCGGGCCTTGTCCGGCTCCCGGTAGTGGTGCGAGAGCGAGTAGAAGTCGAGCGTGTCGCCGTTGAGCAGCACCCCGTCGGCCCCGAACCGCTTGCCGTCGTCCACGGCCGCGCGGACCGCCTCGGGGGCGTGGTACGGCAGGTGGATGTCGCCCATCACCAGCCAGCGCGTCGCCCCGTCGGCCACGAACGCGGGCTTGCTGTCGGCCAGGCTCGCGGGCAGTTCGGCCCCGCCCCCCTCGGGCAGCGGCTCGGGCAGGTCCGGCTCGGGGCCGGTCGCCGGGGTCGCGTTGCGGATGGCCGAGATGCCCCCCATCGACACCCCGGTTTCGGCGCGGATGCGGGCGTGCGTCCACCCCTGCGCGAGCAGCTCGCGCACCCGGGTCACCACGTCGTCGGCCAGGGGCGGGGTCGGCATCAGTCTCCCCTCGCGGCGGAATCGGGGGCCGGCGGGCACTCGCCCCACAGGAGCAGGTAGCACGACTCGTGGTCCAACTGCGGGACGAAGTGCTCGCGGAGCCACGCGGCGGCGTACTCGCGGCCCACCACCCCGACCCGGCCGGCGTCGAACACGCTCACCCGCAGCACCCCGCGGGACGTGAGCAGGGCCTTCATCTCGGCCCGCTGGTCCCACACCCACACGCCCCGGGCGGCCGGCGGGTTCGAGGCCCGGTCGCGGTTCCGCTTGCCCTTCTTGCGGCCCATGCGCGGCCCTCGTGGGGTCGGGGGTGGGTGCGGCCCCGCGGGCCGGGCTCGCCGTCGCCCCTCGCGCCCGCTCTCCCGCTCCGGCGCGGCCCGCGGGTGCGTGCCAGGAAGCGAGAGAAACAGCCCCTACCGCACCCGCCCGCATCATGCGGCCCCCGGGGGGAACCTCACCCGGCACCGCCCGCCCGGGACTCTGCCTCGGCCCGCGCCCGCTCCCAGGCGGGCACGGCGATGCCGGGGCTCACCCCGTCGCCGGCCCGGACCGCCGGCTCGAACCGGTCCGCCAGCAGCAGCCGCCCGCCCGCCGGGGCGTCCCACAGGGCGTAGCACTCCAGGAGCGGCCCGTCGCCCGCGTGCGACCGCGGGAACCACAGGAACCCGCGCCCGTCCTCCCGCCCCAGTTGCTGCCGCTCGTACCCCGGGTACCCGCCCTCGGCCCCGCCCGCGGCGTGCAGGGACACCCAGATGCCGACCTCGCTCATGCCGCCCCTCCCGTTTGTTGGCTCTCGACCTCCGCGTGCCGCCAGCGGACCACCTCGGCGAACAGCCCGAACCGCCGCCGCGCCCACGCGTCGGCCCCGGCCAGCGCCGCCCTCTCGGTGGCGAACACGGCCAGCTCGTCCGTACACCGCCACACGTCCCCGCGCCACCGCCGGCGCTTCAACACCGTCACCTCCATCGGCCGCCCCTCGACCCACACCCGGGCCAGCCACCCGCACCGGGCCGGGCTGTACCGGGCCGCCGCCGTCGGCAGGTGCCGCCCCCGCAAGGCCCGCTGCCAGTCCGGGCCGAACCGCTGTTCGTACCAATCGACCACCTTGAGGGCCACCCGCCAGGGTTCCGTGGACCGGCTCCCGGGCACCCGCATGAGGACGCCGTTGAGTTTGACGCGACCGACGTACACGGGCACGCCATAAGCATTTTGCTTGTGAAAGTACACACAACGATAGCCGCTCGGCGTCCGCGCCCGGAGCGGGGCGGTACGGTCGGACCGACTGCCGGTAAAATCCGCGTGAAGAGATGCGACCACCCCGCCCCCTTTTGCCCCGTCGGGCGTTAGGATGATGGTGGTGGTCGGTGTCGGTGTGGCCGGGCCGGGGTTAGCGCCCCCGGCCCGGTTCGTTGATGTGACTACTATCGGCCGCCGCGGGGGAACCTCACGCCGGGTTCCGCACCGGGGTCAGCACCGCCAGCGTCCCGCCGGCCAGCCGGACGTTCGAGCCGGAATCCGAGGTCCGCCACAGGTCGAGGACGTAGCTCGCCCGGGTCAGCGCCGAGGTCTGCGCCCGGGTGAACCCGAACGTCAGGGTCCACGGCCCGGACCCGCCCACGGTGACGGTGGTGGTGGACAGCACGGGCGTCGTCTGCTCCGGGTACTCCTTGAGCGTCGCCAGGAGCGCCCACCCGGTCGGGTTGGTGCCCGCCGGGCCGGTCAGGACGACGCTCGCGTCCTCCCCACGGTAGATCGCCCACGACTGGTTCTGAGCGGACATTCTGGCCTCCGCTCAATCAATCCAGGGTGATGGTTGTCCCGGTGGTCAAGCTGGGAGTGACGCCGGCCGAAACTGAGATCGACGGCGACACCGTGCCTTTGAAGAACAGGTTGCCCGTGCCGCTGGAGTCGGAGCCGATGCCGAAGTGGGTGATCGTGGCCGTGCCACTCGTGCAAGCCCCGAAGGTGATGGCCGCGTCCGGGCTGCACGAGTTGCCGGTGACCGTCCAGCCCGAGGTGGACCGGGCGACGCTCACGCGGGCGTACCCGGTGTAACTCGTCTCGTTGGTGGTCTGGTTGCCGGCCTCGCCGGGGTCGGCCGTGTGCAGGCTGATCCAGAAGTTGCCGGCCGTCGAGCTGCCCCGGAGGCCGGTGGCGTCGCCCACGTTGGCCGCGTTGGCGTTCTCGAACAGGAGCGACAGCAAAGCGGCCTCGAACGAATTAGTCGCGGACACGGGCTTGGCCCTCCGGGGGTGCCCGCATCATGCGGTCGCCGGGGGGAACTCAGGCCGGCACCTCCCACCGGCCGGTCAGGGCGGGCACCTCCCACGAGCCCGCGAGGGCGGCCCGGGGCGCCCAGGTGCCGGTGCGGCTGGGCACCTCCCAGGTGCCGGTGACGGTGTGGGTCAGGGCCGACGTGGGGGACAGGCCGGCGACGGCGAACGCCAGGGTGGACGCCCCGGCGGCCGTCGCGCGGGCGGCCCCGGTCCCGCTCGGGGTGAATGTGAGGGCGGACGCGCCGGCGGACGCGGCCAGTGCCGCCCCGGTGCCCGAGACGGTCAGGGTCAGGGCGACGGACCCGACGCCGGCCCCGGCCGCCGTGCCGGCCCCGGCCCCGGCCACCTCGAACGTCAGGGTGGACGCCCCGGCCCCGGTGGCAGTCGCGGCCCCCGCGCCCGAGGTGGCGAAGGCGACGGCCGCCGACCCGGAGCCGGCGGCGGTTGCGGCCCCGACGCCGGACGGGGCGAAGGCCAGGGCGACGGACCCGGACGCGGCGGCGAGGCTGGAAGCCGTGCCGGACGCTGCGAACGCGAGGGTG
>JACCDR011863339.1_pt1 | contig 11176 bp, 15 predicted proteins | sample 7446431 | NCBI WGS metagenome assembly JACCDR01 (sample SAMN15323443, study PRJNA562643) | freshwater metagenome | isolation source: river surface water | place: USA:Blue River Watershed | collected 2017-08-17 | reverse complement strand
GGATCGGCCGTGGTGGCCCGTCGGTTGGTGTACTCACACACTAACACTCACGGGGTGTGACTTGCAAGTGACGGCGTGTGAGAGCTGAACCATCGGGGTGTCGGGTCTCAGACCCGAACGCCACGACGTGCCCGTGTCCGCCACCTGCGGACACATGGTCGGTCTAGCGGTGTTAGCATACGAGCGCAGCGAGTAAGGGGGGTAAGTGAGGAGCGAGCGGTAGCGAGCGACGAACGGGGGGATGGAGGGCGACGAAGGAGCCCGACGCCGGCCCTTGGCTGGGCCGGCAGGGAAGAGCGAGCCTGAAGCGAGCGATAGGGCGGCCCCTGAAGGGCCGCCCATAGAGAGAGACCCTGAGCCTTTAGGGGCTCAGGGTCTCTCTACGTAAGAACTTAAAACGCGCGTATGCGCGCGAGGCTTGGGGCAGGGCCCGCCATCGGGGGGAGGTCGGGCCCTGCTGTCTGGCAGACTAGCAGCACTCAGAGTGCTGCGTGGCTCACTCTCCGGAAGGTCTCCGGATCAGTTCGCCGTCAGCCAGCTCCTCCGGGCTGGCCTGCAGGTAGATCCAGTAGGGCTCCACGTCGGGCTCGTAGGTCACCACCGCACGAGCCTCCCGCAGCTTCAAGATCCACCGCTTCAGCTCTGCCTCCAGGTGAGGAGGCAGCTCCTCGCCCCGTCTCCTGCGGCTCTCCAGCCGCAGCATCTTGGCCGGGTACTTGTTCTTGTCCCGGTCCCTCAGTGTCCACGGCAACAGCTCGTGGTGGACCTTGGACGGACCGGTGGTCCGGCCCCGTCTGGCCTTCCAGACGCTGATCGCCTCCGGTCGGACGTAGATGTGGTCCTCCTCGGCCAGCCGCCGTGCGATGGCGGCCGGCCCCAGCCCCTGCCGGAGCAGCTGGTCGACCTTGCTGTCCGGTAGCACCTTCGCTGCCATGCGTCATCACCCTCGACCCTGGTTCACTCTTTCGGTGTAATGATGATAGCTGGAGTGAGACTCTCACGCCAACACTTGTCATCCACCCAGCTCAGTGAGGCTGAGCCTGTCCATTGTCGCAGGTCAGCCCCCTTGGTGAACAATGGAAGCTGTCACCCCAAGGGGTATTCCTCAGACCCCAACACTCCAGCTCAGAGATGATTCGGGACGGTGTTGTGGTCTCCGTGTTAGGGTGAGCGCATGAAGCGTGATCTCCAGTCCGTCACCGACGAGTGGCTGAGAGCCGCGTCGGTGGACCGCAGCCCCAAGACCATCGAGGCGTACCGCAAGATGAGCCGCCGGCTCATCACCGTCGTGGGCAACATCCAGGTCCAGAACCTGGAGCCCAGGCACGTGGACACGTTCTTCGCCGACTGCCGTGCCCGTGGCAACGGCCCGGACCAGCTGAACCAGCACCTGTCGTGCCTGCGGATGCTGTGCCTGTTCGCCCGTCAGCGCCGCCTGGCGCCGCAGACGTGGGACCCCACGGTGGGTAGGACCCGTCAGAAGGTCATCCCCACTTCCAAGCTGCTGCTGCCCGCCACCGAGTTCCCTCGGTTGCTGGACGCTGCCGATCACCCGCGAGACCGCATGGTGATCGCCTTGGGGATCTTCCTATTCCTGCGATCTTCCGAGATCTCAGGTCTTCGGGTGAGGGACGTCGACCTTGATCGAGAAGAGATAGAGGTTACGATCCAGAAGACCAAGCAAAGGGATCTCATGCCCATTTGCGCGGAACTGAATGACGAGATCCGGAGGTGGCTCACGTGGTACTCCCAGTCCGCCGGGGGCCTCCAGCCGGACTGGTGGCTGGTCCCCACCAAGGCCAGGCCGCAGGTGGCCTGGGATCCAGTGGCCCACGCGTACCACACCGCTCGGGGCGAGGTGGCCCGTCTCGCTCCCGCCCGTCAGTTCGACAAGGTTGCCGAGTGCGTACAGCGCTCGCTGAAGCGCTGTGGCTACGAGACCTACTGGCAGGGTGGTCACACCCTGCGTCGGAGTGGAGCACGGGCTTTATATGACCGTCTTTCCGATGACGGTCACGACTCTGCTATTCGCAGGGTGCAGGCAATGCTGCACCATTCCAGCATGAAGATGACCGAGCATTACATCGGAATTGAGCTGGATACGAAGAAGCGCAATTCCCTCCTGAAAGGCCAGGCGATGTTCCCGCGTGACACGAGCAACGTGACCCCGTTGCGCGTGGCCGGGGGGTGAGGAGATGTGACAGCATGAAGCCCGTGGCGAAGATCGAGGTGCGGGCCTGCGATGCATGCGGCACGCAGGACGACGTGCGAACGTACCGGGTCACTGCCCCCGGGGGTAAAGCGCAAGAGCTGGACCTCTGCAGGGAGCACGCAGAGCCCGTCGATGCCTTGTTGGGCAAGGTGCGGACGAGCACCTCTGCGGGGTTCACCGTCATCACTGAGGAGGAGCTGGAGGAGAGGAAGCGTTCAGTGGCCCGTAGGAGCCCTGGGAAGGGCTGACCCTAGTCTGAGTACCAGAGCGCACCCGTTAGCCTCTCAGACGCCAACACAGGGCTTCTGAGAAGGGTCTGAGAGACAGCGAAAGAGCCCCCTCCCGAAGGAGGGGGCTCTCTGTCGTTCCAAGGGGTGGTTCTCAGCCCAGCTGTCGGGCCATCCGCTCATCCACGAAGCCGGTCACGGGGAGACCGTTGGTGCCCTGCCAGCGCTTGCACGCCTGCTCGGCCTCGACCTCCCAGCGGTCGTCGTCCGTGCTCAGTCCCAGCCGGCCACGGACGTACCTGACGTCCTCGCCGGCCTGGTGGATGGCGTTGATCGGACCCGTATACCAGTCGGGGTTCACCTCGGCCACGTCTCCGATATCCTTGGCGGTATCGGAATCCACAATTCCAGTGGCTTTCTTCTTGCCAGCCAATTGCACTCCCCGCACGTAAGATTGCGTGTCATCGTCGTAGACGCCGGTCACTTGAACGCCCAGCTTGCGCTGAATAGCGGCCACGTCAGGGCCGCTATCTCCAGGATGAATGTCTTTCCTGAACCAGTTGACGCTCATACTTGGACCAGACTCAGGCGGATATGTCCGCCGTAATTGTCCTTGCTCTGGTCGGGCGGCTGCGTGTTCATGAACTCGATACGGCTGATCCACGCCCGGAAGTTCTCACCCGAGCGGGTGTCCTTCACGTTCACCAGAGCCTTGGCCTTCTCGATGCCTTCAAGCCGGGACAGCCGGTCCCAGGCTGAACCGGCTCTGCCGACCTTCACGTTGTTGCGGTCGGTCTCGAAGTCGAAACAGTTCAGCCACATCTGGATCTCACGCTGAATGGCCGGGCGAGGGATCGCCCGCAGCGTCAGGGCATCCACGACCGGAGTGACCGTGTTGTTGGTCGAAGAATTCAGGGTCAGCTTCAGCTCAAGGTTCGGCAGCACCCGATCAGCGGTGGAGAGGGCGATGTTCTGCTCGGTGTTGAACGATGAACCCACGGAGAACTCGAAGTTCTCCACGCCTTCGACCACGGTGGCCAGCCCCACAGATGAAGTACTGGTGGCCGTGGCTCTCAGCTGGGCCAGCGGAAAGCTCTTGCCCACGGTGGTGGCCAGTCGGATCTTTCCGGTCTTGATCCACCCGGACGCCTCGTAGTGGGTGCCGGACTGGAGATAGACACCCTTTCCCGTGACGGCAACCGCCACGCGGTCAGCCATCCCGAGATGGGCCACGGAGGTGACAACTCCGGTGGTCTTGGTCTGGTAGTCGGTGGCATAGGCGAACCGCAGCTCTTCGGGCTGCTGCTGCAGGTCGATGCGGATGACACCAGACTTGCCTTCGATCCCATCCTGAACTCCTGCGTACAGGAACCGGTCCCGGGCCGTCCAGCCCCGGACCGGGTTAACGGTCTCCACCAGAAGGGGACCGTAGTTGACCTGGCCCCCTGAACCGATGATGCCGACGCGAATGCCCTTGCTGGTCCCGATCCCCAGGAAGCTACCCAGGTAGCTGTGAATGCTGTGGACCTCCTCCCCCGAAGGGAACTCGGCCACGATCTCAGCAGTGCCCAGGGTGGGGCTGCCACCCGCAGAGGCGGCATCCACCAGCTTCACCCGGTAGATGGCCCCGTAGCCGGCCGAATAGCCGGACAGCAGGATGGCATCCGGAGTCTCCACGACTCCGGTCCAAGTCCAGGAGGAATCCACATGGGCGAACAGCGGGGAGTCGGGCATGGCTCCCGTGCTGGCCAAGGTCAGTTCGTAGACCTGATGCCCACGAGTCGCGATGATGCGGCTCTTCACCCAATGAGGAGTGACCACGGCGCCTGAGGTAATGGTGTCCTTGGTGGCCAGGGAACTACCGGTGACGTCACCGATCAGGATTCCCTCGACGTGACCGACCAGGATCTTGGAGCCGGCCTTCACCACGGCAGTGGCGGGGGTCTTCCCGGTGGAGTTCGTGTAGGTGGTTCCGGAGGAGCCGTCGTGGCGGTACACCACTCCGGTCTCCACGGTGAACATCACATTGACACCGGAAGCCACCGCTCCGGTGACGAACGCCGACTGGCCGCTATTGACGACCCGGGTCAGGCTCGTCCTCCGGTGAAGCGTCAGCTCGCCTTTCACCCACGGATTCACGCCGACCGAATCGGCGTACCGGTACTGAGTGGTCTCGTCGGAGCCAGGCTCGTAATAGCCAATGCCTGCGCCACGATGCCAGGAGTCTTGTGATCTCGTCCACCATTGGCTCAGCGTCTGCTCTCCCGGCTCAGCAGACGTGTCGATCTGCTGACGCCTGGTCTCGGCCGTGGCGCGGACGTAGGGCCGCTCCTTGGCGGTGGCCAGCACGAAGGGCAGGTCGTCAATGGCGATGTCGTACTTGGCGCCCTGCTGGCGCCACGTCCCCACGGTGGTCCGGGAGGACAGCTCATTGACGATCCGCTCGGTGACATCAGGAAGGGGCATCAGGTCCCCGTTGCGATAAAGCCCACGCGGAGATTACCGACGTGGGCTGCTCCGGTGTGCGAGATCCGGGCACGAATGGCGATGCTCCCACCGGAGGTGTAAGCCGGTCCGTAGTGGTTCACGATCACGGAGGGAGCGTTGACGTCGTCGCCGTTCCAGGCGACGGCGGCCGTGACGTTGGTCAGTCCGGTGGGCACCTCTGCGATGCCGCTGGAATCGCAGCTCACCACGACGGTACTGATGACCAGCCGGGCCGGCAGGTTGTTGAACCTGCCATTGCCGTCCTTGTCCACGTACGCCAGGACGGTGTCCGTCTCGGACGTCCAGTCCTGGAGGTGAGCGGTCTGGGATGCGATCCGCTTGACGGTGAGCGGAACCACGCCGGTGGCGGCGCTGTTGACGTTCACCTTCCCAGAGGCCACAGAAGGCGCTGTGACGGCCCCAGAAGCCGTCACTGCACCAGTGATACTCACGTTGAAAACTGTGGTCCCAGAGGTGCCCTGGAGGTCCAGCAGGGGCAGGGTCTGCCCTGACCCCATGCGAGCCACGATAGAGGCGAAAGAGTTGGTCGGCTTCGTCACGTACAGGCCGGGCACGGTGGTCCGGCCGACCTGGTCCACGGAGCCGATCGCAGAGCCGGCAGAATTCTGGATCTCCAGCAGCGGCTCATCCTGGCTGGCCGCTGCCTTCACGGTGAGCGGAGTGGTGTGCCCATTTGCGCTGACAAACGTCTTCAGGTCCAGACTTTGCGAGTCACTGGTACCGACCACGTTGCCGAAAACGCCGTGCACGCCGTTGTTACGGCCCAGGTGATCCTGGGGCTCCCGGAAATCCCGGGCACTGGTCACGTGCCTCACCACGGCTCCGGCCGTGTGGCTGGCGGCAGCAGTGCCGTCCTGCCCACGGGACACCGAGAGGTTGGTACCCACGATCCCCGTGACGGTGACCAGCTCTTCGTTCGCCTGGCCGTAGTCGACGGCCAGGGTGAAAGGCACGGCCGGCAGCCCGGCCGTGGTGTCCACGAGGATTTGCCCGGCGGAGTTGGTGACGTCCGCCTGAAGGGCCATCTGCCCAGCGGTGGAGCTGTAGTTGCGGTTACCTGCCACGGCTCCTACCGAATCCTGTGAGTTCTGGGCGGATACTTGGCCTCAAGCGCCTGCTGCTCTTCCAGCAGGCGGGCCATGTAGAGAGAGCGGATATCCCGGGCACCTGCCAGTGCGGTGCCCTGAGCGCGGCTCTGGGCCGCTAGATCGGACTCTGCCGACTGAACCGGCAGGCGGCCGATGTCCAGCCAGGGAACGAGCTTGGCGCAGGCGCCCAGCACGATGACGTCCCGAGTACTCTCGGGGAGTCCACATTCGGTGAACAGCTGCTCGGGGGTAGCCAGCCGATTGGGTCGGTGTGCATACCACAGACGCAGGGACCCCGTCGGCCCGATGGCCGGCAGGGTCACGTTCACTCCCGTGCCTGTGTGACCGAAGGTCATCTCCCAGGAATGGATCTTCTGCCAGTCGGTGATTCCCGACCACTTCGTCTCCACGGCCAGGACGCGCTCCGCGGTGGACGGCAGCTCGTACTGCTGGGAGATGGACTGCGGAGTGATGTCCACCGACCCGATGCCGAACAGCTTCGGGTAGACGCCGGAGATGATGTCGTTGATGGCCCGGCCCACGATGGACCGGGGCCACACCGGCTTGTAGTTGACCCTCTCGCCGGCCACGTGGTCCACGGCAGTGGAGCCACGATGGCCTCTCCCCCACGGCTCACAGGTGGCGGTGTCGTCATTGACGGACGACACGATGACCAGCTCGTCTCCGATCTCACAGAGACCACGACTCACCGCGTCAGCAGACGTGACGCGGAAGCTGAGCGCACTGGTCGAGAAGTCCTCGGCCAGGGAGGTGAACTGGTCCTCGTTGACAGAGTGACCCTGCAGATACAGGGTCACCTCGTCTATCAGATCAGAGAAGGTCCCCGAGAGCGGAAACACTGGAAACCCCTCCGGTCTTGTCCGCCTTACGGCGAGCCTTGTCGATCTCAGTGAAGGTGGGGGCATTCGGCTGAATGCCCTCGTCTACCGCAGCCCGGTAGGCTGCGTTCTCGTTGTCGAACGTCTTCTGGCGACTCGCGTCCCAGCCGTTCGTGCTGTTGCAGTACGCCACGCGGATACCGCTATTGCGGCAGCAAGCCGCGTAGGAATCGTGGTTCTGCGTAGGGCATCCGGAGCGGCACATCAGTCAGCAAACCCCGCAGACTGAGAGTCACCCACGCGGGTGGCAATGCCGGCCTTGATGACGGCCAGGCCAGCAGGCAGCGCGGCCAGGCCAGCAGCCTGGAGAGCGCTGATGTCGGTGAAGTCGAATGCTCCAGCCAGGAGCAGGCCGAGGAACGCCTCCACGTAGGTGAAGAAGGCTCGCTCAGTAAGGTCAGTCCAGAACTTCATGGGGTTGAGCACATCCAAGGTTGGAACGAAGGGACCTGATCTCGGTCTGGACCACGACGCCACGTTGGGTGGTGGGCGCGGGTCCGTCCGGTGGGTCAATGGCGTTCAGCAGACTGCACCACTGCCGCTGGAGGTGGATGGAATAGCCGACAGCGAAACTCCCGGTAAGGAGGCACGCGACGACTACCATGACCATTGCCCACCCGGTCTGGATGGGCGAACGGATGAAAGGCTTGGGCATCAGCTCACCGCTCGGTAGAGGAGTTGGACTCCGAAGGCTGCCCCGAAGATGCAACTTGAGGTGAGGCTGAAGACTGCCCATTCGACTTGGTAGCGAGATAGAAGCTGCTCAGTACGCCCTCCCCACCGATGCAAGCCATATACAGGGCCACCTCTTGCCAGTCGAGGCCGGGGCTCAGGATCTGCTTCACCATGCCGGCGATCCCGATGACCATCAGGACTACGCCACGGGCTACTCTGAGCCAGGAGGGCAGCTCTGGCATCACTCAGCACGGTTGATCGGAGACCGGTCAAGGTCGGGCAGGATGTCCAGAGCAGTGGCCGAAATCACCTTCGGTTCGCCTAGGGCATTCTTCCATTCATCTACGTCGGAGTCGCGCACCCGGCGCTTACCCGACGCGTCAGCCACGTAATGGACCTTCGTGGTCGGAACAAAGAAAAGCTTCATGTCATTCTCCTGTACCTGCGGTCGCACCGTCACCACTGGAGTGGTGTTCCCCTCAACGGCCAGCAATCCCCAGGAGCTTGTATCGAACTCTGCAGCCTCGTTCTGTTCGATCGAGACGTGGATGTGGTGGTCATGCTTGTTGCGGAGGTAGCCCAACGGATTGACCTTCGCGTAGGATTCTCGCCTGAACCCGTTCTTCCGGCGGTAGATACCGCTGTCCCAGATCACGTACCGAACGCGCCTGTCCTTGAACAGCGCGCGCAGTACCACATCAGGGTCGAACTGACGCCTGCCCTTGGCATCCAGAACCGTGATGTCGATGGCCCTGACGACGCCTCTGCGTCGCCCCTTGGCCAGCCAGTCAGGGTTGTGGTCAGAGAGCCTGGCGCTGTGCGCCTTGTTGCCGATCCCACCGTCGGAACGGGTGGATCGGCCAGGAGCCCAGGCGTTCACGTCCTTGAATAGCTGCCTCAGCGAGGGAGCGATGAACCAGTCATCGAACTTACTCAAGGAACTCTCCATAGCCGGCAGCCGTAAGCTCGGCTGCCTCTTCATCGCTGACTTGGTACGAGATGCCGCCTCGGTAGTACACGTCCGAGGCGGCAACCTCGTCATGGTCTGGATCTCTCACCTGTCGGTAGACACCGTCCTTCTTGAGGACGGTGACACCTCGGGCGGGTTGGGGAACCCGCGACCAGAACCTCACGTTCTCAATGGAGTCCTGAGGTACCCAGGACTCGCGAATGGTTGGCGTGCGGAATACGGGCACAGGTTCCCCACCTATCACAGCGGGTCGGTGTAGGTAACGGAGCTACCCGACTCGATGATCTCCAGCGACTCATTGCGGTACAGAGCCCAGCCGCCCATGCCGTACCAGCCGGCAGTACGGAACCGACCCAGCTTGTCAACCACCGGACCCAGACGGGTCCCGAAGGGCACCAGGATGCCCTCAACGATGGCCTCCGGGCCCTGCACGTAAGTGCGGTAGACCCGGGCGCTGGAGGTGCCGTCCGTGGCCGTGTAGGCCAGCGGGTTGGTGATGAACCGGAAGCCCTCAAGCTCACCGATCTCACCAGTCCAGATCTTGGACTGGTTGGCGCCGTACTCGTTCGGCACGCGCCACCCACCGGAGCCGGTCTCCTCGCGGAGATCGTGAACCACGTTCGGGTGGGCGTAGGCCAGGTGGAACTGGCCATCAACGGTCGGGACAGACCGGTTGATGAGCTTGGTCTTGGCCATCCGAAGGTTGGCCGCCGACAGCTCGTCAGTCGCCTCGATCTGGTTGGTAGCGCTGTTGCCGCTACCGGCGTAGATCCGGTTGGTGCCCTGGTTCGCGACAGCGACAACCAGCTTTTCGAGAGCGCGGTACATCACGTCCGCGATCTGAACGCCGATCTCCATGTCGATGTCCGCGAAGGACATGTGGGTCACCTTGAGCGTACGAGTAACGGCGAAGCCGTACTCGTTGAAGTTCAGGATGACCTTCTCGGTGGGCGGCAGCTTGGTCGAGTCGACGTCATTCTCCTCGGAGAGGGGAATGGTCGCCGCGTCGATGACGCTGTTGTCCATGTACTTGTACTTCTGAAGCTCCACCGAAGAACCCTTGTGACTCTGGCTCTTCACGTGGTAAGGCTTCACCCACTGACGGAACGTCGGCTGCGCCCGGTAAACCCGGTTGATGACCAGGTCGTACGCCTTGGTGACAGTGAGATCACCAATGCCGGGGGTAGTCGCAACCGAAGTGAGCTGATCTGCCACTTCTTATTGACTCCTGTTAGAAACCGTAGGTCTGGCCCTGCCATTCAGCAGCGGCAGCCATGTAGTTGGTGCCGTGCTTGTCGAAGGTCTGGGCCAGCTTTTCGAGGTCGCCGTCAAACCCGGAGAACTCACGAGCGCCAGTCTCACCCTCGCCCAGCCGCTCCATAGCGGCCTGAGTCTGAGGATCGATAGAGGGCTGGCCGGTCTGCTTCGGCTCCTCGACCACGGGCGCCGTCGCGCTGGTGGCCTGGCTGACGAAGAGACCCTTGTTGTTCTCGAACCAGGTCTGGAACTCCTCAGGCTTGCCCTGGTACATGTTGGCAATGCCCTTGTCGTATCCGGCCGGGATGAGGTCCGCGACCGCACGCTTCCGGGCGTCGGCCTCCAGCTGCTCAAGCCGCTCGGTAGCCTTCTTGTAGGCTTCCCGCAGGGACTTGATGCCCTGCGACTCGTCCTGCTGGTTCTCATCCTCGAAGAAGTCGCTCATGCGACGGTACTCCCAATCATCATTCGATGTTCGCAAGCCAACCATCCGCTGGGGCGGCTGAATGGTGCTCCTGCTACCGGTCTTCTGATACGAGCGCGATCCGCCGGTAAGGTGCGCTGGTGTGCTCAGCCGGATTCGAACCGGCGTTACCGTGTCGGGGCCACTTGCCCTTTCGGGCGGGACTCGATCCCTACGCACACGGCGTACTAGGCCGCTGTACGATGAGCACAACTTCCGAGCTATGGTCAATCAGATGCACATCACATGGACAATTTGTGCATCACGTTGACCATTAGAACTGGCCTCCACCGGAAGTCCCCAGAGAGGACTTCCCGAGGCCACCGCTGCCACTGAAGGTGGAGCGTTCCTGCTGACCGAGCTTCTTGCGCTTCTCGCCGGCAGCTGCGCTGTCGGAGAAGACCTCCTTCACGAGGTCATCCTGAGTGACGCCGTTGCCGTAGATGTCGCCCAGCTTGGAAGCTGTGCCCATCTCCTGACCGATGAACCCGAAGCCTGCCCTGGCCTGGTCCTGGTTGACTCCCTGCTGAGCGAGAGCATCAGCAGTACCGGTCCCGATGCCAACACCCTGGTTGGCAGCAGCACCGCCGATCTGGCTGGCGCGGTACTTCTGCTCGATCAGGGGCGCTGCCCTCTTCGGGTCCAGCGCATAGGCGAGCATGTCGCCCTTGGTGTAGTACTGCTCGAAGTACTTCTTGGTGGCAGCGTCCGCGTTGTTCAGGTAGTCGGACGCTACGTCCACGCGTGACTTGAGCTCAGTCGGGGAGACATCGCTCTCCAGCCATTTGGTGAAATCGGACGGCTGATCGTAGAAGCCGACCGGTAGGCCGGCCTGCTGCATCAGGTTCCGGTAAGCCTTCTCCGTCGCCAGGTACTC
>JACCDR011089695.1_pt1 | contig 11177 bp, 9 predicted proteins | sample 7446431 | NCBI WGS metagenome assembly JACCDR01 (sample SAMN15323443, study PRJNA562643) | freshwater metagenome | isolation source: river surface water | place: USA:Blue River Watershed | collected 2017-08-17 | reverse complement strand
CTTCCTTCATAGTTGTAGTCTCCACATGTGACACACATATAGTTATCGCGCTCAAAAACTAGAGTTCTCCAAGCTTTATAAGCACTACTTTGTCTTATTTTTTTATTTTCTGTTCTTTTTCCTTCATTTCTATACTGCCACGAGCACTGCCTTGAACAAAAATGGGCTTTATTTTTTCTATAATTACTAACTTGAAAATACCCCTCGCACTCCCAGCAACGTATTGTGACTTTTGGTAAGCAATTATTTTTTTTACACTCAATTGAACAGTGAACATACCGAGCCCAACTTTTTTTTGAGCAAGTTAATGGTTTACTGAAAACCTTATTACATTTTTTACAATTTTTATCCATATACTTTATCATGAACTAGCTACACAACGCCATTTACTCGTTGCAGTATTCCAAATAAACCCGACATCTAGTCTATTAGTAGTCACCGTGGTCGTAGGTAAAGCTACTGTCGAAGCTTCAAATGAAGACCCCCATGTTATAGCTCTAGCGGCTGTACCTGTGATGGCGATCCACAGAGTCTGCCCATCAGTAGGTGTACCTGAAAGGTTAGTTGTAAACGACGTTATATCTACTGCCTGAGCCGTGAGTGAGTAAAAATCTACGTTATCAGTGTTTATAGTAGGAGTAGCACTAGATGTAGTTGTACCTGTTCTTTTAGTTATTCTCTTATTAGTTAACGTATTCGTGCTTGAAATTGTAGGGACTGTTACTCCTTCCACAGCTATTACACCTGCTGATACTCTAGATATAGTCGTGTCAGAAGCGTTGCCTAGATCTAAGACGCCTGCTGTATAAGTATTACCAGAGCTGGCTACGCTAAATATTGTAGTGCCTGACCCATTTTTGTATTCTAAGCCTGTTGAGTTATTATTCAAATATAACGCATAGTTACCGCTGCCTTGTGGCCTAAAGAACATAAGGCCATTAGCACAGTCATAATACATATTAGTACCATCAAAATGGAAATTATCAGCACCATAACCTCCTGTAGAAGCTGCGAAACTTATACCTCCTACGTTTCTTATTGCATTCTGTGAAGCACTCGCTCCTCCTGGATCATAGCCTACTTCGATACCATTAGAAAGGCCGACTGTTCCTTTGTTAGTTATGTATGTACGAGTTGATCCTCCCACCTGGAAATCTGCCAAGTACTTAGTGCCTGATCCTGTTGCAGTTTCAGTTGTGTTTACAACTATAGTTTTATACCCAGCTGTGCCTGACTGATTTGCAGTTGCTTGTACATTTAAAGATGTAAATATACCCGAGCTTGCAGTGCTTGTACCAGCTATAGTCAGAGTCTTTGTAGAATTGACCCAGTTCAAGTCTGCTGTATCTGTTAAAAGTCCGTTAGAATCAGCATAAGGTACTCTACTTGATGTGAGCGCAGCTGCCACACCTGCTACGATGTATGAGGCGTCTAGGAAAGTGTAAGATCTATCTGCCGTATTAGAAGATGTGACAAAAGTTGTGTAGAAGTCACCATCATTTTTATATTTCAAATCACCGTTAGCATCTGCAAAAAGTGCTGTTGATTGCCCAGTAGCGCTCGCATCGCTCGCCTGATGTCTTAGGTTAATGTGGCCAGATCCTCCAGTGCCAGAGACTATTATAGAAGCTGTGGAAAGTATACCACTGTCATCTACTGTTGCTGCTGAGTTCTGTATAAGTTTGCCTGTAGTCGTATCAAATCTAGCAAGAGCGTTATCTGTAGCAGAAGAAGGGCCTACAACGTCACCAGATCCGCTCCCTATGCCTAGAGTGGTCTTTAAGTCTGAGAATAGTATCTTCTTATTAGTACCAGAAGCTGCCATCGTAGTGTCAGACACATCTACAAACATTGAGTAGTCTGCATTATCTACGGTTTTTGCTGATGTTAATTCGGTTAGTTTTGCCATATTAGTTTTTTGTTTGATTTGTTTTACTTGCTAGCGCGTTACGGCTTTGATTTGTGCCTGTAACTGTACGGCTTCCCCACACTGCGACTGAGTCACCCCAAGTTGCAATCGAGTCGCCCCAGAAGTAGATACCAGATTTTCTTTGTCCTATAAAGTTAAATCCAGCTCCTTCTGACTCCAGTGTGAATAAAGCTGATGATTCAAGCAGTAAATCAGCTCCATTTTCTAAAACAAAAGGTTCGCCTCCTGTTGATTTGTTTTGATTTTGTTGCCCACTTATCATTATTTAAATTATAAGTGACATTTTAGAGTAACACAAGGAAACCTGCGGCTATTCCCAGCCGTACACAAATGTTATAACATGAGCTATTACTCCTGCTGAAGGCGCTGTACCTATTTTCTTTTTAGCAAGAGCTACAAATTCTCCAGGGTTAACATATATAGGAGCATCTCCAAAGTCCATAAACGCCCCTCCTGGCTGTGAGACTATAGTAGCGACGGCCTGACCTGATGTAACTGGCTGTGTAAATGCTGATAGCGGTATTCTTCTAGGCGCTTTTGCTGCCGCAGCTTCTCCTGTAGCAAGTGAGACTGCTGTATGACCAAAAGCAAGTGAGTACTGCGCAACATAACCTCCTCCAGTTAATGCTGTCTGAACGTGCGATGTTAAGCCTATTCCTCTTATTACAAGTCTTCTAGCTTGGTAGTTTGAAGTTCCTACTGGTACGGAATAAGAACATATTATGCCGTCAGTGTTGGCTGCCAGCGTGTCAGTCTCCCAAAATTGGCCGCCAAGTCCTGTGCCGAGTGCTGCTGTAGTATTTGTAGGTACAGCTGCTGTAGGGTTAGCTGAGTTTGCATAGTTTGCTAGTGACCCCATCGTACCTCCTGATAAACCTTGATAAGAGCCGAATACTCTATTGCCCGCAGTCGACGGATTTGTTGCATACTGTACACCTCCTTGTCTAACGCTATATGCGCCTATTTGAGTCTGTAATATGCCTCCTGTTACACCTACATGCCCTTGTCTGACACAGAAAGGCAGTGACATTGCTGCACACATACGCGCTTGACCTGATGGAAGAGATACCGAGCCGAGCTTCTTTGCAAAAGTCCCGTCATTTACCCAAAAGACCGCTTCTGTCGCGGTGACGTACAGCATGAACTGATATTTTTTGTTATTTGTGTATGTCCATGTTCCCGTACCATCTGTAGAAGGAAAAATTCCTGTTGAAGTCTCAGTTCCGTTATAGTTAGCTATACCTTGTAGACCTGATGAATTTAATCTAAAGTAAACTCCATCTACTGGTGCGTATGGATTAGCGCCTCCAAGGAAAAACCCAAAGTCAACTATCGCATTTGTGACTGGCTGATTAGAAAATCCTAGTATTACTTCACCAGATAGGGTGTTAGGGCTCATAAGCGGGAAATATGCTTTGGTTTGTAGAATCACACCTGACCCCGTCGCCGTCGAGCTGCCGCCGTTCAATGTTAAATTTCCTACGCTGTACACAGCTGTCAATGTGGCATTTGAAACGGTGTGTTTACCTGTATTTTGTGCCGCGTAGTTGAAAATCTCTTCATCTAGCTGTAAATCCTGAGATACACGCAACCTATAATCAGTATCTATCTCTAAAGACCTTATGTCTGGGTTTCCTGTTATAATACCCTCATCATTTTCTGCAACCACCCTTACCGCACCGACAAAATCTGGATTAGTAGAGATAGACGTCTCTGGCATTATTTTTAATTGTTTTTGTGTTGACACTTCTGCGACATTGCCGCTTAAATCACCTTCTATTACAGCCATATGTTTGTATTGTTATGTTATAAGTTGATTATATCAGTCAATGCTCTAAGTGTAAAGCTTATGGGCTAACTTGATAATTAAATTTGAAATTAGACTTAACCCTAGTTGCGCTTCTCCAAAAACATTCTATGTTAGTTGCGCTTGTTACTTTGCCTGATATGATAAGTCCGTCCATCTCCGCTTCGTCAGAACGTGTGCCTTTGCCTGTATAAGGGCCATTAGCTTGTGAGATAGCTACAGCTTTACCTGTAGTCAGCCCTGAGCCTGTTATGTTAAACTTGCCGCTTTTTCTTGGTGTACTGCCTAGATCAATTTCAACTTCTGTTAAAACCTGATCCCCAGTATTAGTACCTGATGTTGAGCCAGCCCCTATAGTATTACCGTTATATGTACCTGCTGTGATATTACCAGTATCGAACGCTATTGATGTAGTTGAAGTGCCGCCACTATCCTTAAAATCAAATACTTTACCGCCAAAGTTTGTCTGTACAAATCCTGACCCGTTAGTCGAAGAGATGAGCATACTATTACCCTGAAATCTCATTTGAGTACCTGACTGAGTTGTGTCTATAATACCTGTGTCACTGATAGTGACGGTAGAATTTTGTATTACTTTCCCAGTAGTTGAGTCAAATGTGGCTATAGCTTTATCCGTAGAAGATGACGGCCCTGTCACATCGCCTGATCCACTTGCAGTAAAAAACTCTAAACCTGTCTCACCAGCGTTCACCCTGATAGCTTTGCCGCCCTGGCTAGCGTAAGAGTTCGGCACGTCTGTGAGTGCTGTGAAGGCTGAAGCGCCACTACCGCCTCCTGTAGTCTGAGTAAAATAGCCCCCACCACTTCTCATCTCTGGTAAGTTTTTTATGTGTCTAGCATCTATCTTTAATGACTCATCTGCTGTAGATAGACTGTTAATCTTTTCTATTATCTCAGAGCCTTCTATTTCATTGCCATCTATACCATCAATGCCATTGATACCATCTTTACCAGCTTCGCCTTTTAACTCTGCTTTTAATGCATCGTCAATTTTAATATCGTATTCGTACTCTTCTTTTTTTTTTACCTCCTCAATCAGTGCTTTGAGAAGATTATTAGTCTCTGTGTCGTCTTTATCTTCTGGAAGATTGATTATTTCTACTTTCTGTACTTCAGGCAGATTAGATACCACCATTTCTGTAGGGTATTCAGGCATTTCTGGATATTCTATTTCAGGCATCTCAATTTCTTTTAAGAGCAGCTCGTCTATCTTGTCTTTGATAACAATGCTCTCTTTCAGAGTAGCTAGCGGTATAGATCCATGCTCTACTACTGATTTTGCTGCTTTTTCTGCTAATTCTTTTTGATTCATATGTTTATTATATCAGCTTTTAAGCAATTATTGTGGCCTATTTGTGTTCATAATTTGAACCTTGGCTTCTCTAGCCCTTTTTAAAACTTGTGGCAATGAGGCATCTTTTTTAAGCCCAAGAAGTTTTTTTGTAGCCTCTATATCTTTTGCCGTGTAGTCTGTCCTAAAAAGTACCCTGTCTAGTATCTCTATCTGAGATTTTTTTAATGTTTTAGTTGTTGGTTTACTTGTTTTCTTTTTTTCTTTTGTGTCAGCTTTAGCAGCTTTTCCAAATATCAATTTGGCAGCATAAGCGCCACTTCCTATAAACAGTCCTTTACCTATCATGTCTACTAAATCCACATTAACATTGCCCTCTTCATCAACTTCTGCTGATGCCGGTAACCCGGCAAGTGCTGGTGTTATATTAGCAGCTTCTGATGCTTTTGCTGTTACTTCTACTGGTGCGGATATAGCTTTTAAGTTTTCTGCTGCTTTAGTTTTTTCTACACCTTTTAGTCCATCAATATAGTTTTTAACTTCTTTAAATATTTCTGGTTTAGACTTCACAAATCCTTCTAATGCTTTTCTATCTAGTGGTGAAGTAAGTGTGTTTTTAGCAAGCCATTTTCCTATTTGTGATGATACAGCATAACCAGCTACTGCCCCCGGCACGCCTCCTGCTACACCTCCAAGCCCTGCGCCGACAGTGCTTCCTATGCCGCTTGCTGTTGCATTTCTTATTATGTCAGTGAGTTTTCCTCCTGTTATAGTTGCGGCATTTAGAGTCTTCTCAAGATAGTCTCTTGCTTCTATTCTTTTTTGCATTTCACCCATTAACTGTTTGACTAAAGTGTTGTTTTCACCAAGAGAGCCCTCAAGCGTAGCCTCAAATGCTTTTCTTACATCTTGTCTAAGTTCTTTTTTAAGATTAGTATCAGCCATAGCATTTACAGCATTGTCTACTGCTTTTCTAACTTCCCATAGGTCAGCTCTTGGTATAGCGTCTCCGTAAGTCTGAGTTAGTCTCTTTAACAATGTTTCTGCTTCCTTAAATGGTTGTTTACCTAGCACGACAAATTTTGGTGCGTTTGCAACATCAAATAGTTTAGTTTTAAGTGTTGAAATAACATCTTGCGTTGGCACTCCTCCAAGAGCAGCATCAGCCTCTTTAAATAAGTTGTTTGTAACATCTGCAATTTCTGTTATATCAGTGTTTATATTCTTTATAGCAGTGTCTGTCTTAAATCTTTTATTTTCCGCATCTACTTCTGGGTGATAGCGTGGGTCTTTAGCTATAGTATCTAAAACATCTGTCCTTTTACTTAAAAGTTCATTTTTTGTAACTTTCTTGCCTTCTATCTGCTCTAAAAGGTTGCGTTGAAAATTATTTATAGCAGCTTCTGGTGTTTTAGTTGTAAGTTTACCTATTACCCCTTCGGCTGATTTAGCTGTGTTTGAGACGCCCGCTTTAGCTAGGTCAACAGCACCACCGGCGACTTTCGCTACTCCTTTAACTAAAGGTATTGCACTCGCTATGTCTACCGCATTCTCAAGGTCTTTAGCTGCTTCTGGGTTACTTGCTTTGTATATCTCAAAAGACTGAGCGCCTCCTTGTAATGCTTGTAGCGCCCTCTTACCTGTCTCAGTAGCCAAAAATGCCTGTCCACCAGCTTTTATGGCTTGGCTTGGCACATTACCTAGTGCAGTGTCAGCAGCTTTAGCTCCTTCAACAATACCAGTGTTTATTACATCACCCACACCACCAGCAACTGCTCCTCCAGTTCTCAAAAGACCTCTACCTATAGCAGAGCCGACCTCTGGTAATGTTTGTGCTTGTGAGACCTTAGCTCCTACATCTGATACAGCTGTGACTAAATCACTACCTCTTTTTTTAAGGTCTGTACCTAGTTTATTTACTATAGTTTCTTTAGGTTTAAAGACAGATGTATCTATACCGTATTTTTGTGCTTCTTGGTCTAGTGAGCCGCTAGCCATTAACTGCTCTAAGTTCTTTGCAAAAGGACTGTCAGGATTTTGTGATGCGTATTCTACTGCTTGTTTTAAGTTTGCCATATGTTTATTTTGTTGTTGGTAATACAAAGTCAAATGACCCGTCTGCATTTACATTATTTATAATTGAAGTTCCGGGTATACTGCTCTGAGTCTGCCCTATAGCCTGCTGGAATTTATTAGGTGCTGCAGGCGTTACAGCTATATTACTTGCTTTATAAGAAGATAAGTAAGGTGCCGCTGGCCCAGCTTCTGATATAAGAGCATCAATAGCTGTGCTTCTCTTTGTGTTAGTCTGCGCTATATCTTTTTCATCAGTCACTACACCTTGTGGTGAGTAGATTGGTATAAACCTGTCAAACTCATCTTCTGTAATAGTCGCACCTGACTCTTTACGCAGAACAGCTGTAATAAAGTCAGCCATATCTCTTTTAAAAGCTAAGGCATTATCTGTGTTAAGTAGTCTGCCTGCTGCCGAAAATACAGTAGTTGGGTCATAAGTTTGCAGTCTTTCTCTTAGAGCTTTGTCCGCGTTGATAGCTCTCTGTGCAAATGCAAGTGACTTGCCTTGCCCTTCTGTAAGTTTTAAGCCAGCAGTTGCGTTTTGTAAATCTGTTGGGCTAGCTATTATGTTTCCTCCTGCTATAGGTGCTGTGCCTAACGCCTTAATTTCTGCATTAGCCTTAGCAACATCTGAATATATCTTACTTCTTTGTGCTTTCTCTGTAGCTATCTGCTGTTTAAGTAGCTCTGTTTTATAGTAGTCACCTGCGTATTGACCTAGTATCATAGCAGCCTCGCCAGGAGTTTTAGCTGCTTGTGCTTTTGTTACCAAAGCCGAAGGAGCACCTTGCGCTGAGGCGTTTATTAACATATTATTTTTATCTTTTTGCTCAGCAATTTGTCTTTCATAATCTGCCTTTTCTTTCTCTAATCTCGCTGTAGTGGCGTCAGCTGTTTTCTTTTGAGCTGCTGTTAGATTTTCACGTATATTAGCCAGATTAGTCTTTTTAGCCTCTATATCTGCTAGTATTTGTGAGTACTTAGCGTCTACTACCTGATCTGCAAAGCTTTTAGCTGTCTCATAGTCTGCTTTTGCTATAGCTGTCTGCTGTGCTATAGTTGCTTGCTGTATTAGGTTATTTCTGAGCTGACCTGCCTGGTCTGCTGCTACACCTCTATCAGTAGCGCCTGTATTAGCTGCATTCTGCTGTATCTGTACTGGTATAAGAGTATTCTGAGTGGCTAGATTCTGTGATTGAGCCGCTAGAGTTCTTATCTTACCAGCTAAAGTGTTTACAGAGTTGCCATTAGCGTCTACTTGGTTATACTGAGTGGCCTTATCAATACCCTGCCCTCCTACAGCGCTTTGTAATCTAGCTAGATCTGAGTAGTTAACATCATTCATCTGCTGTTGTAACTTCTCTTGAGCTTGTGCGTCGGCTTCTGCTGTCTGTAGTGAAGCGGTATTATAGCCTGTAGCATTTGCGATCCCTGCCTGTAAATTGTTTATATCTACTTGTGGCTGAGTAGGGTTAGGTATAGTAGCTGTCGGTGTATTTAAATTATCTACTGGCACAACTTTTGGTATCTTTATAGTCGCGCCTGCTGATATCATATTAGGGTTGGCTATGTTATTTGTACTAGCTAAATTGCTTACAGTCGTATTATTCTGCGCTGCTATCCCACTTAGTGTGTCTCCTCTTTTAATTGTGTAATCCATATGGTTATTATAAATGACATTATATTAGTTGTCTATGACGTAATGCCTATATTTGTTAAGGCTGATCTTATAGAATTAACCGCGTTAACAATTAAGTTAACATCACTCTGATTATAAGTAGTTCCTTGAGCAGGGGGAGCTGAGATTGCTGCTGCTCTCGTGATTGGTGTAGCTCCGTAGAAGCCTATTTTACCGCCTGACACACCTAGTCTAAAACCAGCAGGGTCTTGAGAGTCAAATACTGTATTATTAGAAGCATCTTTTAATATTAGCTGTCTTTTCATGACTACCTTAGACGGGAAGTTCTCCTGCTCATAATAAGCTAGTATTCTGTCTAGCTTGTCCTCTATTTGTTTCATTCTCTCTTCTTGATTCATATTATATTAAATTAAGCGGCTCATATTTATAACGTATCTCTTTTACATTTGTGCCGTAGGCTGTCTTGACTTGTATTTGTATATCTCTACCTATCTTAAATGGCTTACCTGTGCTTTCTGCTTGTCCTTTTACTACAAAATTACCTGATACATTGTTTTTAGTCTGCACGAGAGCTGTTGTACCGTCTATTATACAGTTAACTGTAGCAGTTCCAGATGTAGACATGCCTTCAAATAGCACTTCTACATGCACAAGTTTTTTCTCTACCAGCTTATCAGCTTCTGCCACACCACAATTTATACTCTGTGTGTACACAGCTTCATCTGCTTTTGCTGTTGCTAAATTAAAGTTCTCGCTTGTAGCGCTTAGCTTGTATACGCCACTCTGTGAGTAAGCTACATACATAATGTCATTTACAAATGAAATAGAGTAAACGTTATCTACAGCACCTCCATCTTCAGCAATCAGTCTATCTTGGGTCACGACCCACCTACCTGCTTTATTCTTACATACTCTATGCACTGCTTTCTCTCCTCCTATTGCAAAGTACAGACTTTCATCTTTTCTAGCGCTCACTATATTATAGTTAGTAGCGACAACGCTATCTCCTAGTATGCTTATTGTTTTAAGTAGTTGATAAGACTCGCCCCCATAATATCCTTTAATTTCTACAGTTTTATTTACAAATCCACCGCTACTATAGCTAGTTGATACCCCTATTACAGTACCTTCTATATTTTGAAGGCTCTGTAGATAAGTTCTGCCCATGTTAACGCTACCCTGTAGCGTGTTCAGCGTGGTGTCGCGCCCCCATAGTAGCATAAGAGAGTCACCAGGCAGATCTGGCACTACGCCTATCGCTAAATAGCCACCATAATGCGAAATACTAGTAGCGCTGTAACCTGTAGGCAGGATAGTACTGACTGAGCTAAAAGTTCCTGTAGCTATGTTATATGTCGCAATTACCGTGCCCACTGCCATGTACAAAATCTTGTCTTCTGGGTGTATGTACGGTCTTGGCACGACTGCGCCTGCTGTAGAGGTAAAAGTGCCTACTGATACCAAAGTACCTGCACCAGTGTATTTCTGAAGGTTATATGTTGTACTATTTCTAGTTAAGATAAAAGAAATACCTCCATATTGTATGTAAGTGCCTTTTATTTGTGTCGTCCCTACTACGCCCGTCGCTTGTTTTGTCCAGTTACCGTTAAAGTCATAGGCCGTCCTTGTAAATGCCGCAGGCAGGGCTGAAGCTGCCGAGTCTCTACCAAAGGCGATCATATAGTTAGTGCCCGATATAGTGGTCATACCAACATCTGTTATCTGATTATCGTTAACAGTTTGCGCGCCGTCAGTCTCATTTACTTGATCTACATGATGAACTAACGTGCTAGGTGTACCGATTAGGTCAAATCCTCTAGAGTAGTAACACTCGCTTGTAGACGATGTCCTCACATCTTCTGCTATACCGCCATCAAATCTGTTTTGTATTGCTAATTTCATATTTTAGTATCCTATTGCTTGCCACACCACATTTACCGATGTTGTACCCAAAGTATTAACCACATCGAAAGATGTTGAGGTTATATTATTAATTGTAGTAGTCGTTGCTGTAGGGTTATTACCAATTTGCATATATAGTGCAACCGAAGTGCTGATACCAGCACTGTAAACAGCACCATTTGTGTTATACGCAGTGTAAGCGCAGTGCATAGTAGCTGACGTTGCATCATACCCCCCACTAGAAGTGATCGACACACCGTTAGTTGCAGCTGAAAGTAGCTTTATAGAGTAAGGCCTAAAGCTTGTAGTGATAGTCGTAGTACCACTAGCACTTATTGTAAAACTGCCGCTACTTGATTTCATTATGTTAGTTAAAAGTGCGCCACTTACTGCTGGAAGCTGCGAGCTGCCGTTTAGTTTAACAATGTTATTAGCTCCTGTGCCTGAGTTAACTGATATAACACCTGCGGATATTGTAAGGCCTGATGTAGAGGCGTCTGTTAAGCCTTGT
>JACCDR010605733.1_pt1 | contig 11177 bp, 2 predicted proteins | sample 7446431 | NCBI WGS metagenome assembly JACCDR01 (sample SAMN15323443, study PRJNA562643) | freshwater metagenome | isolation source: river surface water | place: USA:Blue River Watershed | collected 2017-08-17 | reverse complement strand
GCCATTGTGTGGTATCAAGATATAAAAACTCAACAGGGATGGCGCCGAACGCTAAAAGATTTCCTTGAGCCTAAAATAATTGATGATTCTACAGTGGTTAAGCGTTTTGAATTGATAGAGAATGGCGCCACATAACATCTATCTCCGTTTTCTATTTAATGAGCGGCCGGGACGTTGCTCCTCCCGGATTATTTCTCTAATTCTGCCATCTAGTACGGTACGGAAGGCGCCAACGTCTGTGTTTTCCGCATTGCCACCAATTACGATATTGTTGTTCACTGACACATTACTACCAGTGGTTGGAGAGAAAGAAGAAGTGGCGCCAACCATTCCACCCTCTGCAAATCTCAAAATATTATCTCCACCCATTGCATGGAATTTACGGGTTTCATCAATATTTAAAACTCGCTCACCTTCCGATAAAACAGCAACATAAGCGCGCTTACCAGTTTGGGCATGTTCTCGCTTCAGTGCGTCTTGTAATGGGTTATATCCTTTGGCGTAGTTCGGTACGTAGCCGCCGTTGTAAAATAAACCACCTAGTAAACCACCTAGTAAGTCAAATATTTGACCGCCACCGCCACCAGATTGTTGACCTTTCATGCCGAATGCTCCACCAATGGCGCCAAATAAATCATTGGTCAGCATTTGGGCTGCTAGTTGTGTGAAATAATCAAGTATTTTCTTGCCGAAATTAGCAAAAGCATCATCGGCGCCACTTAATAAATCAGAAAATAAACCTTGAGTGGCGCCTTTAATTTCTTGAATGGCTGGGAGAAATTCGTTGAATTGATTTTCTATTTCATCGAGCTTAATTTTGTTTAATTCTTCGTAGTTAGCGCGAATCAAATCAGCAGATTTAGCTACTTCTTCATTGGTTTGAGCAAGTCTTTCTAGTTCTCTAATTTGGTCTTGAAAAGCAGTTTGTTGTTGAAATACTGCCATCCCCTTTTCTAATTGTCGCGCTCGGTTATCTTGTCCAAATACTCGCATATTGGAAGCTTGGGCGCCTACTATGTCAAGATTAGATTTATTAAATAAATCACGTGCAGCAATTTGATTATCTTCTTGGTTACGGGCTAGTTCAGCATTGATAACATCTGTTCGAGACTGCCTAATTTGACGCAAAGATTCTAATTCCCTTTCTTTCTCCTCTGGCGTGCGGTTTTTGTTTCTATTTATTTCAAATTCACGCTGTGCAAAATCAGAATCCATCTGCGCTAAATTCATTTCACGCTGGATATCAAGAGGATTACGCCCACCTTTGCCTAGTTGACGTAATTGCATCATGTTTTGTAAGTACTCGTTGTTCATAGAAGTGGCTTGCGCTCGAACTTCTAATTGCCGTTGTACTTTTTGTAATTCTTGCTCTGCCTCTGCTTGTTGGCGCCTAGCCATTGCATTTTCTTGACGGACAATATTTTCTTGCTTTATTTGTTCAATTCTTCTATCGAACTCCTGTTGATTAATTGTGTAGTTATAAAGTTTATTCTCTTCATCAAAAATAGCTTTATCTAAATCAAATGCAGCTTGCTTTAATTCAATTTCTTCTTGTAAAGCGGGAATATCGAAAACTCGTGCATCAAGCGGACTAACTTGCTGTAGTTGCTGCAAGCCTTCTAATCGTTTTTGAGCTTTGGCGATTTCTCCCTGGAATGCTTCAAAATCAGCGGATTGGCGCCTTTGATTATCTTCACGAGCAAATATTGCTTCTACATTTTTTTGGTAATCGGCGCCAATCTTTTTAATTTCATCAATTTGTTTAGCTAATCGTGGAATCTCTTTCTCGTTTTCTTTGATACCTTGCTTTAGCTGTGTTTCGACTTCTGCTGCATTTGGCGCCGCTAAATATGATTTATTTCTTAGTATCTCCTGTGATTGTTCAATTTGTTTTTGACGGTTTTCGATTTCTCGCTCACGTTCTTTTATTAAATCATCACTTTGGCGTTTTATTTGTGTTGATTCTTGTAGGCGCCTTTGTGCAGGAGATGGGTTCTTAATCGCGGAAATGCCAAAATCTGTTACACCACGTTGATTGGTAATACTGCGGTCTTCTTGGTCACGTCGTGCGCGTTCGTACTGTCGTAATGCTTGGTTCGCTTTTCTGACTGCTTCTTGCCTTGCTCGTTCCTGCTCTGCTTCGCTTTGTTGATTGATTAATATTTCTCGTTGCCTGCCTTGTTGCCCCGCAAGGCTCATTCCTTGCGACACACCGCCCCTTAATTGTCCAGGAGTAGCGGCACTGAAATTATCCGCAGCAACAGAAACTGGCGCCCCTTCTCGTCTTCGCGCCATCAACCGTTGTTGAGCGAATGGGATTGTGTTTTTAAGTTGACCCTCTGGTGTACCTTGTCCTTTGTGTGCGCTTCTGGCGCCTCCTTTTTGTAAAGAAGCGTAATGCTGTGCTATTTGAGGATTTTTCAATGCAGCTTCAAAATTGCCAGCCAGCACTTCATCTAGTACCCCTCTATCTTTCAGAGATGCTGTAAATAACAAATCTTGAACACCTGGGCTGAAAGAATTTGGATTTTCTCCCTTAAAGACTTGATTTGCTAGTGCTTGTGAACCTTTGCCAAATTGTTGCTGTACTCTATTCCTGCTGTAATTGAAATCCATGATTTGGTAACGACCGGAAGCGGTACTAGCTAATCCTGGTGCCACTTTTTTAGGGCTTCTAATTCTGCTGCCACTATTTCCAGCGAATGGATGGCGAGAAAAGTCTGTGTCATGCTCGTTCCCGATAATCATCGAGTAGCCAAAATTCTTAGAATTATTTCTAAAATCTGTACCTTCTGCTCGTGCCACCACATCAGCAAAAGCCAAAACATTCGGGTTTCTTTGTAATTGGTAAAGCTGCTGTCCCTCTTTTGTTAGTCGGGCAAGTTCGGCTGGTGATAATGGGTTTCCACCGCGAGAAATTCCTCTTTGTGGCGCCGATGATTGAATATTACTGGCGCCAGTCATTGGTAATGTTTGCTGTTTAGATGCGTTACCAAGTTGTCCTTGATACCAACGCATAAACTCTTTTACCTCTACAAATGACTGACCGCCACCAGCTGATTGAGTGGTTTTGAATTGGTTCGCAATAGTAGATGGAATTCTGATTTTTAAATCAAGATGGCCACCAGAAGAAATAGAATCTTTCTGAGATAAGGTGCCTAACTTTGTTCCAGCGAGAATGTCCTGCCCTTCCTGCACTTTTGCTGTGCTGGCTTTGTAATGTCCGTAGTCAGTCGAAAACTCTCCTAGTCCGCCGGGTAGTTTAGAGATAATCCTTATTGCGTTTGAATTGCCTCCATCTACATCGCGGTACCCATTACCCCAGGCGCGAGTAGAAGCAACACGTCCTGGAAACATTGCTTGGAAAGCGGCGCCACCTCCTAGTCCTTCAGTACCATCAAAATCTATAGATGCATGATTCCCTCTTGCTCGTTGACCAAAAAAACCTTGTCCTTGAGAAACCGAACCTTTTAGTACTTGCTCTAGCGATTGAGTAGTGGAAGGGGACGCGATACCATAACTGCCTGCTTGTAAAATACCTTGCCCAATTTGCTGTAATCCTTGACCGAGTGGCGATTGGCTCACATTGTTAGCAATACTATCAAGTGTTTCTTTGGCGCCACCTAAATTGGTAAGCCATTCTACAGTCTTTGCAATTATTGTCCCCAAACTTGTAACGATACCAACAAAACCTTGGTCAATGTTTGCTACTTGTGAAGGAATGGCGCCAAGTTCTCCGCCAAATTGTTTCGCCAGGTCGCCAGATTCTTGCGCTTTTTGATTTACTGAATCAAAGTTACTTGCTGTGTCAGTAAGGTTTTTATTGGCATCGTCTAATGGTTTAAGGTTTTCTATTAGCTGTTTATATAAATCGTCAGCATTAGAAGTGGCGCCGTTTATTGATTTGCCTAGGTCGTTACTTCCGTCTATTGCTTCTTGAACTTGGCGCCCTAGCTCCGCAATGTTGTTATCGGCGGGAATACCAGAAAAATCTAATTTAATTGGAACTGTGGGTAAATTGCGCGATAATTCAACACCGCTACGCAAAGTGTCTTCTAGGTTAAATCTATTAGTTAGAAGTTGGGATTGTGCCTCTAATGCTCGGTCGCCTACTTGGTTAAATTGCCCGATTGAGTCAATAATTGAGTCTATAAACTGTGACACTATTGTGTCATAACCATCTAGCAGCGCGCTTCTAAGCTTGTTCTGCTGCTGGGTAACTTGTACCTGCTTGCTTGCTCGTTGTATTTCTATTGCTTGTTGTTGAGCGTTTCTTTCAATTCCCCGGTAGTAGTCAGCGACCTGCTTAGTTAAATCAACTAATTGTTTTTGAGCGTTGGCTCGTGCTTGTGCAATTTGCACCTCTAAATTAGAAATATCTAATTTTTGTTGTTGCAAAGAAGCCAATTGTTCAAATAAGAATTTTTCTTGTGGGTTAGTGGTTCCCTCAGCCAAAGAATTTAAGCGCGCTCGACCAGTGTTGTCGTTAATTCCCCGTGCGCGCATTATTTCGTTGTTTTGGTCTGTATTTAGTAGCGCACGTGTTTGTGCAACCGCAGCACTTTGAGCTTTGATTAACTTTTCTAATTGCTGTATATCTAGTCCTGCATTTGCAAACTGTTCCTGTCCAGGAGTAATGGCGCCTGATAAACTGTCTTTTGATAAAGCCGCTTTTGTTTGATTGCCAAAAAGAGATATTTTATCAGAAGTATCCGCAAGTTCATTAGCTACTGTTGTGATATTTTTTCTCATGACGCTAAACGCATCAGAGCCTTTGCTGATAGCTTTATTTAAATCAGTTTGCGCCTTGACTATGTTTTCGTAGTCCTGTTTAAGTTTGCTAATCCCTTTGTTTACGTTGTCTACTTCTTCTCCATAAAGAGGATATTCTTTTTTCAGTTGTTCTAAATAGTCAAGCTGGTTTTTAATTGCATCTGCTTGAGCTTGTAGCTGCTGCTTGATGTTATCTGGTATTTTTTCTGCTTGCGTTCTTTGGTCAAACAAGCTTTTTTCTTGCTTCTGAAGCGTGCGTAATCCTTCCGTATCTCCTGGGTTACTTTGCACTAGTGCGCGGCGCCTAATATTTACCTTTTCTACCTCTTTATCAATTGCTCGTATTTGTTCAATATATCTTTGTGCTTCGCTTGATTGAGATGTTGCAATTATTTGTGGTGTAAGTTTCCTGCTGTCTCTTATTGCTGCAAAGCTGTCCTTGATTTCTTCGCCTTTTCCGGTAACTAAATCTGGTATAGCTCGCTTAATCCGGTCGCCTAAAACTTTTACATCATCTACTTGTTTTGGTGCCTTGTTTGCTGTGTCATTTAATTGGTTATATTCATTTTGCAGATTTTTAACTGCATCTACTTGTCCTCTAATTTCTCCCGATAAGTCTCGGAATTGATTAATCAAAGTATTGATTGCAATTCCAATTACCGCAAATCCGGCAAACTGTTTGAAGGAAGTAAGTATGAGGTTGCCCACTACTTGAGTAGTATTTCCTAAAGCAAACATTGCTGCTCTAGATGCTAGTAATTGAGTGATTAACTGTCCTAGTGCTTGCGCGCTTACAACTGCTAACCTTGTGGCTAGTGTGGACAGTAAAGTTAATAGTATTGGTAAAGACTTATTTATTAAGTCTAATCCTGTCGTTAGCGCTGATAGCGCAATATTCTGCAACGGCAGCAAAGCTTTTCCTGTTGCTTCTTGTAGATTCAGTAAAGAGTTTTCAAATTTAGCAGCTCGCGCTTGAGTAGTAGTTAAGGCACCTGCTAATCCTCCGGCAGTTTCGTTACCTAATTGTGACGCAAATTTTTGCACAAATTCAGCGCCATCTAATCCAGCAGTTACCATTCGGTTTAACTCTTGAACCGTAACACCATACGCTCGTGCTGCTACTTGTGCGGCGCCTGGTATCGCTTCCGCCAACTGTCCTCGTAATTCCTCTTGGCTTACGACACCTTTAGAAACTATTTGTTGTAGCGCTACTTGTGCGCGTCCTTGTCGCTCAATTGTTAAGTTATAAACTCGCGAAGCTTGGTTGAGAGATTCTAGTATTTTTAATGAGCGCTCACCCTCTACAGGTGTTTCTCTTGTTACTGCTAAAAATCCGGCGCCTTGCTCTAATGTCGCCTGTCGATTTATTCCAAATCTTTCAGATTGAGCGCGTAATTCTTGATTCGCGACATTACCTTGCTGTTTACTTCCTGCTGCAAACTGTATTCGTTTTTCTAATGCCTCTAGATTTGCTGCTGCTTTTAATGATTCTGTAGCAAATCCTCTAAATAAATTAATCGCAGTTCCAATAACCGCAAAGCCCACAAACAATTTAAGCAATGGAATAGCAGCCGATTTTACCGCTCCTAAGTTTTCCGCAAGATGTACTAAAATGGCGCCATTTGGTAGCGAACTTGCAAATTCTTTAAATAGCTCTATTCCTAAATCGGTAAAATTAGAAACGCTGGATTGTGCTTCACTGATGCCTTGTAAAAAACTTTGTAAATTAGTGCTAGCTGTTTTAAATGGAGTAGCCAATTTTGCTGCATTAGCTACTATTTTTTGTGTTTGTTCCTCAAAATTATATGCATCACCTTCTACCGATTGTAGAACCTTCATGAATTCAGGGCTTAACTTACCGCCTGCTCGTTTATTGGCTATCTCCGCACTTTTTTGCCCAAATGCAGCAGATTTTGCGCTCATCTGATTTTCAGGAGTTAGTTTTATAGGGGATGATGCACCCTGCATAAAATCAGTAAGGGATAGGCGCCCAAAATCAAATTGAAAAGCGTGTCTCGCTTCGTGGACAATATCTTTTAGTTTTTCTTGATAATTAATTAAAGCTTGTGGCGACTTCTTAAGAATTTCCTCTACTTGCTTGGATACTACTATTTGGTTTTTTTGGAAGTTGTATAAAGCAGAGACACCTAATTTATTTAGCCTTTCGTCGTCTACGATTAGTTTGGGTATATCTGTTTTCTTAAGTCTGGCGCCAGATTCTTGTGCAATCGACTTTAACAACAATTCGTAATTAGACTGAATGTTTTTTTGTGTTCGTCGAGTAAATCCGCCAATAAACTTGGTGACAAACGATTCTTCGTCTTTGTTAGAAACACGTGCCAATTCTGTCACTTGCTGAGAAACTGTAGAAGCTTGAGAGATTTGATTAGCTTGTTTAGCGGTTTGCTCAGTCGCTTCTCTTAACGCTTTTGCTCTTAGCTGCCCTATTTCTAGCTTTGCTGATTCCAATACTTTCTTGGCGCCACCACTTACCCCTTGAGACAAAGAGAGAATAATAGTTTGGTATTCCTTCTCAATTGCGGATGATATATCGATTAGTTGCGAACCTGTTTTATTACCAGGATTCACATTCATTAATTTTACGATTTGTTCTCTTTGGGTTTTGAGGTGAGATTTAAGCGCATTAACTGGCATTTGCAAATTAGCCGTACTTGCTGCCATTGTTTCGGATGATGGAGGGGTGGAGTGAGGAAGCAAAGCTTTTAACGCTGCTGGGTCTGCGACATTTAGGATTTTATTGATTAATTCTTGCTTGTGGGTGTTTCTAACGTCTTTGATTCCTAGCTCTTTTCCGATTGGTTCGATAATGTCTTTTTTGTTAAAAGTCAACATTACCTGCTCTAGTTCTTGGCGTTGTTTCGCTGCTTTTGCTGCTTGTTCGTCAACCTTGGAAGCAACAGGCGCCTTTTTTCCTACTCCCAACAAATCGTTTAATACAGATTCAGCGTCTACTAGTGCCTGATAATGCTCTTGGATTGTTTCTCCTACCGATTCAGATAAGCCCTTTAACGCTTCATCTAAATCTGATTTTGTAGATTTTATTGCATCTAAATTGGCTGACATCAATTGTTTCTGCAAGTTGGGGTCGGCGATAGGGTTAGTTAGCAAATTCTCTAGCCCAACCATTATTTTTTCTATATTTTTTTGATAATCAACTAACCTAAAAGCATCTGGATTTTGTAATTCCTTGCGTAATTTGGCGCCAGAACCTTCGATTTGTTTTAATATTATTTCTTGACTTTTGGGGTCTGCTAAGTAAGAGGATAATTCGTGTCCTTGCACAGGAGTGACATTAACCCCTTTGCCCACTCCACCAGCAAAAAAGGCACCTATGTCTTGCAGTCGTTTAACACCATCCCCTTTACCAAGCGTTACTGCAAAATCACTAGCTTTTGATTGAGATAATTTACCAAAACTTGGCGAACCAATCCCAACCGCTTTAACATCTTTTACCCCTAGCTGCTGCAAAATCTCCAAGGCATCATTGGCTATTTGCCCACCATATGAATAACCTGCCAATCTAATCGGTTTAGATGGGTCTTGCTGATACGCTGCATAAGCTTGTTTCGCCATTGATACAGCATCAGGATTTATTTTTTGTGTTAATGGTGTCTTTAGCGTTTTGAATGCTGCTTCTGTACTCCATCTTAAGGCGCCAACATCCCCAACAGACGCGCTAACATCCGAATAAGGATTGGAGACGGGCAGAACAGCAGAGCGTTCACCAAGCAGCATTCCCAGTTTTTTTGCTACAAAGTTATTGGCTGATTGCCCTTTTTGTCCTGCGAAACCGCCAACGGCAAATACCACCCTTTCTGCTTCTTGTGGAATGTCTACTTTTATTGGGTTCTGTTTCTGCTCTGCACGTATTTGGCTGGCAACAGATTGAATTGCATTTGCTCTATCTTTTTTTAATTTTTCAAAAGGAATCTGCCCTAGTCCCCCTATCTCTTGACCTAATGCTGCTAGATTATTTAGATTTTCGGCGCCACTTTTTAATCCAAGCAATGAATCAAGTAATTTATCAATACGCTTTTCTACTCTATTAAGCTTGTTTTCTATTACATCTGCTGGAAATAAATCCTGTAAAACATTATTAACTTGATTCACTCGTGCTTTTACACCTGCTGCCCCTTCTGGTATTCCAAGTTTTTTAAGTAAAACGTCGCCGCCTACTTTACCAGCTTTTAGAAGTTTATCGCTGGTCATTTGTCCAATACTGTCTAATGATTTGCCGAATTTACCCTCTATGCCTTTAATAAAGCCAGAGGTTAATTGTTGGGAATAAGTCATCCCAACACCTTCGTAGAAACCACGAGCTATTGTTTTAGGGACTGCGGTTAGCGCTCCAAATAAACCGTCTCCACCTGATATCGTTTTTGTGCTTTTTCTAATTCCTCTAGATACTCGCTCACCTGCTTTTTCTAGTTCGTCCCCTATTTCTTTTGTAAATACTTTGGCATCTGCTTTATTAAATTGAGCATCAATAATTATTTTGCTGTCTTTTACAACAGGCACCATTCCAGAAACTTTATACTGAACATCTACCTTTATTGTCTTATTTGATGGAATGACTTGTTTATTTAGTTGACGGTTGTCTACTCTTAATTTTATAGGATTGCGCTCAATATAATTTCTTACTTCGGAATAATGGCGCCTTTTTAAATCCAAATGTCTATTTAAATCAGTCAATTCCCTGTCGTCAACTGGTGGTCGTAATGGCGCCTGTTTCCATTCTCGTTCAATCCTTGTCGCCATTTCTCTCGCGCGTTTTTCCACAGCTTGTATCTGTGCGTAATACTGTGTTGGGTCGAGAAAAACTTCAAGGTACAGGGAACCGACTTGTTGAGCAGCCATGACAGAGTAGGTAGTGTAAAAATACTACTACTAGTTTAAGTGATTTTCTTGGCGCCTACAAAACTTATTGTGCTAAAATGCCGACACAAGCCACTACTTGTGATAGCGGCTTGCTCCCAGTCGGTATGTGTCAAGTCAAATCAAATTAGATTATACGCCAGATGAAAGAAAAAGACGCAATCGGACTTTACTTAAAAGAAATGTCCCGCTATCCCTTGCTCACTCCTGATAAAGAGGTGTTTCATGCAAAAGCTGTACAAGAATGGCGCCATAAAATAGCTGCTCTCCCAGAAGATGTGCAAAAACAATTCCGCAAAGAAGAAAAGCGAATATTTGGGCAAGAAAGATTGAACTATGAGTATTGGCGCCGGACTTGTCCATTCCAAATAGAGGAAGAATTATCCCGTGTGTTTTTTAATGGAGTTGTTGGTAAGCGCAGTTTATACCACGGCAATTTACGGCTGGTGATTAGTATTGCGAAACGATATGCACAACCCGGTCAGTCGTTGGAGGATTGTATTCAGAACGGTAATATTGGGCTACTTCTAGCAATTGAGCGTTTTAATGTAAGTCTTGGTTACAAGTTTTCTACTTACGCTTATTGGTGGATACGACAGCAAATTACACGAGCAATCGGTGAAACGGGAAGAGAAATTAGACTCCCAGTCCATGTGTATGAGAAATTGAACAAAATCAAAACAGCTTACAAGGTGTTAGGCAATAAACTTAATCGCCACCCCTCAATAGCAGAGATAGCCGCACATCTACAAATAGATGTCCCCAAGCTTCGAGAATATCTAATGTTTTTTGTGAAACCCGTTCAACTCGATAAACCACCTGAGAATGGAGAAGGAACAGAAGGCAGTTTGATTGACGTATTCAAGAAACCAGGCGCCTTACCCGACACCAGTGAAGAAGATAGAATCTTAAATGATTCTCTAAAAGACGCATTGCGTCCGCTGTTTAATGCGTTAACTCCTGACGAACAGGATGTGCTTTTTATGCGTTACGGATTTGGAGGTAAAGAAGAAATGTCGCTACAACAAATAGGCGCCATTTTTGGGCGGTCACGCGAACGAATCAGACAAATCGAATATTCCGCTATTGGTAAACTCCGAAAACGCTCAAACGGACTACGAGATTATCTAGATTAACGATAAACGAATAGTGACACAAAAACAGGCGCCTGTTGTTTATGATAGGCGCCTGTTTTGTGTCGAATAGTAATTATTTTTGGAAATACAATGGACGTATATGATATTATTTTAAGGCAAGGTAGCGCAAACTACCTCACCAATGTCCCCACTATCAGGAAGAGACAAATCTATGTTAGCAGAAAACCAGCTAAAGTTTGTACAAGTAGAAAACAATACAGCCGTAATCGATAGTCGCATATACTGCCGCGACATTATCGAGGTTGACCATCACGACTGGGTTAACAACATCCTCAAAAAGTACCAACCAGCAGTAGAAGCAAGGTTTGGACAAGTGCGTTTTGAAAACGCCTATGTAAATATACCGAATGG
>JACCDR012035174.1_pt1 | contig 11178 bp, 10 predicted proteins | sample 7446431 | NCBI WGS metagenome assembly JACCDR01 (sample SAMN15323443, study PRJNA562643) | freshwater metagenome | isolation source: river surface water | place: USA:Blue River Watershed | collected 2017-08-17 | reverse complement strand
TTCAACGGTCGACGCTATCGCAAGATGATTAAACCGCCAGACCGCATTGATTTGGTGGAACAGTACATCGACATGCGGCAGCAGCGAAAAGACGACGACCCACAAGCAAGGGAAGCGTTCCGTTTCTGGCGTGACAATCAAAGAGAGATTGAACACGGCTGCCAAATATCAAATCCATACAGCTACTCAAAGAAGATCCATGCCGATGGCGAGCCGATGGAGCTTTCCGCCATCCAGAGCTATTACAACCGAGTTGCGGACTTTGGGAAAAAGGCTGTTGCGACCGAAATTGACAACGACCCACCGGAAGAAGCTGGACCAGTCGGGAACGGTCTAACACCGGAAACCGTATCATCCAGAATGAACGGACTATCCAAGAGGCAACTACCAGCGAACACGCAATGCGTGACGGCAGCCATCGACCTTGGAAAGTATTACTGCCATTGGGTTGTTTGTGCGTGGTGGCATGGTGCTGGTGGTTGCGTTGTCGACTACGGGTTTAAGTCAGTGCTTGGAACGGATCGTACGCAGGACCATTATGGAGCAGAGCCGCACATCTTCGCTGCGTTACTTGATTGGCGGGAAGAGCTGCAGCAAAAGGCATTTGTCGACGCGGCAGGTGTGACACGCAAGATCGACCACATCCTAGTTGACTCTGGGACGTTTACGAATTGTGCTTACGAGTTTTGCCGTCAAGTTCGCGGCGTATTCCATCCATCAAAAGGGATTGGCAACTACAAGAAAAAGAAGGCAGAAACCAACCGAGTATTCGTTGGCGACAACCTGCACGCAGAGTACATGCCAGCTCATGGAATCGCACTTTATGAACTCGATACTGACTACTGGAAGCAGTGGGTGCACGAAAGGTTTTTGACTCCTCCGTTCGATGAAAACCTGATGCTTCGACGTGGTTCTCTTTCGCTGTATCAATCCGATAGCCGACATTCCCTTTATTCGCAGCATATTACAGCGGAGGAATTGGTCACAGAGTTCGTTGAAGGCAAAGGAACGAAAACGTACTGGCATCGAAAGCGGGACGATAACCACTGGTTAGATGCAACCTATATGGCGGCGGCTGCATCGGAAATCTACGGCATAAAGTTACTGGCACCAGCAGAGCAGGAAGTGACTGCAATGGTCAAAGGACCTGAAAAGCCAAAGCAACAAAGGCAAGAGACGCACAGGCAGCACAAAAACTTTCGCACACGTCCAGGCGGCTGGATACCAAAAAGGAGATACTAGCAAACATGGTGGCGACAATGACAAGGAAGCAGCGGAGACAAATGGAATCGACTGACATCAAGCAAGATAAAAACCAGGATCTTGCGAAACAGGAAACACCAAAAGCAAGGCAAAAGTTCACGCCGCAGAACTGTTCGGTTTGCTTGACGCTTAGAGACGATCCAGAGACAAGCTATTCGTTCGTCTATCACACCGCAGGAAACCTTCGCTATTGCAAATGCGGAAAGTGCGGTAACACATGGAAAGAAAAAAGTTAATGTTGTTACCAGCTAGCTGGTAAATACGTTACCGCGATGCGTGACGTTGCGTTGATGCTAGCCTACCGTTGTAGGCATGGCTCTAGACGTAGCAAATCTTCTAAACCAGGTCGAGACAGCAATCGAGCAGTTGCTAACGGGCAACGTGCAGTCTTACGCTATTGGTTCTCGCAACGTTACTAAGCTCGACCTTGATTCTCTGTTCGAGCAGCGCCGTATGCTTCAATCTGAACTAGCTCGCCAATCAGGCGGCGGTATCTTCACGCTGGCAAAAATGGGTCGACCGCGATGAACTTGCTCGATTCCATTATCAGCTATGTTTCGCCAGCAGCAGGTTTGAAGCGTGCACATGCGAGAAAGATTCTGCGCAGTTATGCGGGTGCTGAATCTAGTCGACTGAACGCCAACAAAAAACCACGCAATCTATCTGCCGATCAAGAGTTGATGGGTCCGTTCGGTGCTGACTCCATGCGTGCTTGGGCAAGGGCGATGGTTCGCGACAATCCGTATGCTTGGAACGTCGTTGACACAATAGTCAGCAACGTTATCGGTAGCGGTATCAAAGCACAAAGCGTTTTCGAAACGCCAGAGGGCGAAGACGTTGAAGACGTAAACGACATTCGGGACCGTGTTTGGTCGGAGTGGTGCGAGGTTGCTGACGTAAACGGTCAGATGACGTTTGAGGAAATCCAAATCCTTTGCCAGCGTGAAATTGCAGAAGCTGGTGAAGTTCTGGTTCGCAAGATTCGCACGAAGGGTAAAGAGTACAAGGGCATCTCCAGGCCAGTGCCGTTTGCTTTGGAAGTTATCGAAGCCGACCGTCTGGCATTGGAAAAAGACACCTACAAGGCTTCTGTTTCGCGTGGGAACGGCAACAGCGTAGTGCGAGGCGTCGAACTGGATCCTCAGGGTAAGCCAGTAGCTTATTGGATCTATCCACAGCATCCAAACAGCCCATACAGCCTTGGAAACCAGACTCCGGAACGGGTGCCCGCTAGCGAGATTGAGCATCTATTTCGTCGAGAACGAGTTGGTCAGACTAGGGGTATTAGCTGGTTCGCTCCAATCATGGCGCAGGTCCGAGACCTAGGAACCTACATCGAAAACGAACTGCAGTCTTCCGCTATATCGTCTTGCTTTGGTGTGGTCATCAAAACCACATCGCCAGGCGGTCGACTGAATGCACCGCTTGGCGACGACACTGTTGATGACAACGGAAACAGCCTGGAATACATCGAGCCAGGTTTGGTAACGCGTCTTCGTCCAGAAGAGGACATTAGCGTAATCAATCCAGCAAGACCGAACTCTTCGGCTGAACCTTGGATCAACTTGATGCTTCGCGGCATTTCTGCTGGTACTGGCACAAACTACGAAGCTGTTGCGAAAGACTTTTCAAATACGTCGTACAGCTCCAGCCGGTCTAGCAAGCTTGAAGACCGACCGCGATACAAGCGTTGGCAAAACTACATGGTCTGGCATTTGTGCCAGCCAGTATGGGATGCGTTTTGTGAAGCTGCTGCACTAGCAGAAGTCGAAGGCTTTCCGACCGAAACCGAACTGCTTGAAAATCGCAGGGTTGTTGCACCAGTTGAATGGCAACTGCCGGAACAAGAATGGGTAGATCCCACAAGCGAACAGAACGCTGCTGAGAACGCCTTGAAGTCGTACACCGACACATACCAAAGAGTGCTTGGCGGTCGCGGCATGAGCTACAGGGCGACGTTCTATCAACTTAAAAAAGAACGCGACCTTCGACTAAAGCTTGGATTGCTGACGCCAGAAGAACAAACGGCACAAATGCTGGCAGCACAAACTGGTGCTGCTGGACCGGCTGACGAAGCAATCGAAGCAGAGCAGTACGGTGGTGGCGGTGGCGAGTTCATGGGAATGAAGCGACGCGACTGGCTGAATATTCGCAAAGCAGTCCGCGACGTTCAAAAAGATTTCATCGAAGGTCTTTCGACAGAAACGTTTGCACGAACTGAGCTGGCAATGCTTGGCGTGCCTGAGCCGTTTGTTGAAAGTCTTATTTCCGATGCCAGAGATGGCAGCGTCGACAACGTAGAAACAGACGAGGTGACGCAATGAACCGTTCAGCGTTAGCACGTCATCGCAAGAAGCTAGACGTTCGTGTGCAGCGTTCGCTTTTGCAAGCAGCGACCGTGATGCGTTCGGTTGATTTCAGCAAGCCGACGCGAGCCGTTATTGCTACCGAAACACCGATCGAAAAATACGACGAGCAAACGGACCAAGTTGTTCGTGAAGTTCTGTTGATGGATGGCGTCGAGTTCCGCAGTGGTCGTAATCAAATTCCAATTGTTGATTCACATGATGACCGGACTGTACGCAATATCTTCGGATCAATCCAGAACATTCGCATCGACTTGAACAATGGCGAACTTTACGGGGTGCCAGTGTTTGCGTCTGACGACGAGTCGCAAAAGATCGCCACTCGCATGAACGAAGGTCACATCACTGACTTTTCGATTACTGCCATTCCAAACGAATCGATATACGTCGCACGCGGTCAAAGTTACACGACCGAACGCGGCGAGGTTATCGAAGGTCCTGCGTTAATTCATACGCGGTGGACTCCGCTGAATGCTTCAATCTGCGCAACGGGTGCAGATGAAAACTCTACTGTTCGAAGGTCGTACACAGACCTGAAAAGAAAGGTTAGCAGAATGGACGAGGCACTATTGGCCGACTTGTCCGCGATGGGTCTGCCCGAAGGTATGACCGATCCGAACCAAGTACTTGCTTGGGTTGTTGGCAAGATGAAGACCGACGACGAGCCAGAGATGGAACCAGTCGTTGAAAGCATGGTTGGAGAAGAACCAGCAATGCCAGTCGAAGAGCCAAAACCAGAGATGGTTCAAAACATGGACGGCGAAAAGAAGCCGGAAGAAATGGTTGCACGTCAGTTGGTAGTGACCGAAATCAAGCGGGCACTGGACGCTGACAAAAAGCGACGTAAGGAAATCATTGCCGCGTGCACACTAGCCAAAGTCGAGCGAGCGATTGCGGACGAATGGTGTGAATCTGGCATTTCTGTTAGTGAGGCTCGCAAAAGGATTATCGAACGTATGGCAACTGAACCATTAGGAACGTCGGTCGGTGCCGATGTTCGAGTTACTGGAGACGGACAAGAGCGAATGTACAACGCAATCCGCGACGGGTTGATTGCACGTTCTGCGAACGCCGCGAGAGTCAAAGCACCTCGTGCAGTCTTGGACAACAAAGACCATGAAGACTTTAAGTATGTCGACATGGCGAAAGCTGCGGAGCTTGTTGTTCGTGGCATGGGTTTGAATACCGATCGCATGAACAAGGCAGACATTGCCAAGGTTGCGATGGGCAACAGGGAAGCGTTGCGACGCTATCGCGTTGAGCGAAACGCTTACCACACCACTGGCAGCTTCCCGAACTTGCTTTTGGACGCAGCCAACAAAACGCTCTTGGCTGCTTACGAAGAGTCTCCGCAAAGCTGGAATCTTTGGGCTCGCCAAGCACCATCGGTTGCTGACTTCAAGGCTATCAATCGCATTCGATTCAGCGAGTCTCCAAACCCTGAAATCGTTCCGGAAAAGCAAGAGTACAAAGAAAAGGCAACGAGCGATTCACGCGAATCGTACAAAGTCGAAAAGTACGGTGCTTTGTTCACTGTCTCTTGGGAGACGGTAGTCAATGACGACTTGGACGCTATCAGCCGAGTGCCTGCAATGCACGGTGCAGCCTGCCGCCGAAAGGTCAACGCAGAGGTTTATTCTGTCTTGACGCGAAACCCAACGATGGCAGACGGAAATGCGTTGTTCAGTTCAGCACACCTGAACCAGTCCGCATCCGCTGGAAACCCAGCGGTAGGAACGCTGAACACAGCTTTTGCTGCAATGCGTCGACAAACTGGCTTGACGGCAGACGCGATTCTCAACATCACTCCGCGATACTTGATTGTGCCTGTAGCGCTGGAAGCGACTGCATTGGAGCTTGTCAACAGCACGAGCTACATCGTAGCGAACGGAAACCAAGGCGTTCAAAACATCTACGGAGTAGGTGGCGTTCGTTCCTTGACAGTGATTGGCGAGCCGATCCTTGACGGAAACAGCACGACAGCATGGTATCTGGCTGCTGATCCATCGCAAATTGACACCGTTGAAGTCAGCTTCCTCCAGGGCGAAGAGTCTCCAGTCCTGGAAGATGAATGGGACTTCAACACAGACACCTACAAGTACAAGGTTCGCCAGACCTTTGGTGTAAAGGAAATTGATTGGCGAGGACTCTGGCGAAACATCGCCTAGTCTTTTTTCTGACTCGACTTGCCTAGCTGCTTAGGCGGCTAGGCTTTCATCAAAAACAAATACATCCGACAAGGAACAAAAAATGTCAGTTGATAGGATTCAAGATTTTCAAATGTACACCGATGACTTCATCGGTGCTTCTGTTGCGTTGCCAACAAGCGCAAACATTGCATCTCCCTGGGTCATGGCTGTTACTGGTGCAGCACCCCCGACGCACGTCAGGAACGCAAGCGAACTCGTTCTTACTTTGACCAGTGCGAACGAAGCGCAAATCCTTGGCGGGTCTCATGGTGACGCATTGAGCTTTGACATCGACGACCTGCAAAGCGTGGAAATGCGGGTTCGAATTGGAGCTTCGACGTTTACCAGCGGATCTATCTTTGCGTTCGGAGTTGGTTCCGCACGCAATAACACACTCGACAGCGTGACCGCTTTGGCATGGTTCCGAATGGAAGGTGCCAATAGCACCACGCTTGTCTACTGTGAGACAGACGACAACGTTCGAGATGTTGACGATGTTTCCAGCGGAGTAACTCTTGGAACGACCTACAAGCGATTTGTGATTGACTTCACTGGCGGAAAGTCTGATGTCAAGTTCTACATTGACGGTCAGCGAGTTGCCGCATCGCAACGTTTTGACATGAGCGGATACTCTGCTGGTTTGCAGCCCATCATCCAACTGCAGAAGGCAGCAAACACAAACGCTGACGCTGCTCGTGTCGATTACTTCAAGGTAACTTGCAAGCGATAGTCTGAATGACGCTCCACGACGTAATGCAGGAAGATGCGGTTGCAGTATTCTGCAACCTTGACGACTTCGCGGAAACGATTGTTTACCACAAACGTGACGGCGAGGCGCGTTCAATTCGTGCAGTTGTGGACCGGCAAAGCTATGCGGGCGTCAACGAAGACGGCGGTGCTTATGTTCTTCCGTTGTTTGAGATCCATGTTGCGAACAATGCAACTACGGGCATCACGTCGGAAGAACTAAACCTTGGTGGCGACTTTTTTGATTTTGCCGACAGGCTTGGAAGGGAAACGGACAGGCGTTCGATTGTTCGTCTTGTATCGCACGACGAAGGGATGTTGATACTGGAATGTCGTTAGGTCAAGCAACTGTCATTGAAAGCATAGCAGAGGAGCTTTTGCTGCGTCTGCGAACGCTCGTCAACAACACGATCTACAACACGAAAGTGACAGAAGTCATTCGTCCAAGGCGATTGGAGGACCGCACCATACGGGATCGCCAAATCGTCATGTCGGACGGACAACACGAACGCATGCCGGAACTGGACCACGAAGGCAATCCACCGGCAGAGGCTTGGAGAATCACTTTCAACCTTTACCTACATGTGCAGAACGACGAGAGAAAGTGTGAGCCGATTGATAAAGTCATTCACACATTCGCGGCAGATGTCAAGAAAGCCGTCTGTTCCGTTGATAGTCGCTGGCACACGTTTGGAGAAAAGGCAATTGATGCCACATGGCAAAGTATGGAATCGATCCAGTCGGACGGTTCATTCGATGGCGTCAACCTGCCTATCGCGATTACCTATCGAATCGATGAAGACGACCCATACCAGGTGAGGGCGTAACGTGGAAATCCGAATCGACGAAAAGGCTGTTCAAGGTTTGCGAGACCTGTTCAGCAATCTCGGAAAGGACATGCGAAAGGAAGTTCACAAAGCGATCAATCAGACCGCAAAACAAGTACGGATTCAGGCTTCAAGAGCATTGCGAAAGGAACTTGCAGTCCCTTCCAACATCCTAAAAAAAGCAATTAAGTCTAGGCGAGAAGCAAGCGTTGATAGCTTGCGTGCAACGATTCTGTTGCTTTACGGCTATCCAATTCCTTTGAAATACTTCGGAGCAAAAAAGGTAAACACTCGCAAAGGTGGCGTTAGCTTTCGAATTGATCCAAAGGTCAAGTTCAGAAACCGCATGCGTGACCTTTTCATTGTCGACAAATACAAGGGGCACGTATTCAAGCGTGCTGGAAAAGGTCGAGGACCAATTGTGCGAATGAATGGACCGGCACCAGGAGACAGATACGAAGCGGCTGGCATTCCTGCATTAGCAGAACGAGTCGCGAGAGAAGAGTTACCAAAGCAAATTCAAAGACGAATCAGATTTTTGATTCTCAAGTCACAAGGCAAACTTCGCGGCAACCAACCACAGGATTAAACTATGCCAAAACTACGAAGACGGAGAGTGCTTGCCGCCAAGATTGAAGCGACGCCAGGCACTGCAGAAACGTTGACAGCAGCAGAAGCAGCATTCAACGCATACAACATTACTTTTCAGCAGAACGTCGCATTTGAAGAGCGTGAAGCACCAGGCGGATTTGCCAGGATGTCCGCAGTGCCAGGGATGCGAATGGGCACCATCTCGTTCTCTATCGATTCCGGTTGGGATGGAACGGCGACAGAACCAGGCTGGGCTGATGCTTTCTTGCCTGCTTGCGGTTGGGTGAAGTCGGGCCAGGTTTACACGCCTCGCACTGAAGCGCCAGGCAGCAACGTCAAAACCATTACGACAGCAGTCTACAACGACGGGATCCGTTGGCTGTTGTCTGGTGCGTCTGGAACGTTCACGGTCAACTGCCAGACAGGTCGTGCAGCCGTGTTCAACTTCACGTTCCAAGGGATTTTGGAAACGACCGCTGACGTTGCAATGCTCGCTCCGACCTATCCAACAGAGTTGCCGTTGCGATATGCGAGCAGCGTGACAAGCTGGAACAGCATCGCATTGTGCTTGGAAAACATCACGCTCGACGCAGGCAACACAGTAACCCCAATCGAGTGTGCAGCAAACGCACAAGGCGTTGAATACTTCATGGTTACTGATCGAGCCGTTCGCGTGACAGCCAATCCTCAAACGCTTAGCGTCGCATCGCAAGACCGATATGGCAAGCTGTTGGACATGAGCGAACACGCTTTGACCTGGGACCTTGACGGACCAACAAATAGCAAGATTACTTTCGCAGCGCCAAAGGCGCAAATTGTTTCCGTGAATCCAGGCGACAGAGCCGGGATCACAATCGACGAAATCGAATGGGCTTGCAACCGAAACGGATCGTCACTTGACCAAGAAGCATCCATTACTTTCACAGCAGCAACCTAGTCTCTATGCCAATTGCATTAGAACCAAACCAGTCGTTCGATGTCGTTTTGCCAAGCGACAAAGACAAGCCAGCAGAATCTCGCCCGACGTTCATTGCACGTACCCAATCGATGCGTGGACAAAGGCAGATCCTCAAGGCACTCGACGACAGCGTAGACAGCAGCAACGACGAACTTACATACGACCTTATGTTTACGATCATCGTCGACCAGCTCGCAAGAGTTCTGGTTGGATGGCGGAACATGGGAGGGCTAGAGTTCAGCCGTGAGGCGTTAGAGGATGTGCTGTCGTTCAGTGAAGCTAGGCAACTACTTTCGCTGGTAGCACACAACCAAGCAGTGCAGCACGAAGAAAAAAAAAGCTAAGGCTGGCAGCAATGATTAGGCAGGGAAAGCTCTGCCGTCACTGCACAGTCAAGCAATGCAAAGACAAAGGAACAGCAGCAGAGCCAATCGAAATCGAGTGCCCAACGTGTAGCGGTCAAGGATGCGAGCACTGCAACGAAGGATACATCCAAATCGATGGCTGCCCAAACCAGCAATGCGGCGACATCGCATTTGTAGTCAAGCTCGCTGACCTGTTCGACAAAGGAATGCCGCCGGTAGCAGGCGGTGCACTAGACCAATCGGCTTGGTTCTTAGATGCGATAGCGATACTCAGGAACGACGAAGCAGCAGTAAAGGCAGAAGACTATGGCGACTGAAAGCGTGGGCATTCTGATTTCTGCCGAAGATAAAGCGACAGCCGAACTCAAGAAGGTTGAAAAGGAATTCCAGAACTTTCTGAAGATACGAGATCGCGAGCTTGAGGCACTAAAGCTGGAGCGAATTGCGTTAGAACAGGGTGAGGAAGCCGCATACTCCTACCGCCTTCAACTGCAAGGGCTTGATGAAACAACAGCAAACCTTATTGCAAAAGAAAAGGCACACGTCGAACAACTTAAAAAGATAAAAGCCGAGCAAGACAAACAGGGCGGAGGTCCGAGCGGTGCGAAGGGCACAAAAGCAACTGCCGAGTTTTTTGGGGCTGTTGCGTCGTTTACTGGAGCTGGCGAGATTGGAAGTATCGCAGGACAGGTTGGAGGACTGACTGAAAAAGTTTCTCAATTCTCCGAAGTAAGCAAGGCCGGTGGTGCTGGCGCAATGGTTTTCAAGGCTGGATTAGTTGCTGCCGCTGGCGCAATTGGATTTAGCATTGGTCAAGCACTTGGAAACGTGATATTCCAAACGGAAAAGTGGAACAAAGAAATCGAAAAGGCGACGGAGCGTAGTCGAGAGCTAGTTGCAGCAATTTCAAAAGCAAACGATTTGCGGTTTAGTGACCAAAAAGCAGACATCGAGTTAATTCGCGACCCAGAAAAAAAGAAGGCCGCATACGAGGAAATGTTGGCTTCTCTCAAGACCAACATCATGGGCGTTGAGGGTCAAGTTAAGTCTAGCGAAAAGGCTGCGCAAGAATGGGCTGATGCGTGGCAAATCACTGGAGACAGGAAAGGATTTGCAAAGCAAGCAGAAGAGCAGGCAAAGAACGATCGCGAACGCTTAAAAGCATTGCAGGATCAAAAGACCGAGATCGAAAGAATTCTTGGAGTCGAAGCAGAGCGAGCAGCGAAGCAAAAAGAAAACGCCGAACTAGATGCGTCTGAATCCTACATTGCATCCCTTCGCGAACAACTCGCAATGGAAAAGGCAATCGGCGACGAGCGATTCAAGCTGGAAGCACAGAAGACGGCACGCGGTGCAGATGTTGGAATCGCTGCCGATCTTCTGAAGCAACTCGATGCGGAACGGATGCTGAAAGAGGAACGCAAGAAAGCAGAAGACGAACAAAAGCGAATTCTTCAGGAAGAGCAAAACGCACGCAAGAAAATCATTGACCTGATAGCCAACGAAAACCTAAAGCATCAAGAGCGATTCGTTGCTATCACTAAAGGCAAAGAAGCTGCAACCGCATTAAAGTTTGAACAGCAAGGCGTTGCGAAGGCAGAAGCAGAACGACTCGCTGCACGCGAAGCAGAACTGGACAAGATGGAGCGAGCCAAGCAAGTCGAGCAGGACGTAAACAAGCAAATGCTCCAACCGCAGGAAGCATTCCAATCTCGATTCCTTTCTCGCGGTCCTCTCGCCAATCCAAACCAAAAGCTGGAAGAAGAAGCAGCGAAGCAAACGAAACTTGCTGAGGATCAAAAGAAGGAACTGGAGCGATTAGTCAAAGCTACAGAATCGAGGGTTAAGGTCCGCGATGTACGTCTGGAGGTT